>Ga0179591_1375198_pt1 | contig 19661 bp, 25 predicted proteins | sample CZOMad2_1_08_16f_FD_182891 | JGI IMG/M metagenome (GOLD analysis project Ga0179591, IMG submission 182891) | Vadose zone soil fungal communities from Angelo Coast Range Reserve, California, USA - CZOMad2_1_08_16fungal (PacBio error correction) | ecosystem: Environmental > Terrestrial > Soil >... | reverse complement strand
CTCCCGTCAAAGCCGATCTTGATGTCCCAAGCCTTCACCCCCCTTGCTGACAATCCCGTCAAGAAATGTGCATTGTTTATCCACCTAGAGACCCTTTCTTTTTCATCAGTCTAGGAGGCCAGAGAACAGTCTCGTTCATGTCTTCTTGTCCTTTAGTAAACCCCCATACCTTTCATGAGGTGGCTCATTTCGTTCATGTGGAGAGGCCTTTGCATAGGGGGAGTAATGTCTAGCCAGCCCATTTTTTTATCGTTTGCGGCCTTAAATCAGTTGAATAATCGTACCATTTCGCCCGCACCTTCCGCGGACGATTTTATATATACTCCCAAGTTAGCATTTTATCTCCGTCTTTTTCTTTGCCATCATCGCGCTTCTACAAGGATTTCAGAGATTGATTTTGTGATCAACAACTCTATCTAATTGTTAGGAGACTCAGCCCTCCGCCATCCGATACTAACACTCTTTCGTACCTCTCCCTTTTAAATCCTTAGTAAGTCAAGAGGGCTCTCCTTCTGATAGTATCTTTTTCTTCGTATTTGGTGACATACGTAGTCTCTGAAGCTGAAGGAAAATGAAGCGACGTGCTCCTGCGTATCCCAGTCCTTCACCCAGACCTATCGGTTCCCTTTAGCAGCGATCCTATTGCCTAGTGGAAATGAGATTTTAATCTCCCGGCATTTTCCCCCTTTGTTCTAGCAATCGAGCCCCCCCCTACCGGATGAGACCAAGTCCTTAAGTTGACAACTCCATCTGTAATCGACCCTCCTCTGGACCTTCAGGAGACTGCCCCCTTACCCCTTAAGAGGCGCTGTTAGATTCTGGTCGCAGATTTTTTTCAATGTGATTTGTCATTGACTCGGAGTCTCCCTACCGCTGACCTATCATCTATGCTTCTTCATGCTAAAGCCCCTTGACCAGTGACCTAAGGGCCACGCGGCCCATCCACCTTCCCTTTTCTGTCGAGCAGATTCCCCCCTCTGAAGTTTCGCTAGGACGGATTTTTCCTCGTTTCCTTCTGTTTATTTCGTTCTTTCTGCCCCCCGAACTTTCGTAGACTGAAAGGCTTCTATCGACTCCTTATAGTGGGAGCCTACGTTCCTCCAGTTCCCCTGTTTTTCCTAGTGCATTCGTTTGATATTCTCTCCATTTTCGGAGGGGTCTTCCCTTTTTTTTTAGTATCCGCGAATGACTCTCCCTCAGTCCTTTATCTGGAGGTTTCTAACTCTATCTTTTTCTTTTGCCTCATTTCTCGCGGCCTGACATAAGCCGCCCTTTTTCCCTTTGACTCTCCCCCCTCTCTGACGTCCCCCTGTCCCGGGGTTGTCCTCTCTTTTCATAACAGCAATTGTTTGTTTTTTCTTCGACGGATTTTTAACTTTTAAGGCCAAAGATGCCCTTTCCTCGGTACTTCCGGTACACTCTCCCTTAAGTCCTTTCTTGCCAGGAGATTCCTTAGTCCCGCGGTTCCCCCAGTATGTTTTCTATTTTTTTCCTCCCCAAGCATACTTTTTAATTGGCACCCCTACTTCTCCCCCGTTGACCGAGCTCTTGCTATGCGAGATCAGACTGCTCCACTTTTCAGAAAGCCTTCCATGCCTTTGTAGTCGGTGTCGTGCTTATCTACTTCAAAATTTCCAGACCCTTCGTTCACTTTGCAGACGCCCCCCTGCGCCCCTCTTGAACCCCCCTTCGAGGATAACCCCGGTTCCCTCTCCTTGCCAGTTGAGGTTTCTCGCCCTTCACCTCTGATGCCCCGCAGACAGCGAAGAGATCAGTCCGACTCCTTATCTTTCATTAGCCCCCCCCCCTCCTTTTTATGCAGGCAGTTTTTCCAATTTTTTATGACTAAGTTGCTCGTTCTTGTTTTTTTCCATTGGGTGTTTCTTTTCTTCATACTGCGGCTTACATTCACACCTCAACCGTGTAATACTCCCCATTTTTTTTTTCCGAAACTCTGACCGTTTTTTTCTATTGCGTCCCCCCCAACGAAGTGAGGTCTAGCATTTTGTAGTTTCCCAATTCATATTGCTAAAAAGACTCTTCACCAGAAGCTCCCCTATTTCCCCCAGACTCCGAAATTCCTCTTTTTCTCCTGATCGGACATTAAATCCCCCTTGTAGCCGCTGGTCCGATAGCTTCCCCGTCCCCTTGTAAATCCGTGTCCTTCCCGCGGACCCTTCCTCCCCTTTTGACCTCTTCCCATATCCCTTCTCTTACTAACACGATTGGAGCCAGACCTCCTTTCCCCAACCTTTCTAGACTGATCCCACATATATTATTCCAACTGACAAGCCTATGAGTTTCTCTCTGATTTCCCTTTTAGCCCGGAATGAGACTTTCCAATTTCTTTCCTTCCATCTTTCATCATACCATGATATTCAGACCACCTATTTTCACTTAGTTCCTCCCTGATCTAAATATACCAGTTAGTCCCATTTCCTTTCGGAATCAAGCTAGCTGGGTTTCAATTTGATGGGGAAGATTTCTCTGTCCCTTATTCTTATTCCCGTTTTTGATCGTTGGATTTATATTTCGCCGGAGAGGTTTCTTACGACTGACTTGGCGACGGCCGTGTTCTACCGGTGCAACTAAGGATCGTCCCGGTCCGTTAAACGACTTTCCAATCTTTATCCGACGAGCCTTTTCTTCTTTTGTCCGACTCGTTTGAAATGTGGGGTCGAATTGTAGCTGATCATTCTTCTCCTTCTCCTTCGAGTAATTCACTTCGACAGGGCCCCAAACTCTCCCGTTTTAAGTCCCCTTTTCTCTTCTTCCACCTCATGAGAAGGTGTCGCCAGCATCTCCCCCCCTCCACCCCACCCTTTTTTTCCAATGACCCCAGCACCTTTTAACCTTCCTCCCCCCACTGGAGATTCGACAAGATTCGTCTTCTTTTTTTTCTTCCATTTTCTTCTTCTATAAGCTATTTTAGGAGAAGCCCTCTTTCAAACTCCAACCCCAAGGGCGATCCCTGGTATCATGCCCGATGTTCCCTTTCGGCAGTGTTCCTTTCGCCCGTGTTTCATCGTCTTTTTAAATTTTTTAGAAATTCTTTATTCTCTAAGCACAGTTCGATCCTGAGCTTCGCGGGACCCCCCAACCCTGGTGTCGCAGTCTTGCCAGTTTTTAGCCCGCTTGCTCATTTGTACCGATTTCTCCGTAAAGGCTTAATTTCTCCCCCACCGCCCCAAAACAATTTAGCACGCTTATTCCCCTTCTCCGCGCAAGCCAGGTTATCCATATCAGAGAGCCTTTCGTTTCTCCCCCTACTATGAATTCTGCATTTCGTTCCCCCCCCCTGTGGAAGGATTCCTCATTTCCGAAAAGTTTTTCCCCGATGAACCGTTTGAGATCTTCTTAGGTTTCCGTAAGCCCCTCCAGTTTTCTTTTCGCTGTCCCCTTTACTTGCCTGCCCCTCCTTTCCCCTCCCTCCTCTCGACGGCGGATCCTTTTTCTTTCCTCCGGCACCCGCCGCCGCCAATTTTTCTTCCTTTAAGAAGTTTTTCCATGCGCGAGTAGCGCCCCCTTATAGCTCTCCATTTTTTATTCCTACGATTGACGAGGAGACCGCCCTTCACTGTTCCTCCTCTCGCGTTACTTTGTCTTCCTCCTCATGGAATCACAACTTGAGTAAGCGACCCAGGTCGCCTTTAGGCCTCGGCGGCCCTTTTCCTTTGTTGCAAGACCCTTTGCCTTCATTCCCTGAGAATTGGAAAACCCAGTGGCCATTTTAAGAAGTCTCTGACGAGGTCCATCGGACTCCGAAGCTCGGCATGACAAGCTCGTTAATTCCCTCTTGAGTAATTCTCCTGGAGGCCCTCTTTCTTCCCCACTCCTTCGCATCTCCCTCTGTTCACAGATTATTTTGTCCCCCGGCAGTACCTTTTCTTTGTTGTGGTACCCTGGTTCAAGGCAGGCGGGCCCTTGATCCTTAATGAGGCGATGCAACTCTTTAGGTTCTCCCCCGGTATAGGGGGTCAAGTCTTTTCTTCCGAGTGAAGATTGCTCCAAGACACCCCGCGAGTGTTCCGTTGAGAGGTGTTGGCCCTCGCCTCCATTTGCTTTACCCTCAACATGAATGCATGGGACAGTTTTTGCTGCGCCTTCTTGTAACCCCGGAGAAGCCTCGATCCTGTATCGTCCATTTCACCTTCGAGGTTACAGTGCCAAGGGGGGTCCTGGCCCTAAACTGTTCATCGTTTACGGCCCTCTAGGACTGCCAAAGATAATTTCCCCTTCTTTCGTGCTAGTTTCTTTCCTATTCAGTCTCCTAATCGATCCCTTTCCAAGACCGAAGGATGTGCTTCTTTAGTATAGTCTGACCCCGTACTTCCATCCGTTGCCGTACTTTTCTCCTTCTAGTGTACCACAGGCCCATCACAACTTATCCTTTTTAGTCAGCCTCTCATCCCTACCTCTCCATTAAGATCCACATCCCATGATCAACCCATCGGTAGGCTTACGCCAGGTACAACTTTCGCCTAGTCTCGTTATTCTCGTTACACCTTCTCCCCAGAGGCCTATGGTTTCCCCTTCCCAGCCCCTGTCCGATTCGTTGACGCTGTAGAATCCACCTGTGTCTTCTTTCAGCAGCGCCGTCTCTCCTCGATGCGATATATTTAATACTTGTTTTGTTGTTGAGAGAGCCTCCTCTTTCCATCCCTCTGATGGTAAAATAACTTCTTTTTCTCGTAGGACACGTCAAGTCCTTTCCAGTGTTTTTTCCTTCCCGAGATAGTTTCGAATCCGAGTCCGATCAATTAATAGTTCCGGTGAACTTCCCTTTTTCCGACTTCCCCCCTTAAAGCTGCTCGGATGGATAAGATTTCTGATTGAAGAGTCCCTTCTTATTGATAGTTATTCGTCTCTGCACTGCCTCTACTCGGTTTTTTTACTTCATTGGTAATCGTCCACCCCCTGATTCTAAGTCCTCTTCTTTTTCTATATTTTAGTCGGCCGTCGCAAGGTCTTCTTTACTTTGAATCGAGTCTTCCAACCGGAACCTATGTCACCCGACGATCTTTTTCTTTAATTAGATTCTGAACGGCGTGGACTCAGGAAAACAGTCGAAACTCTTCCTCAAAGGACGTTTCTCCACCCTATTCGCGAGAAGGAACTTTTTTCAGTGGCGTAATCTCCTCAGTTATCAGTTCTCCTCCAATGCTTGAGCTTGTGTCTTTTTGATCCGTCAGCCGTGTTAGTCCGGAACGCCGTTTTCGTAGTCCACCCTCGACCCCAGTTATTTGGATACCTCATATGTCTTTCGTTTTCATTTTTCGACGCTCCGTTGCATTTTGCACCATGTTAGAATAAATTTCTTACACCTCCCTTCCTTTCTAGGCCAGCCCTTTTCGTCCCCCCCGTTGACCACTCCCACTGTCCTCGCCGCAAATCCCTAGGGCGATCTTCTTCCTACTCCTATTAATGAGTGTCTCTCCCCTTCTGAAGGCAGCAGAGATCACTTTCAGGTTCGAGCTGTCATGCTCCCTGGCCCGCCTGACACCTGATACTTCGCTCTGCTCAAGGCCGTTTTTTCAATAAGGATCCTTTCTCCAATCCAACTGTTATTGTCCAACCCCCCTCCGCGACGATCCATCTTCGGATGTCGATCCTTTGTAAGTTTACTGTTCTTTCCATCCTTTCGGAAAGGCTCCTATAGTATATCACCCCCCTACTTCCTCTTCTAACCCCTTCCCTCGGATGTTGAGATTCTTCAAGATTCTATCTCGTTTATAGAGAGGTGCATCAGGAGTCTTCCTCGAGATGATTGCTGGCGGCTTTATACTTTTCCTGAAGCCCAGGAGCTTCGCCGTAGGTTTTCATTGAAGAGAATCGTTTGTTTCTCCCGGTCGAGAGTCATATTCCTGTGGGTTAGAAAAAGCTAGCAGACCTCCAGTGTCTCCCCCCCCATGGTTGAACATTCTTTAGGAGGCAGGGTAGATACCGGGCTTGAACCTCCTGAACTATTCCTCTTATTTCCAGAGAATCCCTTTTTTCTCCTAGGATACCTTCCCGTTAGAGTTCCTCGTCTATATCTTTTGACCCTCGTTACCAGATGTTTTTTCTTTTTGGCGCCCACTTCCTCCTCTTAATGGCTCCTATAGCAGAATGTTTCAAGAATCCCCTAATGCGTGCCATTGAAGCCCTAGTCACTTTGTTATCCGCACTCTTTTCTTCACCAGAAGAATTTTTCTGTCTTTTCTGACGAAACCACGATGCCCCAACCTTCCAGACCGCCCAAGCTTCCTCTTTTTTCACGCCGCAGACACGATACTTCCTCCCCTTCCTTTATACTTCGTATAGAGCGCCCCACTTTTTCGCTTATGATGAAACTTCCTCCTTAGTCTCAGACGGAACTCGTTCTTTATACTTTCCTCAGACGTAAGGTCGCGACAGACCGAACTAGTGCTCTTGTTGGTTGCACGGGGTTTTTTTTTTCCCTTGAATGAGTCTTTTTTAATTCAATTCCCCCGAGTTTCCCCCGCGCCATTTTTCTGAAAGGAATATTTGTATGGCAACCCCTTCAAGTTTCCTTCTCTAGACGTCCTCCCCGTATATCTTTCCCCACCTTTCCCTACTCCTCTTCCCCAGAAGATTTTTTCAGCTATATTTGAACACCTGAATTTCTACCGTATTGTCGCTTCCCCCTTACCACCCAGTTTCGGAATAGGGCGTCCTCTTTCCCACCCCCCTGCCCCCGGAGCGCCCCCCCCTTCCTCCTGACAACGAGAAAGCTCACCTCTTCTTTCCCAATATAAGACCCTTCGCCCTCCTTCCGATTTTCACCTAGAGGAACAGTCCACGCAAGGGTGAGATAACTTTCCTCCCTCTAGTGATCACCGCAAGTCATCTACGGTTTTTAGAGCACCCCTCATGCGGCTCTAATTGGAGTTATATTTCCATCAGACGTTTTGTTGTGGTTTATTACCCTGACGTCCCCTTCTGTAATCGCACTCGGGTGAAAGAATCTCTTTCACCCGTTGAAAGATAGATGGGGTCCTTAGTCCCCATTGGTGGTTTTTACTCCTTTCAAAGAGTTTGGGACCACTTTCCGTTTAGTATCCGTGATGCTGATCTCCTTTCTCCTTGTCTAGGTCGCAGTGTCCTTCTCACTCTGGAGTGTAGGTGAATCTTTGCTTTGCACTCTGTAGACCTTTCACGGTCCACTTCTTTTTCCCGGTTCCCTCCCACGGGAGATTTTACTTTATTTTCAATAGCTATGTGTTTTTCTGAGACTAATTTAGCTATTCCTTGTAGTTAATTTTCTTCAGAGAAATCCTCTTTCTCCCTTTTTCCCTACCCTTAGTCTTTCGCGTCTTCCAGCCAAATTGCTATTCACTCTTACTTGCATTGTCTTTTCCAGAAGTCCCCCCCCAACTACACCCCCTTTTTTCAAACCCCGTAGAGACTCGTATCTTTCAGCCCCAATTTGAAGCCCCCCTGAGGAGTGCGATCTCGCACGATTTCTAGCTTCTCACTTCGATGATGCGTAGGCCCCAGAGATCTTTCGTCAAGAATCGCAATACCAAATGTTCAAGGTTAGGTCATTTCTTTGTGATATGCCGTTATCGTCCCCCTGTTGGAGGCAGTGTCCTGTAGTTCCTTCACCCTTTTGCAAAGCAGGTCCCTTGTATATTTGTCGTTACAAGCTATTAGAACCCAATCCTTTTTATCTCTTCTTTTTTTATTCACCCAAACATAGGTTATCCCATCTCACGCGAAACGATGAATGTTTTCTGATTAGAGTCTCCCTCAAAGGAGGTCGTTGACCCCCCTCACCCACCCCTTGTTTTCCTCCGGGGAACGCTCTAGCTCTGCAGAGATTTCCTATCCCCTTCCCGTCCCGATTCTTCTTAGTCCCCTTCATTCAATATTTCCTTGATTTCCCCCCCTTTTTTTTCCCAGGGTCGCCTCCGCTAATACTTTCATCCTATGACGAGGAACTTGATTTTCTTGCCTGCCTTTCCTAACTTCTTTTATGCCTCCCTGCGTACCTTCCCCTCTTCAAGAGTTCGCTTCTCCAGCCTCCTTCTTTAGCCGACGGCGAAGCTCCTGGTCTTTTTCTTCTTTTCGAGCCGCCATTTCAGACCTTCATCTTGCTCTCGGCATAAAATAGAATAACATTCTCTACTACCTCATAAGACGGCACTTTCCTGAATATATTCTAGCAGTTCCCGTTTGGTACGAGTACGAGTGGAGAGAAGAGCCTTTTTCCCTTAAGACAGGCCGTAAGTTTATTCGCAGAGAATTCTGCGGCCTCGTTTCGTCTCTTTCCCCCAGAACCCCCTTCTCTCTTAGGCTACGTCCGCCCCTGAATTCAAGTCGGATATCTCGATCCTCTCGGAGGTACATCTGAATCTCCGCATTCTTCTTTTTGACAACCCCGAATTCCTATATTGGAGATGCGATACCTTTAATCTTTATCTGACCTTTCCTCGACGCCTGCACGATAGTTCCCTGATTTACTCCCCTATGGAAAAGGTTGTTTTTCACCGGTTTTAACTCGGCCGGAGGATCCGGACATGGTCCTTCTGCTTAGAACCCACCGGACTTTTTAAAGACTTATCGAGGGCCCTCTTTCGTTTTAATTTCAAAGAGAGGGTCCCCCTCCCTGCGCTCGGTGACGTTGACTCTCAAAAGGCGCGCCCCCACAAACCGCATTCCTTAACAGCTGCTGGAGCCCTATATGTTCAACCTTCTTCACTCTCTCGATGCTAAAGTGCATCCCAAGACACCTTGTAACTGGCCTGGGCACGCCCCGAACTCTTTTCACCGCTGTAGGATTTGATACTCCCTTCCATTAAAGCGACTTTCCTTTTGTTAATAGTATCTATCTTGGAATCCTCTATCCTTGCTTCCCCTCGCTTCCTTCCCATGAACTTGGGATACCAAGATCTAGTATGACACCAGCTCCTTCCCAAATCCTTTTCTGCGATGGGTACCTCCCCCTTTCCGAGAGTGTACAAGGAAGTTCAACCACTCCCATTTGAGTAGCTTTTTTTTAACGATCAAGCTCCTTTACTAAACAATCTCAATCCCTCGCCCCCCCCCTACTTCTCCCCTTCTGGATGTCCGTTAAAGGTCAGCCCTTACCTAGTATTATATCAGTGCTACGCTTGACCAGAGGGTAACCGGTTGTCCCTTCCCCCCCACGGTCTTTGCTTTTACTAAAACCTTTCTTCTGTTTTCCAATCATAGACTTCTGCTTGACTCTTTCTTCTACCCCCTCTCGTTTCCCCTCCTCACGTGGTACTTCATATCGATCGATCCTCCAATGCTGCTGTTCCAAATCCACCTTTTGTATAGTATCCCCCTCACCTACCATTTGTGGCCGTTTTCCCCCGACAGGCCTCTTTAGTCTGTCTTTCTCCTCAACGAGTAAGTTCATGGTTTCTTTCTGTTCGCGTCCTCCATACCTTTCCTTGTGTCCGACTTTATTTCTGTGGAGCGTCCACTTTTGGGGGAATGAGTTTAATGACTTTAATCTGTGTTTCCTGAAATATAATTTTTTCCTCGTAACCCTAGCCCCCCGCCCCCCGATTGTCGACTTCTCTTTCTTTTATGTCCTCATAATTAACCCTGAAGGTCGGTCCCCTCATTGGACCCCTCTTAGCCTTAGTCCCCCTGACTCAGCAAACTACGTAGGGAAGGTTTTCTCTTTTCTTCCTACGGTCATCCCTGGAACAAGGTGTATTTTTCCATTTCCATTTTGAAACTTTTCCGAGTTAGTATCTCGGGAGAGACCGTCATTATCTTTCTTCGTTTCCCTTCTCTGACTTCCACAGGACGCAGTTTTAGCTTCTTGTCATGCGATTTATGGAAAAGCCGGGCATTACCTATCTCCGTCAACTTCCCTTTTCTCACCTCCCCCCCCGCGTCGACCTCCCCAGAGGAGTACTTAGCGTGATTTCCCGAGTTACTTAATGTGTGAAACCTTCGGTTGCTTCTCCTATTCACAAGGCCGTCAAGGCTGATCGCCGAATGAGGTAGACTTCCCCCCGACCCCAAAAATACTCACCCCTTCCCTCCGCCAATATATTCGGGACCTCTCTTTCGCGCTAGTATAGACTTTCTTGAGATCCATAGGAACTGTATCTCTTAATTCTGAAAGTTTCCTATGCATTCTAGCTAGGCCCCTTTCAGTACGAGTACATGACTAAGTATCTTAGTTCCAAGGTTTTCCCCTTCACGTAGTCCCAGTTCTAAAGTCAACAAGAAGGTTTTAGCGCCGGAACATATCCTCTATCCTGATGTGCGGACTTCTATCGTTTCCTTTTTCTTCCATGCACAGTGGGATTTCCCCGCTACCTCCCGTCTACGAAGGACTTTCCCCTTTCAGTTAGGAGTTTAGAACTGGCCCCGTCCCATCACTTATAGAGAGGTTTATTCTCTCTGCTACTAAGCTGTAGGAGTTCTCCTTCAATTTTCAGGATTCCCTCTGAGCCGAAGTCGGATTCTATGCTTTTTGGGAGTCCGCTCATCCTTTCTGATAAAAGACATTTTCTCGGAGATCCTCCTCCGTTCTTCTCCGCCGTCCCAACTCCCTCTTTCCGGTGAGTTGATTCCCCCAGCTTATTTAGCTTATTTATAAGGGACCATTTTTGTCCCCTTCCCCTCTTCAAAAGACCTCCGGGGGACAACTTAACTGCAGAGTTCTACATGTTATTTTGAGTGAGCGCCCTTTTTCTTCCAGAGTCGTAAACTCGGCTGATGTTTGTTATTTTGGTGTGCGCCTTCTTCCTGGTCTCCCTATCGCACGGCTCCCTGCGAAGCTGTTCCGGCTAGTCGTAAGACTGAAACTACAGCTTTTTTTGTACGCCCCACTCCCCATCTCCGCCGTCGTTTGTTTTCTTCATATTCTTCACAAATTCCAGAACTTCTAGTTTTTGGCAGTCCGAAACTCCCGCCACATATTTACGTCTTAGGTCTCCCCCTTCCCCTAGCTCCAAGTGAGTTCTCGTTTTTCCAATAGTCTTCCTCTCCTCCTTCCTTGGAGCTCAGACGAATCGTTTCGTCTTTCTCTATTGTTATGGTTCGTGCGACACATTGACGAAGTTTTACGGACTTTCCAAAGTTTTTGTTGTGGCATACTGCTGGTTTCCCTTCCCCCCTAGTCTTAACCCCTTTCCTTTTACTACTCTCTTCAAACCTTGATCCTTTGCCTTTCCCCCTGAAGTGAGGACTCCTCCTTTAGTTCTGGAACCCTTTTGTAACACCCATCCCACAAATTAAATCCTTCCGCGATCCCAAATTTAGACAAGTCATCTAGATTCCTGTCGTTTTGTACCATTAAATCCGTTTTAGAACCGGACCTTCGAAGCCCTCTTTTTCAGTAGGACCCAAAGCATGCCTTTTCTCCCCCAGGTAAGAGGCCCCTCCTACAATCTTTCCTCTACTATTTACTTTCCGACATCACGCTACGAACTAGATTTGCCCCCCCCTTGACATTTCCCTAAAGGTTTCAGTTAATTCCACATCCTATCTGATTTCCCCCCCTGGTCCCCCCCCTGGTATCGAACTTTTTCTCTCCCCGCCTGCGAGTGAACTCATTGTCTTTCCTATCTTTTCCTCTATTGGTTTTCTTCTCTCCCCCTGAAGTCAAGTCATCTCTTTGGTTCTTTAATCACCCTTCGATGTCCCCCCCCCCCTTTCCTCTATGTGATCAAGGTAGCGGAAATTGAGTGGTCATGACCTATTTTCCCATAGGCTTTACAGGAGCGGGGATCCTATTCAGTTCTCCTTTTCCAGTGTACCTCTGACTTTTTAAGGTTCGGTGCATTCTTTTGCCAGATTGAACCTTTGATCTTACGGTCGGTGTTAAAGGCGTCCCTATTGGCTATTTCCCTCCCAGCAAATTGCGATTTTGATCCCAGATCTCTCTTTCCTTTTCTCCCTCGCCTGATTGACTTCTTCCACCCCCTTTTACCTCTCTTACAGGCTCAAACCCTTGTAAATACCATATCAAGGACGGAGACCCTTTCCTCTCCTCTGAAGGTGAAGGAATCTCAAGTAACCCCCTTTTTTAACAAGGTCTTCACCTCCCCCCTTTGATTTCGCCGCCCTTGCATCCCCCCCCAATCTGTGAGAGGCACCTATATCCAACGATTCGTCTGATCTTCTTGCTTCTTTCAGCATATCCCCCTTAGACGAGAGACCCTTCAATGGCCGGGTTGTTGACTCTTCGAACCTTTTTGATCCTTCCTTTACCCCCCCTTGGATTGGATTGTAGTCTGCAAAAAAGTTAAAGAAGCCTGGTTTTTTTGATGGGTGTTTTTTGTTTGTGTTCAATTGGACTTGAGGCACATCTTGTATTATTACGACACCGAATACCCCCCCCTTTCTCGATTTCCAAACACCCCAAACTTTCTATCAATTCCTTCTGCGAGCCACCGGCCATTCTCCCCTTCAGCTTTTTCGACCGCTCTCCTTGTGAGCCACCAATCTACCCCACCTCTTGCCTCTATGCTATATGATGCTTCTCGCAAAACTTCAGACCTACATGACCTCTTCTTCATGTTAGTTCCCCCTCAAATCGGCGGCTCTTCCCAACTCCCATTGGTACCCTGGATCGTTTGACCTCTCCTCCCATCGTTCTGACTTTAGTGAAACTTCGGGAATTTTTATAGGTTTCCCACCGTTGTCCCGTCAGAAACTCCCTTCTCTTTCGACTGCTCAGCAGCAAGCAAGACTTTCTTCAGAAATAAATAGAATTCACGCACGGCCCCCCTACTCCTTTCCCTGGAATGAGTCGCCTGGATTTTCGTCTCCTACATAGAAGAGCCCCCTCAAGAAGAGCGAGTAGAGAATCACCTGAGACCCCACCCCTGTGTTTCCGACTAGCCCTTCGAAAGCTTTGTCCCGACCGTCACCCCCACAAAGACCTATTCTCGTCGCCTTGGTTCTCGACGATCACCTCGCCGTCCTGGTTCCCTTCTTCTAAAGCTCGCTCGGAACCCCCGCCGTCTGACAGACGACTTATGGGCGATGTCCCCTCTTGTCCTCACCCTGTTTTTTGTTTGTTGCCCCAGGCCGCCCCCCTTTTTTACGCTGCTTTGACCCACAGCTCTAACAAATGGGGGGGTTAGAACTTGAAGTCTCTGACTCCCGTTCCAAGGACTCTCTCCTATCCATGACAATTTATATCCCCCCCCCCCCCCCCTGGATGGCCCCATTCCTAATGGTCCCTATCAGCCGCTTATTTTCTTCGAGACGATACGGCAAGAGTCCCTTATGCCTTTTGAAATGGTGTTTATTTTTCCCCCCTTCCCCTTAGGCGGGCTAAGACCCCTTCTCCTTCTGATGAGTTGTTCAGAACCCAAACTTTTCCCCCTACATCCGTCTCTCTTTTCCCATATTTTGATCTAAGACGGTCCCCCCTAGGCAGAGCTGTTTTCTCGCGATTTGTTAGTTTCTTTTCAGACCCCCCCGGTGCTGAAGTCTTCCTTCCCAAACTCTCATCTGTGCCGGCACTTCTTTCTCTTCCATCCGCTGATGTCACCAAGGTCCCGCCAAGCTTCTATACGACGGAAAGCTTTCCCTAAGAGGGACCCCTTCTGCCAATTACTCTTGTATCCCCATCCTTTAAATGTCCTGACTAGCCCTTTTTTATATCCTACCTTGCGTCGGTGTAATCCCCTCGCTGTCGACTAAGAGATCGATCCCTCACCGACGGAGCCGCAATTTACGTCGCTTATCGTCTGATACCCCACGCCGCTTCGCGAAAATCTTGGATGTAATTTTTGACCATACCTTCGTCTGGAGGCTTACCCTGAATTTGAGTCGTCTCCCTCCCCGAAGAGCCCCTGGTCCTCTACACACCCTCTCCCCCCTTCTTTAGTTATGACGACTTTTTTCCCCAATTTGTACTCCCGGACCCCCTAGTTCATTTTTTTCTTTGTATACCCCGTTTTTCCCCCGAAGTTTGCGACCCTTCTTTAATTGGTTTATCCCAACAACATGTCGGTTCTCTTTTGAAGTTGGCCGAGTGAGTGTTTGACCCCCAGCCTCCTGCCCTCCTTCCTGGTCGAGATAGTCGCTCTCTGATTTTCCGCCAGAATTTCTTCTCGACGCGAGTCAAAGCACTCTTACGCTGTAACACTTTCAACTGACATTCCCCCCCTAATCCCCCTCCTATACTGTGTGATAGTTGCCTCGTTTAGCCAGTCGGTCTTGAAGAGAATCACAGAGTCAACTCAGCTTTCTGACCTGTAAATTTTTCCTTTCATCCCCGGGGTATCATTTGATATTCGATTGTGATCCCAATGTTCCCCTCTTGATCTGACTGTATCTGCCTCCATGCGACTTGTTCGCGGCCTTGTACCCCAGCCGGTAATCTCCAAACTTTTCCTCCCCCTTTATTCTCCCCTTGTCTTATCAGAAGCGCCCTTACCTCTCCCTTTCGCCCGTCGTTTTTCTGAACACGACTGATCTCCACGACCTTTTCTTCGAGAACAACGCCCTCCCCCAGTTTTTAATCTTCCTCCCCTGTCGACCGCCAGGAACAGGTCGGTCTTTAAAGGCCCTGGTCCCCCCCTTTTTTTAAGCTTCAATGTTCTATCCAAATTCCTTACTTTATCTCTCTACACTGGCCTTCCTCTTTTTTTAAACAGTTTGTTCCTCCTTGAGCCCAGCCGGATGCCTCGCGGGGTGGTCTCTTCAGCTGTCCTTTTCCTTTAAAGGCACCTAAAGCATGGTTCCCCCAGTGCCCCAGGATGACGAGTATTCTTTTCTTCCCGAATCACGTTCTGAACCTGCCGGTTGCCTTCACTAATCCGAGAACGCCTAAGGCATGACTCCCCGCCGATGTAGAAGTTTTCACCCCATCCTTTTCCATAGAATCCCTCCTATAGATCAACAGATCTTCCTCGGCCCTTTTCGACGCCTCCTCAGGATATAATTCCGGCGCTCAGTCCCTCCAAATTTCTAGATTCTTTTCTTTGCGTCCGATTTCTTCTTAGTCTGCGTATGCCCCAGTCCGACGTGTTTACCCCTCCCGGACACGATTCCTGTCCTCCCCCCTAAGTGGATGGAAAGAGAGCCTCCCAACGAGACACTTTTGAGTTGCGGATGGTTTTTCTCTGTTAAAGAATCCCCCTTCATTCTGACGCCTCAGCTAGTAGTTCCCCCTTTTTTGCATCTGATCTTTAGGCTTGGAGGAGCATAGGGACCTTTATTCCCCTCCTTCAGTCTTTCCCCTCTTAGCTCCTCGCGAATGTAGTCTCTAGTTGAATGTTTTCCCTCTCACGCCGCAGCACTTCTCTCCTTCCTTTCTTCTTTATTAGAACTTCCCCTTATCCCCCCTGATGACTTTACAGTCAGGGTTAGGCTTCCCGATCTGGAGGGGATGCCTGGCCCTGGCGAGACCTTCTCATTCCCCCCTTATCGTCTGAGAAAATCTATTTTCTCTCCAGGGTTTTCTTTTACTACTTGTCCAAGCTTGAATCTTAGGGCGACTAAAGCAGGAACCTCTCTTCCAGTCGGATTTATATTACGAGGACCTCTACTAGTTAGGAGGCACCGCTTTCAATCTTGTTTTCTTGAGCTTGGCTGGCGCCCACCGTTAACATTACCACTTATTCTTGTCAACTCCTTGACAATTCCATTGATTCATTTTTATTCCTAAGAAATGTGGTGTGGTCGACTTCCCTCCAATCGAATTTTTTCCTAAATAAAAGCGTCACCCCCAATTCCTCCGAAATGCTTAACCTTTTCGACACCTGTCCAAATTCCTCATTTCAGGGCGGCCCCCTTTCCGTCCTTCACCTTGAAGTAGTGTACTGTTCTGCGATTTTAAGAGCCCCCTCCTTCATAGCTTTCTGCGATAGACGCATCTTTCTTATTCTACTTACTACAGATTTTTTTTTCTCCCTAGTCGAAAGCAGCGCCCCTCCCTTTTTCCGGTTGTCGTGGTCTGCATAATGATGTAACAAAAGTCATTCCTCTTGTCCTCAACCTTTTTCCCCTGTCTAAACCGCGATCCTGTGTTGCAACAATTTGTCTCATTCGACTCTTTCCTTCCCTACCACGATATCAAGCTACCCACCCCCTGCAAGAGTTCCAGAACTTCCCTTCCCCACATTCCATACTCAAGTTCACCCCTCTTTTATAACCGTTTTCCCTCTCCCGTGCTCCCTGAATTTTCCGCCTAGGTGAAAGTTGTTGCACAGCCTTTTAACTCGTCTCCCCTCCTCTGTACACGCGTGTCCCCTTCCTCTTTTAACCTTCTCAGAACTGAGCCCCGAGGTAAAACTCGGAACATTCAAAACCGGAAGTTTTCTCGATCCTTTTTCCTTGCACAATCAGAGATTCAAAGACAAGTCATGAGTCATTCTACCTTCTCTTCTCTGCAAACTCGAGAGTTTCCTCCGTGACTATATTTTCTCCTTTTTCCTTCCTTTTGTTTTTCTCTACTGCAATTGCGTCCCTTCAGTTCAGCATAGTCCCCCCTTTTTTATCAGCCAGTCGATTCCACCTTCTCGTGATACATCTCGTCCTGGCCTCCTTCTCTTCCCTATTTTTGGTATTTCTCGTTTCCTAGGGGTCGATCTCCGTGATGCTGGTATTTGTTCCCTTCTCCTCCTTTCGAGCGTGAGTTCCCCTTCTTCCAACTTTTCCTTTGTGCTCCTGGTGACAATGATTTGTTCACTCCCCCTTAGGCCTTTCCTTTTCTTTACTTGCCACACGTATTGAATGTCCTCCCTTTAGAAGCGATGACTTGTCTTCCCCCTATATTTGTTTCCCGCTTTTTTTTAACTTCTTCTTACCTCATCCGTTTTTTTTAGACCATTCCTACATGATCGCCCCCCTCCCCCGGTTGAATCCCCAAAGTCCCAGGATCGCTCTTTTTTAAAATTGAGCTCTCCCCATTCTTTCATCCTTTGGAGGTCCTCATGAACCGAAAACACTCAACCCCCCATAGACCCTCATCTGTTGCTCCCTTCTGACCCCCATATTCGTCGCCCCCCCAGATTGACCCTCTTCTGCTTTTCCCCTTTCTGACGACTCTCTTTCCGGCTGAAACTACTTTTTTCTTTCCTTAACCGGTGCTGCCTTATCGCTTCTTTTTTTCGCCCTTTTCGTGTCGTATGAACACTTGGAAATCCTCTCCTTTCTTTTTTGATTTGCACCCCTACTTCATCCAGCACTTCGATTCCTGAGATGTACTTCGCTCCCCCAAAAACCCCCTATTTCGCAAGTACCTCTTCTCCCCCCCCTTTCACGATTTCCCTAATTTTTTTTTTTTTTTCTTGTACTTTCTGGATAATTCCCTTTTCAGTGTGGCCCCCCCAACAAAAATATTGACTCTTTTTTTCCCCTTCGATACTCCGTCTTTAACGCAGTCGATTCCTATCTTCGGTCCGAATTTTCTTCCCAAATCACATACTTCATTTGAGGTTTTTTCCCCCCCCATTAATTGCTGTTCTAGACCTCCTAATTCCAAGCTTGTCTTGAACCTTCCCCAAGCGACATTGAATTCTTTTGCCTGTCAGTCCCAGTCTGGCCCCCCGAGAGTTCCCTTTTTCAATCCCCAGCAGCCCTTCTCTCCCCCTCCCCCCGTACTTCTAAGATCATGGTCTCCTTTTCCCCCTAGTTAAGACAATTCCCGGCCTCTGAAGTTAGCCCTAGGAGGCCGCGTTGTCCAGATTGACGCGCCCTTTTGAAAGTTTTTCTCTTCCCTGTAGATTCCAGAGCTGATGTTCCCTTCTTTTTCTGTCCCTTTAAGAAAAAATTCCCTCTTCTATCTCTCCCTTCTGACCCGGTTTTTCCTCCTGCTTCGAGTGGCCCCAGACATTTGTCTCATACTGCCTTACTTAGTATCGTCAGTAACCGTAGATTCCTTGGATTACGAGATCGAGGATCATAAATCGAAGAGGCACATTTCATTACCTCACTCCGATGGTCATGAGACTCCCCTTTTAATGACTCTCGGCAGCGATTATCAGAGAGCCGACTTTACCGACTTTCTCTGTCGGAAAATTGTTTGTCAAAGAACGGAGGCGGGCTCATAATTTTTAGTGAGTAAGCCCCCCCTTGAACCTAGTTCCTACCGCCACTTAGAGTCGCGGACCCTACCCCAGAGAAGAGTAACCCCTTACCCCCTCCTAAAAGCGAGGCGGCATCAGTCTTGCCGCGCGAAAACAGCCTTTCGAGTACGCTCAAGAGTCCAAAAGCTTGACCTCCCCCTGTCTACATCCCCCCCTCCCCGCTTCCTACTTCTCCTCCACCCTCTCTTTCCAGCCTCTTCCTTCCATCTCTCTAGGACCCACTAGGAGAGGAGCTACTAGGCCCCAACGCAAATCCCCCCCCTCCACCGCCAGGGGGATGCCCCCCTTAGAGAGGAGAGGCTTGACACGATGACTCCCGATACTTTTATTGTACCCAGAGCGCGAGCAGATGCACCGGCTTTAGTGTTCTTTAGACTTTCTTGGCGACGACTCGTTATACACCTTTAAACGGAGCCAATCGCCGTTAATTCTTTTTATGATAAAGCCCGTACCGGCCTCAAATACTGGTGGTTAATCTTACCGGCCCAGGATAGTGAATGAAGGAACCAACCTACAGGCATGAGTGCTCCTCCACCCTCTCACATCTCCGTGCAAAAATCAGACATTTCCCACCTTCGAGAAGCGGCTTTGAAGCCCCCGTCCCCCCCCGTCTAGGAAACCAGATTTACTCTTTTATTCCGGTTTACAGACGGCCCTGGACTCCACCCCCGGGTTGTCGCCAAAACCTTGTACCGGTGACGCTTTGGACGGCCCAAAGTCATGAGTTTTTTTTTCACCCCGACCCAGCACGCCCAGGCATTGCCTCGCAGATAGACCTCTCTTCCCCCCCCTCACCGTTGGTGTGTTGGATAGTCGCTAAGAGTTTAGAAGTGCTTGCACAATCCACGGCGGGGGTCCGTCGAACAGCCAACCGGCAGAACCCGGTTTGTTTGTATGCGCAAACGGAGTCCTCGTCCTACGGATGCGGCCTGTTTTGCGGAATAGTACCGTCCTGTCGGCAGGTCCATGGTCCACCAACGCTTCGTGATCATGATTGCTAGCTTAAAGGCGCTTTATAGTTTTGAATGCGTCATCACATGAATTCTTTGACATGCCTTGTCCCCCTTCCGGCCGGTATTTTCGCCAGCCCCCCTTGGTTTTCTCCGGATAGGCTTTAAAGTTTCTCCCCGTCCCCTTTCCTTTCGGTTCGAGTTTTTCACTCTCTCGTAGCGTCCCTTCTTCGAGTTCGTTCCCGCGATCGGGCTAGGTTTAAGCAATTTTACGACAGACCAGATACCCCCCCTTTGGGAGGTTCTCCCGGAACCTGTCCATTAGACAGAGTCTCCGCATTCAGAGCTGTTTTCCTTTTGTTTCCGAGGCTTTTTTGCGCCCTCTCAGGTCCATGCATGCGAGGTTTGGGGAGTTAGACTTCTCTTGGAGTGATCGCCCTTCCCAGTCTCAGGCAGGACCGCTTCTCCATCAGGTGCAAACGTCCGGAACCTCAGAAGAGATTGGTGAGATTAACTATCTTCATGACTTCGTTAACCGAAGGTTGTACTGAAGTCCCTCCCAGGCCATCCTCTCTGTTCTCCCAGCCCCGACTCGTCCTGACCAAGACAACACATATCCCGCCTCCCCCTTCCCTCCGCGGACGACGGACAGAGATAGATTGTGAGA
>Ga0179591_1196262_pt1 | contig 19662 bp, 19 predicted proteins | sample CZOMad2_1_08_16f_FD_182891 | JGI IMG/M metagenome (GOLD analysis project Ga0179591, IMG submission 182891) | Vadose zone soil fungal communities from Angelo Coast Range Reserve, California, USA - CZOMad2_1_08_16fungal (PacBio error correction) | ecosystem: Environmental > Terrestrial > Soil >... | reverse complement strand
TGATGTTTGTGAAGTTTTGCCTCCCTTGGTGTCTTTGTGACCTCTTTTTTAACGTGTTTTACTCTGCTCTCCTTGCCTTTTCCGCCCCCGCTGAATAGGCGTCTTCTTCTCTTGCTTGATCTTGAAGAACTGGCTGTAAGGCATTAGGTCCATTGAAGGTCAGGCCACTTTCTATGGTTCTTTAAGGGGGTCGCGTTCTCCTCCGGGCGCAGACTATCTTTCTCCCTGCCGTACCTGGTGGAATGGAGGCATCCCCTCCTAGTCATGGTACTTGGATGTGAGCGACTTGATCCCCGCAGGGTGTGGTAGTTCACTGAGTCTGGATGCAATTGTACCTCGTTGAGTTGCGTGAAGTATTCCACGCGGTCTTCCCCTTTCTCTCTGCCTGGCGAGCTTCCGTCTCCTTTTTCTTTTTTTTGAGTGCTTTGTCTTTTTGACATTGATGAGACATTATCTTTCGGCTGACTTGGCGGAGTGCCGAGATTGAGTGTGGAAAAGATTAGGCAGTCTCTCTTTTCCGCCTCATATTAATTGCCCAATTCTGGATTGCCAGATTAATCAACCCTCGTCTCCCAAGATTTGAGGTCTGACCTGCGGAGGAAAGAAAATCCTCTATTGAAGCAGTTTTTTTTCTCCCTTTCCCCGAGGATTTTTCAACTTCCCCCCTTTTTAACTCTTATTAAGAAGTATTTGTCCCTTGACCTTGGTCCGGTTTGCTTGGTTTCGCTTTATTTCAAGACCCCCCCTTAGTCTAGCTCTCTTTTCCTCTATAACAAGGTCATAGCTGACTAAGGACTTTTTTTATCGTCCCATCTCCGGTGACTGGACCCCAGATGCCTGTGTTCCGACAGGAAGTTTTCAGAACTCTCTGTCGAGGTCCCCGTTTTTTTCACTTCCTCTAGGTGAAAGGGGAGAGGCTCCTGTTCGCTCTTGATTGTTCTCCTCAAGGTGAAGTTTTATTTTGTTTTTTAGTTCTCTCTTACGTTTTTTTTTGGACGTAATGTTTTTTGCGAGGAAGGCCACTCCCTTCTATTTACTTTTTTGTCTGGTTTTACTTCGCTGATGAGAGTTATTATTGTTGATTAGGAACTGACTTATTATGCCCGGGAATGTTAAACTGTTCTTCATTTTTGGGCCGAACTTCCCCTCATCTCTATGTTCATGTCTTGGGCACCGTTCCTTCTTTTCTTTCAAGTACACCCGTTTTCCTTGCCTCCCGTCATTTTCCGAAAAAGAGAATTCTTTTGAGGCGCGTTGGAATTCTGGCGCTTTTGCCGGGAGTTTTTTTACCCGATTTCTTTTTGACTGTTATTACATGTACATCCCCGGAATTTGTCATTTCGTTTTTCCCCCCCCCTTTAATGTGCCGTCGGCGGTGAGTCTTAGTGTCTCCCAGCTGAAAGCATTTTAGAGTTGCTTCGGGACTCTTGAAATGCTTTCTCCCTCCCGTTTTTTAGGATTTTTGCCAACTCCTTCCCCCATCGTCGCCTTCAGTTTTGACCGAACGCAAGTTTCTTTTGAAGTCATTCCCTGATACGGTTGATTTCTTTTGGTCTTTAGGAGCGTCTCCCCTTCCTTGATTTTTTATAGGTCTCGATGAGTCCTTTAATTGTGCTCATCCTTCCCAGTGCCGCGAGGCCCCTTTTCCTGATCTCCTTTTCTTTTTTAGCGTACTCCAGGACGACTCCTTCGCTGTTAAGAATTGAGGTTATTGCTTCGCTTGTTAGAGAAAACTTTTGCTGTTCCCGAGTTTTTTTGGCGGTTTTTCTTTTTTGTCGGGTTTAGACGACGTGGATATCGTTTTAGCCCAACCTGAGCATGAGGGTGAGCGCTGACTTTCCCCGATGGCCTGTTGTTTCACGTTACCAACGGCACCCCCATTCGATTTTACCTGATCATTTTCCTCCCCCTTCGCTACATTGGAACCCCGTGTCCAAGAATTTCTTCCCTTTCCCTTAAGCCAAAAAGTCATTTCCACCCTGTGACAACCCCCCCTTTTTCTTCCCAAGCAGGTTCCTAAGTTTGTACCATTTTTCCTTTCTGTTTAATCGATCGATAAATTGTTCTTTTTTTCTTTTTGTGTTCTTCGTTCGGAGAGGATCTGTTTCTTTTGTCTTGATTTGTTGCGCGGACTTAATAAGATTCCGGACTCCGGTGTAAGTCCCTTTACCAGGTATTCCAAGTGAGCGGTCTTTGCTGGACCCTAAGAGCTGCTTACATTCGGCCTTTGGCGCTCATTTGTTCGGGGCGCTTTCTCCGAGTTCTTATAAAATTTTCGTAGTGAGGATGGTTGCCTTTCCGATGCCTCCCCTACCAACCGCTGCGCCGTATGAGCAGTTGTTTACGTTTTGAATTGCTGTCTGCTTTTTTTTTAGGACCAGTTGCGGTATGGCACGATCTTTTTGCGGCCCAGAATTCCTCTTCCTCTTTTTTTTCTAGGAGTGCCTCTGTTGACGGAATTCGTTTCCCTGGACTGAGCGTTCCTCTCTTCTGATCATCCTTCCCACTTTCTGAGAAGACCTGATTTCGTTTCGGTAATAGCCGGACTTGATGGCGGTGAGTTTCTCTGACTTTCTTGCCGACTTCCGCCGGCAGAGGTGTGCTTTGTGAGTCCCGGATCCCTTCTTTTTTTGTCTTGAGCCATTTGTTCGGTTCTTCTCCGAGTCGGCCTAGATGAGGGCGGCATTTTTTGTATGTGGTTCACTAATCTTCATCCTCCTGGCTGTTTTGGATCTCTACCCGTTCCCCCAATCCTCAAATTTTTCCCCGTTTCCCAATTTTTCTCTTCTCTCTTCGACGAGCTCCTCTCTGACCACTTCTCATACGCCGTTTTTATATATATTTTCTCCACAACCGTCAGTCAACTTTTTCCCTTCGGGAGCCAATCCTTCCAAACTCAGCGTTTTACAGGTCCGTCTCTCTTTCCGCAAATCTTACCCAGACCCTAAATTCTTCTCTCATTTTGCAGTGCTGCATAGACTCTGCTCCCGGATGCCGCTCGGTACCTCCCTTAAGGTTATTTGCGGTTTAAACCTTTCCGCCGCGACCAACACTCTACGTACTTCGTTCCCCCCGCTTCTGTCATGAATCCCCTTTTATTCCTCTCTAAGCCTCTCTATGCGACTTCTTCAAAACGTTCTCATACGTGAGATCCGTGTTCGGCATTTCCCCCCTCATCATCAGCAACGCTGAACCCGTACTCTTCGTTTTACTTGTAGAGATCTTTCCGACAAAAATATTCGCCTGATGCCCTTTCAGCTACGGTCAAGTCTTATTGTTAACCCCTCCCTTTCTATTTGCTCTCCTCCCCTTTCACAACGCGTCACACAGCACGCCTTTTTTCCCCCCAAACCACGGCTGAATGTGCTGCACATTCCACGCTGGCCCCATCTATCCCCTGAGAGACCGCGCACAGACGGACGCCATCCACAGTTCTCCCCCTTCTGCATCACTCAAATGGGCCCCTCGTCACCATCCTGTCACACGCTTTGGCCCAATTCCCAACTGTTTGTTTCCATGTTAATCAGTTTCTCCCCGTATACTGTTTTTTTCCCACCTTAATGTGCATGTGACACTTTTCCACCCATCATTTTCGAAAATGACAAATTTCATAACCAAAATGCCCCCCCTCTTTTTCTTTGGACGTCACAATTCGTTAATTAGTCCTTCCCTCTTCCGGTTTTATTATTTATACTCTTTTATCCAGTAAGGTCGAACCATAACCCCAAACGCCCCTGGCTGCCGTAATTACCCTCACCTGCATCGCCCCGTCAACGTCTTACGACTTCAGCATCCCCCACAGTTCCGCAAGTATTAATCGTACCTCTTGGATTTGAGATAGTCTGGACGTCCCCCCTTTATCAGGCCAAAGTCTCTATTCCCTTCCTCCCTTGCTCTCTAACTTCCGCGTTCATGCTTCTTTTCCCCCAGTAAATCAGTTTTAAGCTACTCGTAAATACCCACCCATATATTTGTGAATTTCGACCGCGCTTCCGTTTGACCGAAATACCCCCCTGCTCATCCATCGGCAAATCCACGTTCTCCGTCGAACAGATTGTAGATTGTTGCACCATACTGCCACCGAGGTAATTAGTCCCCCCCTTGTGTTACCCCTTTTTTTTTCTTTTTCTTCCCGTCTTTTTTTCCCCCTGCCTGAACCAGCTTTCCCACTTCCAGTTAAGCCTAACTACTCCCTCAGAGGCAAATTCCAGTTCGACCCTTTCCTCCCCCACCCTCGCGAAGTCCATTCCATCCTGGCCCACAAGAACCTCTGTACCGCAAGCCAAAGCCCTCTGGGCTTCCCCCCCCCCTTCCCCCACAACATGAAATCTATTGTTCCCTTCGGACATGTCGCGCCCAATCATCGCCCAAAACTCTAACGGTTTAGTTCTCCCCTGGACGCTTTTCAAGATAAAAACTGCTGAAACGCAAAGTAGCTTTGGCTTTTCTTGCCCCCCGGCCAGGCTTTCTAACCCCCCATGGAAACCCCCCTGGCAGCTCCTCTTTCCTTGACCCGTCAACAAAATAGACCCGCCGCCGGACATCGAAGGAAAACCCTGACCCCCCCAAGTTTGTGGCCTTTCGTTCATGACCAAGTTAACTAATAGGTCATTCCCCCCCCCAGTACATTTCGACTACACGAAGACCCCTTTAAACCAAGTCCCCCCATAGGTCTACCTTAAATAACGCAGACTGCTGATTGATGCGCTGTTTCCCCTGTTCCCTTGCAGATCATGATTCTCCCATACGTTTGTAGTCTCCTCCCTTCTTCTTTTAAGTAACCTTCTGATCCCTCTCAGTACTCTCGCAGGAAACATGTCTCCCCCTACGGAGCTATGACCCTTTTTCACCTCAAGAGAACCCTCCCGAATCCCGTGTCTATGCTAATCAGCATACGTGCCGAACCATCTCCCGACGATCACGTTTTTTTTTTCATTTTCCCTACCCCCTTTTTAATTTTCTTTCAATCTGCGAGGCCCTCCCCTCTCCTTTCGTGTCTTAGCCTACTAATTCATTTCCGCCCCCTGAGGCCCGAGGTTTGCTTAATCCTTGTGCTCCTCCCCTATTGAATAATGGAGTATTTTCGTAGATCGACTTTCCCCCTTTTCCTTCCTTAAACTCTCGACCGATCTTTCTCGCCCCCCGTCACGAAATTAATTGGTGCTCCCAACATTCCTCCTTCCCTTCAAATATTCCGCCTCATTTATATGAGGACCCCCCGATAGCGGCCCCGGACTCTCGCTACCTCACCTCTTCAATTCTCTATCACGCTGGAAGACTTCGAATCCGCTCATTCCCTCCCAACCCCAAATCTCTCCTGCGTTCATCTTCGATTCGTTCCTTCCTCAGGCCGCGTTTGCTCCCGCTTTCCTCCATCACGCTCCAAGAAAATGGCCTTCACTACGATACTCCCCCGAAACCACTCTACTCCGTTCGTTTGGATTCTTACCCTCCAAGGTCTTTTTCCTCTCCAAAAAAAAAAAGCTCTTCCGCTCATTGAATATTCTTGGGTCGGAACCTTCTCGCTAAGATTCACCCCCTTCCTCCAAACTCTTTCACACTACGGTTCGACCCCCCCCCCGTCTTCAGCGCACCTTACTTCCCGACAGTCCCAATTCATTGCTCTGAATAACGGAATTCAGCTACCACATTCGAAAGCAAGCAATCAAATAGATCCCACTAAACTCTACGATGTTTTTTCTTCTGTTTGAGAAGATCACCAACCCACTTAGCTCCCCTCCGATCTGAAACTTTGACTCTACCCGCCCCTGGATCGCTGAACGGCGCCTGGACAAAGTCTCGAAATAATCATTTTGTTTAGTGAAAGAATCTCCTCCCACCCTTTTTGGACCCACCACCCCGGCGTTTCCATTCTGCTCCCCCCCATGGTTCACAGTTCTTCCCACCGAACGCTCAAGACAGAAGAAGTCGACGCACTCTCGAATGTTTCTCCTCGACGATCGTCCCCCTTTCTACGTTTCTGTATACCACCTACCTTCATTAGTTTATCTTGAGGCATGTCTCTCTCCCCCCGATATCCTTAGCCCAATCCGGCCTGCTCCCAGGTTTGTTCGATTTAGGATCGTCGACCTTTTTCCGCGCCAGACTACTCTCTTTTTATAGACGGCTCCTCTCCCACCGTCGTGCCATTATTAGTATCCTTTCTCCGGCATCTCCTATTTCCTTTTCCCTATCTTTTGTTGGTGACCTTCTCTTTCCCCCCCTTTTTCTTGGCGGCGCCGAAGACGGACCAGCCTGGCGGCGAGCTTAGAGCCTAGGCGCGTCGGTTCTTTTTTGGGTTAGAAATTCGCGCTTACGAAATGCACTACCCCTTTCCGCAAGAAGCTTGCGAATTCTTTTTTTCCTCTCCCAATTCCCTTCTCAGTCCTCATGAAATGAAGAGATGTAGGTGTGTTTGGTGCTTATTCAGCAATAGTCGGACCGTGATCTCCTGTCTCTTCCCGAGCGGTCCCCACTTTTCGTCCTTAGAACTTCTGCGTTGGGGATCGTTTACTTTTGACTGCACATGATGAAACATGTTTTCCTTTGCAGGAACTTTTTTTTGTTCCCCCAAACGTCTTTTCTTTCTTAGGGATGTCTGATGATTCTTTACCCTCTTTTCTTTCACCTGCGCCTTTCCTGGAGACGGTCCCCTTTTTTTAGATTAATTCGCATCTTCTTCCCTTTCCCCTTCCTTTTTCGTTGGTGCGGACTCTCCATCGTCTGCTTTCTTGATGTGTCTTTTGGGAGATGTGAGGCTGAGGTTCCTTTTCGCCGATTTTGTTTTTCATGTCTTTGAGGATAGGGCTTGTGGTAGTTTTGGTGAAAGTCGCCATGGTGGTTAATTGTTTTTTTTTCCCCCGCGTTTTGACCTATGTTGTTTTACTATGTGAGATACTTTGACTCCTCACCTACTCCTTATGCGACTTTTGGCTTTTTTATCTTGCCTCCCCTGTTACAGCCGTCCTGCGAACTTCTTTCTTCTGTTCTAGTCGTTTATTCGCTGTGCAGCCATTCTTCGTGCGCAGATGATTTAGCCTGCGCGTTGCCTCCTTTCTTTGTCGACTTAATCTTTTTCGGCGTCGCATTCTGCAGCTGAGTTGTTGGTTTGTGTCCCTTTAGCGTTTCTGCGAATTGTCGTTGCGTGATTTCTGAATCTATTGGTTCCTCCTTGCTTCTCGCTGATCGCTTTTCCGTATGGCCGTCTCTTTAGCCGTCGGATTGAGCGCCACATTATTGAATTTCGCCTTGTTTGCGGCTCGGTGAATTCTGGTTTGTTCGGAAGGGTGTTTTCACTTCTTATATTTTCCCCCTCCCAGTTCCGCCTCTGCAGACTCCTATTCCGCCACTCTGGTCGCTATTACCCCAAACGCTTGCCGCGCTTTGGCTTCCCTTGCATTATGAGGTAAGTCAACAGCGGCTTTCACCGTTTATTGAATCCACATAGGCTTTAACAACCCCAAAGAACACAGTTAACTTTGCTTTCTTTCGCTCCCCCCGTAAGAGATTGATACGTTGACTTTTTATGCGGTCGGGTGCTTGTGACAAGTCGGCTGTCTTTTGACGTTTCTTTCATACCCCGGTCATCGATCCAAGACAGTTTTAGTGATCTTTGCAGCCCCCCTTCTTCCCAGAGACCAAGTTGTCTTTCTCTCCAATCAGATTGATAGGGGCAAGAACTCGATACTTTTCTCGTTACGGACTCGCTCGGATAAATGTGCGCTTTTTCGTAGTAGAAGTAAAGTTCCGTTTTGGTTCTGTCTTTGTTAGTCCCGAGGATTTTCTGAGTGGCTGGTGGACTTACCGAGTGGCGTTCCTCCTCCATTCCCAGCCGATTTTTTGTAGTGTTTTACCTCGATTAGCTTATAGTGGAGGATTTTTTTTTTCTTCTAAAGACGTGCTTTTCTTCCCAGGGAATTGTGGTGGTTTTTTGATAAGGTGTTTCGTGTTCGCCGAACTCCTAGATGCATGTTCAGCGCCTTCGTTCTTGAATGTATCTTTCCCTCCCCAAAATTTTCTGTCTCCTTCGATTACACTTCGCGTTTTCTCCGCCCTGTTTTTAAACTCAAACCGTAGATTTCAGTTTTTGTACTTTATTGGAAGCCTTTCCCCCGTTTTCGGGCGTGCGACCATTTCTTACTAGGACATGTTTACTTCGGATCATTGGTCCTTTTTTCCAGAACATTCCCTTTTTGGGCTGTTGAGGTTTCGTGTCTGCCTGCCGTTTAACGCTTTTTTTTTTTCTCGGTGGTTTTCCTCAGGTCATGACATTCAATCTTTTCTCAACGCGGCCATCTTTCCCTCCCTCAGTTCTGACCCGTCCCCTTTTTCCGGCTGCTCGGTGTGGATTTATGTCTCGCGGGCGTAGACACCAAGAGTTCCACACTTTTATCGGGTTTCTGATCTTAAAGGGTACTGGTTCCCCCCCCCCCACACTGTCCGTTTCGCGTCGCGATGTCGTCCTGATCTCGATTTGACGGCGTGTTTTGTCGTCTCCCTCCCTATTTATATACATTATTGTGTCAACCGGCTCATTGCCATGTCGCTTCCTTCTATAAAACTCCTTTTGCGGCCGCTTGGAGTTACCCCTGGCATTGCGACTGTGTTTGGCTTGGTTAGCCGTTCCTTTAGTTAGCCTTCATTTTTCCTCCCCCGAGAATTGCGGGTGAGTCCGATTTCGCTGGCATTTGAGGTACCAACCTCAACATTCTCTTTGTCCTTTTGCTTTGCACGACTTTCTCCACCTTGTCTGGCTCACCACTTGTCCGTCCCCTTCAGTGATTAACTTACGCCCCCACCCCATTCCCTATTTAACCATGGCCCCCCCCATTTGAGCACGTCCCCAGCTGTTCCCTTATTTGTGTTGCTTTTCCCTTGAATGATGCCTCGCGATAACGTTACTTTCTTCTTGTGCTGCTTTCGGCGGATATGCGGGCGAGTTTTTGCGTAGCAATTACCGCCTATTCGGAGATTGTAATCTGTCCCTGTCGGTAGCAAGCCTCCAGAGCGAGGTACATTTTGGTGTGGTCGTTTTTTCCTCTTTTTCGATGACCGGCTTCGTATTGTTCTGCCTTTTTGAATGTGGTGAGGGGACTGATCTCCGTGGTCGCTTTCTCCCCATTCGTTTTTGATGGATGAAGGGTCCCTCATTGCGCCAACTTCCGGTCTCTTATGGCGTTGACGACGGCTCAGTCTTTCTTCTTTCATCTCTTGGCTCTTGTCCCCTTGGTGCGGTCTTTTTCCCGAGTTTTTTGTGAGGAAGGATCCGGACTTCTTTTTTTTGCGGGGTTGTGGGGGTGGGGGTTTTTTTTGTATCGCCTGCCTGGGGAACCCTTATTTTGCCTACTTTGCTTGACTCAGAGAGGTCCCGACCCCCTTCATCAACGCAAACTCTTCATCGATTGCGGCGCCCCTCCTTTCTCCCGGGACTCTGTCATCAGTGTTTTTACCTCTGATGGTAGTTTCTCCGAAAGGTTCTCTTTGTTCGCGTTGGTTCTTCAAACCGGACCTTCTATGTCAGAAATGGTCGATTTTCTTGCTCGCTGGTACTTCTTTCTTTTTGGCGGATTTCTTGATTTGGTAACTCATATCTCTCATTAACCTCTCCGTGTGTGTTTGCTCAGATTAGTGAAACAAATTAAACCGCGAAAACCCTTCCCGATTCCTTTCTCCCATAGCCAGATCTTTTTTATTAACAAAATTTTCTCATCTCTCTCGGACTATTTGTCCGCCCTTCAAAAGCCGACACAACTAAGTTAGTTCTTATTCAGGAAAATCTTCACTATTCCCCAACTATCCTCCTGGACCTCGTCCGTACCCGATTTCGACCCCGAAACCTTTCTCCCCCCTTTTTCGTGATTGAATCGATAGACGTGACCACCTTTTAGAGTCCCGACCTTCAGTCGGTTCCCATCCCCCTTTTACTGGACGTTTCGAAAGCGAAAACATTTTCTCTTCAAGAAAAACCTCTCCTTTTCACTCCGTCTGGTCGATACCCCGCGCGACTAGAAGATTCGGAGACCCCCCTTAATTTCACCGTCTGCATACGTTAGCATCCTTTTGAATGGGGACCCCTTCCTCGTTGCATAATACTGCCCCGTTCCGAATTTGATCCAGCGTACTTCTTCTTCCATCAACAAGTAATCCCTGCGTCCGCCCCAATAGAAGACGGTCAGGCCAGCTTTTTTTTTGAGCCTCCGCCCCCGTTCTTTCTGGTCTCCGAAAAGTGCACGAGTCCACCCCTGCTTTTCCCAAAACGGGTAATGTTTTTATCTCCCACACCTCACCCGAGAAGCTATCCTTGAACGACGCAGCAACAGAAGCTTAAGACCCATTACCCCCTCTCTCAGATTCCTTCAGGACCCTTAGTACCCCCTCCGTTAAACTCTTGTGGACCACTTCACAAATTTTTTTTACAAATTCTTTTTTGTTGCTCCTTCCCTTCATAACTCATTGTCAACTTCACCTTTTTGTCTGTCCACTCCATTTTCTAAAAGTGACCCAATTACCCCCCCAATTTTCCACAAATGACCCCCCAACAATTTTTTAACGTCCCCCCTTACGCTGAAAATTCGCTCCCCCATTCTTCGGTTCTCCTCTTCCCTTTTAGCAGTCGGCGTGCTCCCCCAGACCCCCTCACCCCATGGCGTTAAGTTCTTTGCCCCGTGCCGCCCAGAAAGCATTCTTTTTCCTCTGCTCATCCAAAGTACCGCCCCAAGTTCCTCGCAAGAAGGTGCTCCTCGTATGTTCTAATCACCCTTCCCCCTCGAGATCATCGACTCCATCCTTATTTCTGAACGGTTCAGCTGCCTGATTTCCCAGTACGACGTGAAGTTTCCCCCCCCTGACAGCTCAACACTTTATTTCCTTTACTCTCGCCTTACCAGAGACATCCACACCTCAGGCATTTCATCCCTTGTTTACTATTTTTCCCTCTTTTTCCCTTCGTGGCACATCACGGAACACTTACCCCCTACCAGAATTAGCGCCCTCCCTTCACTCCCTAAAATAATCTTAAGGCCCAGTTCTCCCCACGCCCCTCCGCGTTTGTCCTGGGGCTTTTAAACAGGAAAGGACCCCCCCTCCTTGATTCCCCTTACTAAGTTAAAAGACGAACTAGGTCCACGCCTTCCCCCTCTTTTCGCTTTTTTTCTCCCCCCCCTTCAAAAACGGAACTGTTTCGTTTAAAAAGGAGGGACCCAATTCGCTAGTGTCTCTAACCGCTCCGACACGGTTTGGTTCTTTCACGAAGGCCTTTCCTACTTTTTCCTCCTTAGCTGCTGCCCCTGACAGTTATGTGTTCTGCAACGGCCCCCCCCCGCTGATTCAACAAATGGGAAACTTCTGGTGCATCATGTTGGTTCCCCGCCCCCCACAATCCTAACCCGCGCTAATGCAATTCCCCAATACCAAAACGTCTTCTGGCCTTTCTATTGACTGGACTCAGCGAAAATAGGTCATCCCACACTTACAGCCCATCCGACTACCCACGAGACCCTCCCCCCCCCTTACAACTCCTTCCTTCCCCCTCCCAATCAACGCAGCGCCGGCCCCATTTTTCATCTCTTTCGTTCCGGTTCTCGATCCCTACTTAGATTAGACCAGTCACCCCTACTGCTTGTCGATAATCCCCCGTTCGTGAGCTTCACCCCTGGCGCACGATCCCCACTTTTCTTTTTCTTCAGCAACCTTTTCCTTCGCTACATAGATGTTCTTGACCACTGCGAACAGACCCTCATAAAGAACAGTCCCATTTCCCTCACCTAGGGAAATTACGCAGCTACCCTTTTATTTACCCCTAGTTGTAATGTGTCACGAGCGCGGAAACTGAACCGCAGCCTCGTTCAGTCCCACTCTGCACTTTCCTAGTTGGCCACCTTTAATTTCTGGAGACTCCTCCCCTTTCCTCTTTTCTTCCTATCCTTTGCAATTTGCCGTAGACATCGAATCTTGACAAACCTCCTTTCTCCCCTTTTCCCCCCCCCTGAGCCTCCATATAATGCTGCAAATATTCAGAGAACCTCTTTTTCTATCTTTCCCTAGCAGATTATCTGCAATCAAGCACTACCTCACGTCTTCCCATATCTCCCATCCGCCGACTTTTTTCTTCCGCTCGGCCGACCACACTTCTACATTATTCAGGCTAGAACGGACCCTTCCCGGCTCTACTTCATCCCATGGCACGCGTCGGCGCGCGGCATTCCCTGATAGTTACGACTTCCCTCCCTACTTCGAAACTACGAGGTCCCTTTAGTCGACCTGGTCTTCAAGAAAAGGGTTACATCATCCAACCCCTCCAGAACTCGCCGAGTTTTCTACCCTCGAACTGACACCGTCGCATCCCCCCCTCCTAAACTCTTTCACCCCCATTCCCCCCTTGTCGCGAATTAAAAAAACTCCCCCAGACGCACCTGAGAATCCCCTCCCCCCCCGCAGCTTAAACCCCAGTCCTCGGCACAATTATTCCTCCTAATTTCTCGCACTCGCGCCAACCTTTTGATTGGCTCGTCGCAGAAGAGAGTCACAAAAAATCGTCCTCAATTAATTCCTCGTCGAAATCTTTAAACAAGAACCCTCCCCTCCGTTTATCGGAGCGGCCATCAGATCTTTTACCTCCCTAGACAAAGTTTCCCTCTCCTCTTTCTCCCGACATTTTGTCCGACCAACACTTTCCGCATCGAACCAATTTGTTATCCAGGTCGTCTTTGAACGCTCCCTCCAAGAATGAACAGCGGTTTTTCTCGACTTCTTTTAGATCTCGCGCCATCTCTCTTTTTCTCTCTTCGCTACCCCCAAAAATCCCTCCTTTTTTTAATTCGATAGGAATCCTGTAGCTCCCGATAATCACCCTTCTGCCTCGCATGCACTTTTTCAAGGTTTTTCTTCTAGAGACTGTTCTTCCTCCAGCCTCAGAATCCGACCGTCCTAGCCTTCCTCGACAGCTCACGCCCCCGGCTTTCCCGTCTTATTCCCAAGCCGGCGACGGCACTATCATCTCCTTGTTTTTCTCGAGATTGCCGTCGCTTGAGTTGCTTTCCCTACGTTCCCGTTGGAGTAGACTAGTCGAGTCCTTAATTTTCGTTTTATCAGGCCGGTGTTTTCCTTCTAGACCGTCTCGATTAAGAACCTTCGAACTTCCTATTTTCCTGATTGTCTCCTCCTGTATTGTTATTGTTTCGTCAATGGCATGTTCCCGAGTCCCTTCCTTTGCGGTCTTTTTAGGAAATCTTCGCAACGTACCTCCCCCCCCGAATCTTTGCTCCACCAGTATTCACGGAGAGCGTATCTTCCTTCTTATGTCCTTGGTAGCGTGCCGTCGTATTCTTCCCATGGTTTTGACGTTTTTTTTCCTTCACCCCAGTTGGTGCTTGGTCCCAACCTCGTGAGAAGTGCTGCTTTTAGTTTCCCGTGTAGATGATGAGGCTATCTTCTTTCCGGCCGTTCACTTCTGAGGCAGTTTTCGTTCCTACTCTTCCTAGCAGCCTTTCCTGGAGAAAAGTTTCATTTGGTTCGAATTCTCTTTGCCGCCTCCCATTCTCGTATTGTTGCGCTCGGCTAGCATGCGGGCGGCTTACTTTGATTGCCTGAGGACGGGTTTTTTTGTCGGAGGGCTCCCTTTTCCTTCTGGTCGTGGTTTTGAACTTCTCGCCATTGGTGTCTGGTTGTGAATTGTTGGAATTTTTGTGTTTCTTGTTCCTACGGCTCCCCCGATTATTCCGGTCTTTGTTTCTGCTTCTTTTTTGTGATAGTTGCAAGCCCTTTAGGTGTAAGCAAGCCTTGCGACGTCCCGTCTTAGCTTTTTGGTAGATTTTTAGTAGGTGAGCCCCCACATTTTATATGGAGAGCTATTTCCTCGCGAGCGTCCCAGTTTCCGTAGTTACCATTCGACGTAGGTTTTAAGGGTTTTTTGTACCCAGAGGCGGAGGTGTTTTTGTGTTCTGGTCCACTTATCGGTTTTTTCCCATGCGACGGCTTATGGTTTTCTTTTGATATATTTTTGAGCAGACTGTTGTGCGTCTCGTTCTTGAGGCTTCTTTCTTTTTCCGATCAGTGATTTCCTTTCGGCTTATTCCCGCGCAATACTTGAATGCTTCGCTTTATGGATTATAAGGGATTTTTTTTTTCCGTTGGAAGTTTGTTTAAACGATAGTACTAATTTCTTCTCCCGCTTTCCTTGCCTCACTCCCTAGTCCTGCAATATGGAGGCGCCCTTCTCCCACCTTTAGATTTCCCCCTCCTTTAGGCCTGCAGGCCTTTTTAGGACGAAAACTCCCTTGTCTTTAGTGTGACGCCCTCTTCTTGACGCCATTCAACTAAGGATTGACCTTTCCCCCCCTCCACGTGACTTATTCCGCCTTCTAGATGAGCACTGTTCTTTTCAGTGTTGCGGCTTTTTCCCCTCCCTTCTTTTTTCACCAACAAGTCGTGAGGGAGTCTCCCCCTTGCACTTGACGAAGAATCCTCCCACTTCACGATCTCCTCTCCTTCTCAGACGGTGACGTTCCCCAAAGAGACTGATTACTCCAATCATTAGGTGAGGTTGGCCTTTCCCCTCATCTTGTCGAGGTGAACCGGCCTCTGTTTCTTTAAACTTGCTTCTGCGTCTTCTTCTTGATGTCGCGCAGTGGACGTCTTTTTCGGGTTCCTGAGGATCGGGAAGTTTTTTCCGTTTGACCGAGGTTGGCGGCGGCGCTACCTAAGCCTGACCATGAAGAACTTTTTTTTGGTTAAGTTAGACTTCTGAGAGGTTTGATTGTTCCTCCCTGCTTCTGCATTGACTTCCCTTGGTATAATTTGTGCGTTTTTCTACCAAGCCGAGCTGCGGTTCAGCATCAGTGTATGTCGGGCAAGGCGGCCTTCGTGAAGCCCCCCCCCCTAGGAGATTAATAGCGTTCCTCCCCAAGAGATTCCGTTTAGTTTTTTTCTCAACTTTTGATCTTTGGCGGGAGTGAACAGACCTTCCGTTCTATTGTAATCGGAGATTTTGGTATGTCAGTGTTCGACCACCAAATGTCGGCGGTTTCCCGAGCGTTGTGGCTCTTCCTGTTGAACGATTTCGTCCTCCGGTTAAGCGAGAAACTTCCCTGCACACCTTGAAAAGCGGCTTTTTCTCCGTTTTGAATAAGAGAAAGTGTTCTTTCACTATGGACCTGAGCTGTTGTGTCCCCCTTTATGAGGCGCGTTTTTTTTTTTTTTACTCGACTTTTTTTTATTCGGGCGCGCTAGTTTCTTTAGTCCTTTGTTGCGCATCAGCACGGCTGCCGTTCGATCTGTGATGGCGTCGAATGATTCCCCGCCTTTGCCCGGTTTTTCGTACTGTCAGACTCTTTAGAAATTGATCGTGAAGACTTTTTTCTCTCTTCGGGCCGGTCGTATCTCCCAAAAATCGTGTGGTTTTTTTTGAGGCCGTTGCTGTTCTCCTTTCCTTATGGGGGTGCTTGTAGGGTTTCTCCCCTTAAGGGTAAAAGAGGAGAGCGCCCCCCTGCCTCTTGGTTCGGAATTGACCTTTTCCCTTTGATTTCCCACGAAACTTCTCTTTCCTGGTTTGTCATGGTAATTTTCCCCCTCCACCTGATTGCGACAATTTTTCCACCAACCCAGTGTTTCCGCTCCTCGCCAAAAGTCCGATTAACAATTTTACCCCAAAACAACTTTTCATGGAAAAATCTTTTTTTATATGGGTGCTCGGTACCTGAATGATGCCTTCTACGAGTTACTGTGGTATGGTGCGTGCTCTTGGGCCTGCCCCGGCGTTTTTTTTCCTCCTGTGTGCTTTCCTTTGCGACATGCAGACTGCTTTTTCGCGCGTTTTATTTTAACGGGTAGCGAGAGACATTTCCTTGGTATCGTTTTTTTCTCCTCAGAGCTTGGCGCTCGTCGAGCTTGTTTCTTTGAATGAAGTCACCGTTCATTGTTGCGGTTTTTTCTTTCCTGCTAGCGTCGCTGTCTGTTCAAATTCTTTTGGGTGTCTTTTGATCTTTCTATGCCGCCCCCCACGTAACCAGGATTCCAGTAAGGCCTCTTTCCGCCATTCCCTGAAGGATCGTTGATGCGCGCGGTTCTCGACATTCTGAGGGGCCCGAGTCCTTCTTCTTTTGCGCATAGAGACTAGAGTTGTGTTCCGCTTGACCTGTTACTTCTCTTTGAGTCCCCCCTTTGCGCCGCCGGAATGCTGTTTTCCTCAGATTTTGGCCTCCCCCCTCTCGATCGATCATCCAACGAACAATTGTGTGAGAAGAAATTCTGGTTCGGACCCCTCTTTTTGCGAATCGACGGTGGACTCGATCCCGGCCGGCTGATTTTGCCTTTCCCTTTCTACATTCTTCATCTGTGGCGCTCTTTGGGCTACAACGATACTGCCGAGTCTTTAGTAACCGGGTCGATCTTTTCTGGTTCCTCGGTAAGGCAGATCTGGGGGCTTTTTTTTACTATCCTATTTCCCAACCCACCCCCGTTTTGTGTTTCTCTCGACTACAATTCCCCCAACATCAGTCCCAGCCTCCACAGTCCTCGAAGGGCCCGAGTGAACCTCCTTCCCAGATCTGACCTTTCTTATTCGAGTTCCTTTTCCCAAAAGCAGACCACATATTAAGGTCGGAGGCCATCATTAAGAGAACTCAAAGCTTCCGGATTTCTTCCCCTCTTCGCCATCGTCGCTCCCTACCTTCTCAATACATTTTTTCCTCGGAATCGATCGATCGGATGCCTCAGGAGCCCGCTCCTGCTTCCCCTCTTTTTTACAAGCGTTTTTTCCGCGACACCACCAATAGCCTTCTCATTAAAATCGACTAGGACAACTCACCTTTTAGAACAATTATCTCGCAGCAGCCCGATCGTTCCCGCTCCAAATTCCACAGGCTCCCCTTCTCGCATCATTCAAGTGGTTTATCGGCCTATCCCACGCAAGCCCGCAGAAGTATCGTCCTGCGCGCTCTTTTTCCCCGAACTTCTTTACGCTGCCCCCCTCCCCCTCCCTGTCTTTCGCGGCCACGCTTTCGAATACAAGCCCCGATACCGATTCTGCTCGCCCATTTTGACACGCTCCTCCACGCAAAAAATCTTCTTAGTCGAGCACCCCCCTCCACGCGCCCGAAGTCCCTCCTCCTAAAAGGCTCACACGGGCGCATCTGAAAACACATTGCTGAATCATTTCACTGGGCCCCGCCCCCAGCTAAACCGGTTCCCTCCCCTGTTTTTGTCCATTGTACGCTGACTTTGTTGCGTCAGTAAGACTTATTTCGGTTCCAATTTTCTCCTCCTTTCGCAACTGCCAATGACAAACCACCAAATGTAAACCTCTTTTTTTTGGGACCATTGCCCACGAGAACCTTAGAATAAACCCTATTTTACTTCTTTCAGCCCCTACCTTATCCCCCCACTCAATCACCCCAATGGAGGGCCTTTCTCCCCTGTTTTAACGGCCTCGACCTCCCGATTTTTATAGCCTTTGAAGCAAAGCCTTATCCTTTTAAGCCCTGGACGTTCCCCCTACCGACCCCGCGGTCAGCGTTGATCAGCGACTACCCTCCTTACTCTCGAACGGCAGTCGTTCTATTGCGCCACCAAGTAGCGTTTCAGCTCTTTCCCCTTCTAATAAAAACAATCTCCTGGTCTCGACGCGTCTCCTCCTAAGACAGCCAACACCGCTTAATTGTAAATAGGCAAAGTACCCTGTCTTCGCCAAGGCTTTTCTCTCGCCGATGGTCCATTTGGCAACCGAACAATCAGTGTCCAGAAAAGGACTTTCCGCTTCGTCTTCAACCGCAGAAACGCTTGAATTCCTCCTCTGAATCACCGCCCCCGTTACCTTCAATTCGGTTTTTTGCGCCCAAGGACATGACCAACAGTCCGAGTACCCCACTGACGCCGGCAAAGAAAGCTTACTCCAACTACAAACTTTCTTTTCCCCTCAAAACTGAAAATCTTGTTGTTTCAAAAAGGCGTTTCCGAGTCCGTCTTTTTAATTCTCTCGAAACGGTTTGGGCGCTAAGGACTACTGCCCGAACACGTTTTCTTTTCCAATGTTAAGTCTGCTGTTCTGCCACCCCCTTTCTATCAAACAACTGGCAAACTTCTCTCAGTGTTCGATACCCAAAACTGTACCCGCGCCCGATCATCGACCGTCAGACCACCGTGTCTGAGGCCTTGCGGGCCGGACCTCGGCTCCCCAAATATGCAGTCCACCCCAGCAGATCATCGACGCCACCCCCAGAAGCCCTAAAAATCCCCTGGCGACATCCAATCAGAACGCTCTTTTCACATTCTCCCGGAGCGGGCTGCGGTCCCCAGCGCGATCATGCCCTTCCCACTTTTTCTTGTCGATATCAATTTCCTTTTCATCCCCCCTTTTTTTTTAGATAAGTATTCTTTCATCTTTCCCTTTTTTCTCTTCCACCGTGTCTTAAGTCTAAATAAGACTGTTAGTGTACTCCAAGCGAACCCCCGAATCCCGTCCCCTCATCCTTCCTAATCGCTACGAGCGGCCAATAAGACCTCTCCCATTTTTCCAACAATAATACTTTTCCATGGCTCCCCCCATCGATCCCCATTTCCCCCGACTTGCCTTTTTTTTTTCCATTACTAATGCAGGACTACCACTTCGGTACCCTCGGTGAGTAATACTGGCTCCCAAATATTTGACATTCCTATGATTTCTGCTCCTTCTATGACCCTCCCGAACGAGCTTTTCCCCCCCCCTTTTCCCGAGACTCTCCCGCACTACCTTCTTCCTAATCGCCTCAATTCAATTGTCCAGACTACCCCCTGTCTCCGGCATCCCAGTAGATCATCTCTGAACGCACTTTCTCCCTAGTTCCAGCACACCTCCGATCGACCCTTTTCCTGGACTCTCCCCCCCGCTCGATTTCATGCTGGCTCCCTGTGCGGAGCGAATTTTCCCTGCGTCGCTTGTTTGCGGGGTCCCCAATCATCGCCTCACAAGCGGCGCCTACCCTCTCCAACCTCTCACCTCTAAGTGAAGGGCTTACCGCCCCGTTTTTTTTCCATGACATCAGATGCCCGCTGTAGTACCTTCGGTCCGTGCGCGCAGATCCACACCACTTCCAAAAATCTTTCACAACAATAAACCCCCTTTGCTCGCCTTCACCACTCGTTCCTCACATAGCCCTCTAGCCATCGCCCAACAAACTATGCATAACTCTTTCCCTCACCTCTCCTAAAGAAAAATGCTAGTCCCCCCTCCCCCAGGGCTTTTTCCTCTCCCCAGCCGAAAATTAATGAGCCTTTTTCCCCACCTGGCCTCCAACGCCACACGGCTGGCCGTCCCGCGCTTCAGCAAGATCTCATCTCATCGACCAGGGAATACGAAAGCTATACGTTTGATTCCCCCCCCAAAGTGACGCAGTCGCTCCCCCTTCTTCCCCCAGGTAGTCTAACGCTCCGACGCTCTTTCTCCTTTTCCCGCTCGACGTCCGTGGAGATTCCCCGCGCTAGTCCGGCGAAAGATTTCGCTTCTCGACCAAAAACTCCAATTAATTCTGTTCTCGCTATTTTTTTTTTTTTTTTTCAACTTTCCCGCTTCGGTGATCTGCCAATCAGGTGATCCCCTTTGTGCTTTCGGATCGTGCGTAGCAAATCCGACAGAATCAGGTACCGACGCGCCCTTAATGTAGACTCTCCTTTATCTTTTTGCGCCGGCGACGG
>Ga0179591_1354079_pt1 | contig 19663 bp, 15 predicted proteins | sample CZOMad2_1_08_16f_FD_182891 | JGI IMG/M metagenome (GOLD analysis project Ga0179591, IMG submission 182891) | Vadose zone soil fungal communities from Angelo Coast Range Reserve, California, USA - CZOMad2_1_08_16fungal (PacBio error correction) | ecosystem: Environmental > Terrestrial > Soil >... | reverse complement strand
CTTCTGTATTTTCCTCTCCCTGTACCCATCCGGTTCTCGCTGCCCCCTTCTTCAAGGATCGCTCCAGCCGTTGAACGATACACGCAAAACTGGGGCCCCCCCTCAGCATCTATTTTCCTCTTTTTGTTTTCTAGAGTTACTCCCCCTCTTGGCAGTGGCGTGGTCGGTTCCTATTCAAGATCTCCATATACTGGCAGAGATTTTTTATAGTGGCCACTCCCTGAACGCCTTCGTCTAGATTTAGAGTACCCGCCCCCTTCGAGGCGGGACGGCGACCGTTTCCGCAATCGTCATTATCGTTTTTCTGCAAAAAGAGATTCTTACCCGACGGTTCCGAAAATGAACGATTTTACTAACTCTATTAGTCCCTACCGTCATTACACTTTTCTCCACAAGGTCGCACCTGACCCCCTCGTCAGACTCGGATTCCGCTTCCCGGTGAGATTTCCCACCTATTATCGCTGGTTCACCGCCTCTGGTCTGACTGGGCGTCAACCCCATACAAGCGCCCGCATTTTCCCTACTTTCCCCCTCAGCGGTTGACCTCGCTCACAGAGCGGGTCTTTGTGGTCGGACTCTGATGCAGGCCTCCCTCGGAACGCCTGACTTTTTTTGAAGATACCTCTTCATTTAGTGCTTTTGTCATTGTCTCAGGCACCTACTGACCCGAGTTGCTTGGGACTACCATGCCAAACAAGCCTCATCGAACCTGACTCTAAAGACCTACTTTTACCAGTTATCCTGTCCTACACCCCCCCCCCCCCCTATACTTGCCTTTTATCCCCCCCACCTTGCCCCACCCCCCCCCCGAACGCTGTCCCCCCCACATCTTCTTCACATCCCATCGCAGTAGCGCCTTCCCGCTCGATGGATTCTGGTCCCCTTGCGAACATTTCGACCTTCCTCCGATCCTCCTTCTTTGCTGCCGAGACTTCCCCTTGTACCGCACCATCCTTCAGCAGACCGGTGCACGCGATGCACGAGACCTCCCGCACGACCTCCCGATGCGTAACCTCGTTTTGATTTTGTCTCAGCTCCCTCTGAAGATTCGCGGTAAACACTTCACCCTTCATCTTCTGCTATGGACGCGATATGGCCTGGCCTCGGTTGTTCTGGCTGCGGGAGGGCCTACTTCCTCTCCGTTTAGACTGCCATCGTCTGGTGGCTTCCCACCTCCGCATCGAACGCTCTTTCGACTTTTTGTGTGAAACGCTTCTGGGTCCGGTGCCCGCTGGAGCCGCTTGATTAATGCTTGATCCCTTGGCCTTTCTTTGATCGTGCTGACAGTCTAGGCTGCCTTTAATGACCTGGAGCCCATTCTTTTGCGATTCTTGCCCCCACCCCGACCCAACGGTGAGCTGCTGTCATCTCTCAACCGACGCACTCCTGCGACCTTTTACCTGCCCCGATTTTGCCTTCTTCTTCACACGGTTTTGCTTCGTTTGTTTTCGGCGTTAGTCGTGACCGCGGATGGTACTGTGCTTTTGCTGCTGACTTTAGGCTTGCCACCGACCCATTGACTCCGAATCTGAAAGTCTTCTACTTCCCCGACTTTCCGCTGCGCACCCTCTCCCCTTTTTAGATTGGCATCGCATTTTCTCAGCGGACGATTCCCGCCAGACTACCTTGCCCCTGCACAGAGCCCCCGTTAAGGCGTGAAGACCTCCCTTTCAAACTGAACTTCTGTTGACGAACCCTTAATAGACCCCGCTTCCACCCCCTTTTTCCCCGCGTTAGTCCTGGCGGAATCCGCCCCCCTTTTCCAGATTATGGGATTGTCCCCTGCAGGCCGACTTCCTTTACGCCCTTCCTTATGCCTAAATTGGGTTTTGCGAAGTTTTTGTCTTGGCTGAAGCTCGACGTGCTCCTCGTTCCCCCCTCCAGCCCCCTAGTCTGACGACTTTTTGACCTGATGCAGCTATCTTTCTAATGCCCAAAGACTTTTATCTATGAGCTGCATCATCAGTCCGGATATAACGCTTGCCCGACGCTTTTTCTTCCCACATTACCGCCATCGCAGTTTTGACCCACAGAAAATCCCTTGCTCCCCCCCCCCACTCGCCCAAGACCTGATTTGAAGCGTCCGTTACCTAGCCGTTCCCAAGTATCGTGTCTATTGGAAAAAACCCGACTCTCCAAATCCACCTTATTTCCTCGCAGGGTTCGGACATGATATAGTCCTCTTGCATTCCTTACCATATTCCCCGAACCGCTTTTGTTAAACCCCCCTGTATCCCTCCCTTCCTGCTTCGAGTGCCAAGAATGAGAAGTTCGTTGGCTATTCGGCGAGCTTCCCTCCCTACTATTCTCTGACACCCGCTAGATTGGGCAGAATGTCGCTTCGAGGACACCCCCGTGTGTTTCCCCTGTCCCTTCATTCTTGTTAATACGATTAAGAGAGGCGCTACGTTTCTATCTCACCTGCTTTCTTACCTTTTCAACCGGGAAATCACGATCACTCGTGAGACGGGGCAACCGGGAGAGCTATGTTACCTCCCCCCCCCCCAACCTTTACCCCGACGGCGACGAGCGAATGCTCTTCTCCTTCTATCCTTTACAAGTCAGATCTGGTCCGGCACATGGCTTTCTCGACAACCTCTACGGCTTTGTCCGGACCTCATCAACTCCTTCCCCCTTTTCACCTCTCATTTAGGTTCCTCTTCTTTCCTATCCTCCCGTTTGTTTTAGTCTTAACTTTTGCCGGTCGTGCGGGCTGCCTCTTCGGGTCTCTCCCCGAACGTAGATTGTTGCGCTCCTCCGACCTCCCCCCCAGGTTACTAAATTCGCCGTAGAAGGAAAGCTCGCATCCGTCTTTTTTCTCCTCCTGATTTGGTTTGTCGATGCCTGCTACCCGGTTGCCGTTTTTCGACAGACCGTGCTCTTGCATTTATGAGCTTTTTTGAGATAGTCGAAAGTCTACGCTCCCTCGTCCATTGATCCATGCGTGTTTCTTCCCCTAAGTCCATTTCCCTATCGGTTTCCTCGATGAAACAGAATCTCCCCCTTTTTTCGTCGCTGTGCGTTTGCGGTTGTGACCAGCTGTGTCCCCTCCAGGTCCCACCCATTCCGGTCCTTTTATTAGGGTCTTTGCTTTCATCAGCTCTCCTGTGTCCTGTGTGTAAAAACTTTTCTAGCTAGGGTACTTGTTAGATCATCTCATTTCGAACCGCTGCGCGGCCCTCCGGTTTCCAGCCCTTGTTTTTTAAGGGTCGGGTTTTTCCACCTTCTAGGAGCGCCGAATTCTTTTCCAGGCTCGTCCCTTTCGTTCAAGGATGTCTGCCTTTCCTTTCTTGTTAGCCACCGGGTATTTCCTTGATTCACCTTGAGCTGGCTGTCTGTTCGGAGAGCTTCCATTTGCTCCGTCAGAGGAGAATCGTGATTCCGGGCCTGGATGACCCTGTTTTCGACCGGACAGTCCTTCGAAGATGTTTTTGATCTGCCCTGAGCGTCAATTTTCCCCCCCGCGTTTGAGTTTGGAGGGGTTCCCGGCATGCGCGTCGAGCGCGACACTTCTTTTGAAAGAAACTTTATCTCATGTGACCTTGGCGTCGTAGCGGACGGCAGTTTTCTCCCCATCTCCGGAGTTGGAGATGCCCCTGATGTCCGTCCTTTCTTCCGAAAGTGACGATGTCTTTTTGGCTTTTCCTCTGGCTTTTCCCAAGAGAGTCGTTTTCCATCTTCGGAAGTTGCTTTTGTTTAGTCGACCTTTTCTCTTGGAATGGCAGCGTAAACAGGTCCGACCTGCGAGGTCCCCTTTCCAGCTGGTTTTTTTGCGTCGCCCCCCCACGTACATAGCAGCCTTTTTTTTGAAGTCGAGCCCACGACTTTGAGTCTCTTCTAAGCCCTTAGACCCGATTGACCCGAAGAAAGTTCTCCAGAGTCCGACTCGCATCTTCGATCTCCTAAGCTCTAGTCTAAGAACGAAGTGTTCTTTCCCATGGATATTAGGGGAAGGGTTAATTTCTGCATGGGATGCGTCTTTATTGATGAATCAGATGACTCCTGAAGATTCTGTTGTGAGGCGATTTCCCCCCCTTTTTCTGCCGCCTGTCGTTTTCATCCCCTTTTTTTTTTCCTACCACTCCAGCATCTTTTGAAGATTCAGGTCTCAAGAGGTTCCTCTCCGGTGCAGTCTCGCACGTCTTCTCCATCGTTCGGCAACCATCCCCGTGCGGCAACTCCCCTGATGATTTAGAGGTGGGCCCTTTCCCCCCCACGTGCGAAGAGGGATTTCTCCTGACGGACTATGCTCCCGTCAGCGCTACGCCGCGAAGGCCATCCCTCTTCAGATCTACAGTTCCTTCTGATGTGGTTTTTTTTTTGGTGATTGCGTCCTGCTTGCGTTCCTGCGGCAACTCAACCCCCTCTTTTCCCCCACGAGTTGTCCCGTGTCGCCTGCGGGCTCCTCTTCTCCAGCTCTGAGGCTTTTGCCGGATGCTCCTTAAGTTCGAGTGCCACCTTCGTTTCCCGTACTCTAGCCTTATGACGGTCGAATTGATTTTCTTCATTGCTCCATCTTTTTTCACGTCGCGATCTGCTACCTTTTTAGTCGATAAATACGAGTGTCGTTTTTTTTGTTTGGATCTTTGAGAGAGTCGCGACTGGGTAGCCCCTTTTTTCTCTTCCAGGTCGCTGGTGATGGATGAGGTACCCCCCTCTCTCTCAAGCTTTTAGGAACGTGAGAGATTGAACCTCCCTTCCAAAACTTTTCGCCCCGCTTCCGCCCTTGACCTGTTATACTATCCGTCCCCAACGTCCCCCTGAGCGCTATGGGGCCTGATGATACACATATTCACACTGTTCACTTCCTTTGGATTGCGGAGATTAACCTTTAAAGCTCGTGGACCACCGTTCCGTCGTTTTTTTCCCAGTAATGAGAGATCGCTCGCCCTTTGCGGGGAGCTATTTTTGATCCCCTCTTAATTTCTTGTACGAACATCGCTCGTAACCGTCCTCATTTATCCCGAGACGAACGTGTGCGATCTCGCTGTTCCTCCCCCCAGACGATCTTGGTTCGCTGCGTCCTTTTTTGCCCCTTCATATCCATGCGTCGTCCTCCACCTTCCTCGTACGACTTTCACTATAGGACTCCACCATACAGACCTTCCATGTCGAATGTGGAGCGTTGCCCCGCTGCATCCCAAGGTCAAGAACTCCTTCAAACCCCTTTCCCTCACCCCCGTTTTTTGAGCGCCGATCTTTTTTGTACGTGGGTCTCGGTTTCAACGGTCCAAATTTGATTCACCTTCCCTTTTCGAGATGTGATTTAAGAGAAGTCGCAAGATCGTATGCACTCTTTGTTTTTTTTCGTCTAGTTCGGAGGTTGCCCAGGCGTTGTTTTTTTTGGGGGAAATTCCCGCGTTGTATGCCCAAGCGAGTCGCCTCACGTTCCTTTCAAAGCCCCTTATTGCCGTTATAAGATCTTCCTCGTACGATCTGGTAGATACCGGCGCGCACAGCACCCAGAGTGATTTGTTTTCTAGATGAACAACTCCCCCAGGACCCTCTGGTCAACCCCCCCCACCCCTATTTTCGTCAATGCCCTGCCGCCTTTCCGGCCGGCCCTTTCATCTCTACTGTCTTCTGTTTTTACTCTTTAAACATTGTGCCGCTTAGACTTCAGGTCTCCACTGCGGGGCGCCTCTGAACGTGATCTTCTCCTGGAGCATCCGCAGTCTAAAAGCGTGCGCTTATTGTGCCCCTCCTCCACTTTCCCAAAGCGAAAGACATGAAATGATTTATTCTTAAAGCTATCTGATCCTCCTGATTCCCCCCCCGAACCGGACCTCTTTTTCTAGCCCTACCAGCCCAGTTGACGGTCCGCCTCTCTTTCTTCCCTCTTTAAGAAACACCCGATCCTGAGCGATAGCCGCTGTCATATTGCCCCTCGACCCCGTCTAGCCCTCCCGGCCCGCCGTCATCTGACCCCCGTCCCCTCAGACTTGCTAGGGACCTGAGAAGACCTCACGATGCGTCAAACCTCTTTTTCTTTTTTTCTGACTATGACCCTTCTCGGGCCGTTTCCTTTCTTGCAGCTCATCTTTCGTTGCTCTGTCTAGGTCTGCAGTTCCGTTCCGGCTGCGGTTCTCGTCGATACTTTAGTCTCGCCCCCCCTCTTCTGCACCCTTTTTTGAGGAAAAGACTTCCCCTTGAACCCTCTTTTCCGTTGTTCAATTCTTGTGTTCGCGCTCCGCTCCTGGACCCTGCTTGAGCCGCCGCTAGACGTCGGATCCTTGTTGATGTGGAAGCACTGATATCCCGTTTGATGTTTTGGTTTTTTTGTTTCCACGTGTCCCCCGTAAACAACCCCCCTTGATCCCATTCACTAGTTCCCTCGACGTCACTGATACATTCAGCCTTTCCGCCTCTCTTCTAAGACCACACCCTTGCTGGACCGAGCCCTGTAGGTCCCAGCCGCTTCTTTCTGGGGCCCAGTGATAGATTGTACCTTTGTAATGCTTTGCAACGACGAGCTCCCCTAGGCTTCGAATACAGGATTCTCTCCTCCCCATTGGATGTAATTGATGTGATTTCCCCCCCCCTACAGTGGTCGAGGTCCCTTACGGCGAGCTTGCATTCCCCTCTCCTTGCTTTCCTCTGAACGTCTTTAGATTCAGACTCTTTTCTGCTTTCCCCCTACCCGATGGGGCCCAAGTTCCCATTTTTTACCACCACACGCGGACATAGTTCTTTTTCTTTTCTATACCGCCGGCTTCCTCCCTTCTTTCTACGCCCCCTTTTGTAAACGAAAGACCCTATCATGGTTACTTCATGCCTAGTTTATATTTACATCACCCTGGGCGGCCCGTCCCCCTTTTTCCCCCAGACCCCCGTGCTTTTAAGTCCTCCAGCCCCCCGCTTTTCCCTACGACACTCGGGATATTTCCGTACAATTTAGCGACCTGTCCGGTCTTCCCCTGATCCCACAGGAGCTCCACGAGGTTCTCTTGAAGTCAGCTCCTTCGACAGGCGCCATCGCAGGATTTCGTACGTGCCTTGTGACCCCTTTGAAAGCTTGACCTTTCCCCGCTCTTGACGAAGCGCCCGACGGCGCTGTACATCCTGTTTGTCTCCGCCTCTTTGCCAAACCTCCCCTTGCACAAGAGTTGCAGAACCTTCTCATCAGAGCCGTCGACCATTCTTATGATCGAGTTCTCGTTCCGGTAGCACCCCTATCCTCAAGCCTGTGTACCGGTCGACCTTCGTCTCTGCTTGATAAGAAATACACTGCCTCGCAAGGTTCTTTGTGGCGAGTCTTTCCCTAGCCTACGCTCGGCTCCCCTCGCTCCGCTTTTAAGTCCGAGGCCCCCCCCTTCTTGGGAGGCATGTCCTCTACGCTGTAATCTCAGGCTCCTCTTTCGCAGGCGCTTATAAATTCGATAAGGACCACAATCCTGCGCGGCACGACCCCTAAAGTTCCCCGGCTTGAATCAGCCAAAAAACCTCTCCCCTAGGTCCCCCTATCGAAAGCTGATGCCATTAGATGCGATCGCAATATCTCCGGCACGGCTGTTCGTTGAGCGCAAAAATCTAGCTGGGACGCACCTCATGTTGCCTATAGTAGGACACTACCACACCGCACAAGTTCGTCTCCTCTTTCCTCCTCGTTGTTGTTCGATCTCCGTTTGCGTTCCCGGGCGACGCGGGTATCGACTACCCTGACACGTAGCAGGTTCGCTCCGTCACATCGTTTTCCTTCGATCTGTCCCCGTCATGAAGGAACGCCCTAGCTCCTGTAGACTCGGTGTCTCGGTTTTTTTTGAGTGCAGTAGCTCTCCCCGTTGTTTTGGTCTCCTTAGATCTCGTGCTTTGGATTGTCTGATCTCGGTGGAGATAGTCGAAGCCTTCGCGCGCCTCCGCGGCCTGTACGAGGTCTTCCTGAGCCCTTGACGCCCCCACCAACACGAAGTGGGTGTACGGTTAACTTCCTTTTTTCGGTTTCATCGAGACGCTTCGGCGTCGACCACCTCCCTAATCCCCGCTTCACCCTTTTTTATTTCTTTTCTTCTCTAGGACTTTTTTCCCCAGCGGTAGTCCTTCGATTTCTTTACGTAGCCGTCCGTGATCCACGGACCGCTCTGCTTTCCTTGCCTCTTGTTCCACTGTGGGTTGCACCTGTCGGCGCGATTTTTCTCCACGTCCAGTCTTTTCAGAGGACGGCTCCCCAATGCTGCCTGGAAGGCGTGGGGCCCACTTTGTGATTTCGATGTCCCCTCTCCTTTTGGGAGTATGTTTATCGCCGAGGCTGAGCGTCTTCGCCTTCTGTGTCTATACGGATAAGTGTTTGGAAAGGTAGGTTCAATATTTCTGCTTCCTCTGGGCCTTCCCCCGACCGGTAGTCCGGGCCTGTCTTTGTTATGATCAAACGGCTTCGTAGAATTGGCTGAACGTACTACCGGTTTCTTCGAGATGTGACATAGTTTTCCCTAGGCCGGAAGGCACCCTGTCGAGGCGCCCTTCGTTTTTCAGCCTGTCTTCCGTCCGCGGCGGGACTCTACAGACCCTACTGTTCTGTTTGAAGGGCTTTGTACGCCTCCGAGCGTCGTCGTCCTCGTCACGGGTGATTTGGGCGTGGTAGTAGACGTTCTGCTGGTCCTGCAAGCGTCCGCCGGAGAATTAGGTCCTTCCCAAGGTTTTAGTAGCCCATCAAGTTCCCTCCGCATTCCAAGTAGAGCCTCCGTGGCTCTTTCGAAGCCGTCGGTAATCGGCGGTGTCAACGCCAAGTTTTCAGCCCCCTCTCCCCCGGTCAACTAGCTGCGGAAATCTTTTCGGAGCAGCCAGAAGTTGTTCGTCGTCCATCTGCATCGGACGGTCCTTGACGGAGTGCTTTCGGGTCCCGGGTTTAGAGCACTCAGGCTTGAGCGTTGGCGCGCTCGGCTACCCCCTCCTCGGGGATCCCTGTTCATTCTTTAAACGACGTCTTCTGCGGTCAGGTGCCCTTCTCCCTCGGTCCCTCTTGCCTTGAGTCTCCAAACCTTCTTTTTTCCCCTCACCCCCCGGCGTGACAACGTCTATGCCTTTCGCGGTGGGCCTCCGTCTTTTATCGTCTTCCTCGACGTCTAGCCCTACCCGGCGTTTTCCACGCACTCTCTTCATTCAGACCCTCGTCCATTATCTAATATGGCGGCGTGTTTTCTTTTTCTGTGTGTGCTGCCGCGCAAGTCTTGCAACGACTTCCCTTCTTTCCTCCCACGATTAAGGGCGGTCTCTCCCCCCCCTTCGGGCTTTTCGCTCGAAATCTTCGATGATTTTGACGGATAGACGTGTTTCTAGGCACGCCAGGCAGCCCGAACGATGTAGACTTTATGTGAATTCTAGTGATGTTCTTACCGAAAGCCCTTTCTCTCACGCGTCGCGATTCTAAGTCTGGTATTCTGTCTCCCCATTAGTTCGGGGGTACCTGGGGATATGACTCTGCGTTCGCTTCCCCTTTAGAACTGTTTTTTTTCTCATTCCTCCTGTTAATTATCGGTCCCCATAGCGCGATGCCTTTTCCCGTGCCTTATGCCTCCCTTTTTGACCGAAATCAATTTCGACGCCGGCAGACCCTGCTTCCCCTCTTCTCACACACCCGCCGTTGAGCCAGGGACCTCTTACTTCCCAGTAGTATGACCAGGGTTCGTTCGTCGGTGACCCTTAGAGTGTACAGACGGTGAACCACGATTTTCCTTGTCGTGCATTTTCGAGCCGATCGACTGTTTCTCCACTTCCTCCTGGCGCAAGTAGAAGGTTCTACTTCGCTGAGGCCATCCGTCTTTTGACCGTCGCGACGTGCGGAAGCTTCTTTTTGTGCAGACAACGATCTTTCTTTCGTACTGGTCGACTGCCCCCCTCCCATACCGTCTCCCTCCCGAGGTCATCGGTGTATATGGCTCGACCCTACTTGACATGACTTGGACTCTTGAGATGCCCCAGTTAGTTTTGCCAACCTTTAGACCAGACGATAGGCTATCTCTCTCTTCAGTTTTTTTGTGAGAGATTCTATGAGTCTGGTAGCCCCGCTTTTGTTGGGTTCACGATCCCCTCTTCCCCCCCTGATCCTGGAGTCGCGTGACCTATACCTTCGTCGATTCCTAGCGAGGACTACTTTCGTGAGGTTTTTCCGCGCGCTCCTGAGCGTAGGTGGGCTTCCCCGGGAATTAGTTGCGACGGTCAGAAGGACGGACTGTTTTTTGACTTTGTAGTGGACGCTAGGCGGTCGGCTCCATGCGCACCCTTCCCCCTCGCTTTTAGAGATTTGTTCTCTCGGGATGTTGACCACCTTCTCGCCTCTTTTTCGTTCATGGACTTGGGCTAAAACGCACGGGCCCCCCTTAGTTCCTATTCTTACTTCAGGAGTTCCCTCCTCTCCCTCCCCGCTGTTTCGGACGCGGAACTCCATCAAGCCTCCCTCCGGCCGCCCTGCGGGTTTCCGTGGGATGCTCAGTCCGGCTGCCAGTTCCGCTCCTTGGCAGTCCCCAAACCCCCACTCCTGCCTCCCACCTGATGAGAACTTATTACCCTCTCCGCTGCGGCCGTCCACCTTCTCCCCTGAACTCGCACGTATTTGATATTTGAGCTCTAGTTCGCGACGGCCTCCTCGCTTCTTGACTATGTCTGAAGAACTACGCCGTCAGAAAGTGAGAGAGTTTCTTTCTTCCGTTAGCTGCCCCTCCCCTTTAAATTCGCTTCCCCCCCTAGGAGTGAACGTAACGGATTTGACGCTTGCTAGAGAAGCCAAGCATTGACTCACTCGCGTTAAACAACAAGACTTCGTTTCCGCCGTGTCCTGGGCACCGTTGCTGCGCCCTTCATCTTGCTTGATGTACGTGGCACTTGCTTCACTTCGCGGGCGTCGCGCTTGAGTGCTACGACTTATCGACGAAATTCCGGCGGCACGATTTTTCCCACCCGCGCCGCATCTGACCAACGGTAGTTTCCGCCGGTGCTGGGCCAATCTTGTTTCTGAGGTGACTCCTGTCCAACGGCTTGAGACACGCCCAGATCGTCTCTCTCGTTCTTACCGTCTCTTGTCCCCTGGTTTTCCCTGGCGGGCGAGCCTCAAACCCCTCCATCCCAAGTATTTCTTAGTGAGCATCTCTCAGCACCTTTCAATTTTTTTTCCACGACAATCCCTTCCGCCTCCCGATGTAGGACGACAGGCGGCTTCTTTCTTTCTTCTCTGCAGTCCCCTATGCCCGTGACTTTTCCCTCTGCCGAACGGCTAGTTTTTCCACCGCCGATATCCTCCAACGCATCCCTCTCCTTCGTCTGAACTATTCCAGTCGTTATACAAGGCGGGGCTCTAGCCGCCACCCTGGAAGCATGAGCTTTCCCTCTCCTTAGAACTTCTTTCAGTAAAGCCCCCTACGTCGACTACCGCCGCCATAGTTCACCCCCTCAGGTCTCCTCCGTCTCTTGAAGGAGGTCCACCTCCCTTAGGCGTCATAGCCCCCAACTCCTTCTCGTTTGGTTGACGGCGGAGTTATAGAAGATACCTTGCTGTAACTGATCTCATTAATGGGTCCAATGCCCTTCATGCTACGCAAGTCCTCTTGCAAACTCCCCCTTGTCTTGAGCGTCGATCCAAGGGCTCCCTAAGAAGTTCCACTCCTCACCCGCGTTTGACGAATCCGAGGGACAGGTCTTCCGCTCCGTCCTTCACCGCATATTTCGCCCTACCGGTCTCCACTGTTTTTTTTCCCGCACCTCTTTTTTTTCTATAAATTCAGTTTCTCTCCGACCGCCCGTCACTCCCTCGCGACCATGCCGCCATCTTTTACTGTTTAACTAGAAATCCCCCCCCCCGGTGCCCCACCCCCATCATACCACTCTCTCATCTTCCGCTTCGTTCCACGGCCCGTCTGTCGGCGACGCTTTGACAAAAAATCCCCGAGCCGTCCTAATCCGCCTTAAGCGGTTACGACATATGATCTCCCTCTCCTCTCGGCCCTTTTCATACATGACTGTGTACCAGTTATCCCATGGAGCTGCTGTTCAGACCCCTGTACCCCAAGCACCGTTTTGGGTGCTTTAGATTTAGCTGGTCGAAAGCCCTCTGCTCTTCCCCTTTGACTTACGAGTGGCAGATAGATTGACAACCCACTTTCTTTTTTTAGGGACGGCACGGGATCCTCTTTTACCTCTTTAGACGTCGCCGAGGCGTACTCCCGTTCTTTACGATCTCAACCGATCGCCCCCTTACTTCACGGGCCCCTCTTGTCTACGGAGCCGCCTTTCTTAAGTTACTTCCTCCCCCCCACCTAACCACGATGATTTCAAATTTTCTTTAGTTAATTATACGTTTCCAATCTCGGACACCTGGTTCGCGTTCCTCTCACCTCTGGCTTACAGTCTCATCCGTCTCGCCCCGTCCTTTTTTTAGGTCTTTCATCCTCGTTTGAGGAGTGAACTTGGACCGAGGACGTCTCGGGTCTTCATTTGCGGGTTCTCGATCAACAGTAGCTTTTTTTCTCCCTCTCACATGCCCCCCTTTGCCGCTTCGAACGTGTCGCCGAATGTTTGAGCAGCTTTCGCCTACTTCTCCCGTGAGGATGGTGTGGATTCCCTCACTCTCCTTTAGGTTCCTGTCTCGTGCGCGTGTCGTGTCTTGCCTCCGTGCATTGTGGCCTGTAGTGAGCCTTCTACTCCCGGCTTCACTCCCGCGCAGTCCCTGCGTGTTTCGGCATGGAACGACGAGTGGTTTTGGTAAACCGCCCCGCTTGGTCGCGGGGTCCCGTGACCGCGCGCTTCTGTCGTCGACCAAGTCGCTAATTCCCACGTTTTTCTCCTCAAATGTGTCTTTCGTGTGGCTCATCCTCCTGTCGGCCATTTTTTTTCAACGAGGTCTTTGATGTTAGGTCATCCGGGACGAGTCGTCAGATCCATATCGGACCCCGCTCGGCCAAGGTTCTGCCCAAGTGCTTTTTTTTAACCTTCTTGGACCTCCGACCCGTCACTGCCAGTGTACCCTTGCCCGATGTTTTATACGTGGGTGACCTGTCCGAAGGGGGAGCACGGTTTTTATCTCGTCCCCCCCCTCGCGTTCTCTGTTTCCTGTATCAGAGGCGGACCCTTCTCGTTCGGAGAACCAGTTTTCCGCGTTTTTGCCGCAGCCTGAAGTTGAATATTGGTTTTAAGAGGGCATCTGTATCGGTATTTATCGGCCTCGGACCTTTCTTTCTCCCTGGCGCAAGGTGACCCTGGCCGGCGAATGTCCTGCCCTCAAGGGATTAGTTTTCCCAGGTCCCATTCTTATCCGACGGCTGGGAAGGGGACCTGACCCCCCCTAAGAGAGACAATCTTTTGCTATAGTCGCCGAGAATCTTTACGACTCCTTACTCTTGGTCTTTCCGTTTAAAGCAGGGCCCTTTGTAGCGCCCGTATTTCCGTCCCGAACGGCCTCTCCTGTGCTCGGTGCGTGTAGTCGACTTATTATGGCATTTTCCCAGCGTGAAAGCAGTCTCCCGTTAGGCAAGATCCCCGTCGGTATTGTCTCCCATCATTTACCCTACGTGGAAGTAGAGACATGTTTTTCACTTTTCGTCTCCTCGGAGCGTGTTGGCCCCTCGCCAATCGTGCCTCACTTTCACCTCCAGCTTTTCCCTCCTGCTTTTTTACAGCCTTTGGAGACTTTCCCGAAGTGTTCGTCCCAATAGAGGATGGGTCGCTGATTCTGACAACCGTCCGTTTCCTCGATGCTAACCGATTCTGATTGCTTTTGGCGGCTTCCATTGCTCTCCAGCATGGCGGTCCCCCGCTGGTCATTCCTCACCCTCCTCTCCTTCCCAAGAACGATACTCGATCTTTTCAAGACGCCGTTTACCGTGCGCTGACCATCCCCTCGTCTCTAGCTTTTAACAGCAAAACGTTTCAAGAAGCTTCATGATGCCGCCGTTTTGCCCCCCCACTCTTTAGCGAGTCTTTAGAGGTAAGGCTCGTTCGTTGACTGTCCTGTACACCCATTTTTCATGCAAATCCCTTTCCTATCGAACAGAGATGAGCTTGAGAAGGGTTTTCCGCTTGCATTCGTTCCTACGAGTTGACGATCTGATTACTTTTTGTCTGTACCCTTTAAGCTCCGTGACAGGTCGGATGGATGATGCTGGTTATTTTTTATTTCGAAGATAGGCAGCCAGCGTCTTCCCTATTCTTCCTCCCATGCCTTTTCAGCTCACTCCTTTCGATGCGAACGTCTCTACTTCCTCAGGATTTAGTCGATCATACGCTTTTTCCTGGGATTTGAGAGCGGATCTGTCTCCCTGTTTTAATTCCTTTTTGTCTTGGTGTTTTAATTCCTCCGGCCAACATAGATCTCTTCCCTTTGGCAGTTCCCGGATCTTTTGAACTTCCTCGCGACCAGCAGGCGGCCGCCTCGTACTTCAAAACCAACCTGACGAGGCAGTTTCTGTTAGGGAACTATGAATTAAGATCGAGGCTGGCGGCGACTTCTGCTTTTACTACAACCCCCCTTAACCAAGATCTTTTACCAAAGATTTTCGTGGGAAGGCTCCTCCTTCGAGAAGTCGCGAGCTTGATTCGACCCCGGATCAGAATCGACGGCGTCAGGACTCCCTTCACACGTCATTAGTTTTTTTTTGACCCCCGTCGCGAACGTTTCCAAGTCTCCTTGTGAAAGCCCAAGACCGAGTTCGCTAAGCACGTCTCCTCACCGCTCAGGCGTTAATTGAAAGTTAATCATGCCTTTTCACTCTCGCTATTCTGCCCTAGTAGTTCCCCAGGATATGGTTAATCTTTTATACTGCCCCCCCTTTAACCAGCCAAGTGGTACATCACCGGCCAGATCATCTTTTACTATCATCTTTTTTGTGGAGAGAGACGACGATCTTCTCCCGTGGTTTTCCTTTTGTTAACCTCTAAAAAGCTAGTAATGGCCGATTGGGGAGGTCTTCTATACCTATGTATTCTTTTGACGAGGCCTTCGTGAGTTCCTTCTCCCCCTTGATCCACTCTTTTTTCTTTTCGGTGGGACTGAAAACAGCGGGATCTGCATTAAATTGTCCCCCCTTCCAGACGAAGTTCTGTTAGAGCCCGATTTGTAGATAAGCATACTTCTTTTCCGGTCGCGCACCTCAAAGAGAGGATAGATCTCTCAGCTTACGTTCCCCTAAGGCACCCCTGCTTTCTTCTCCCTTTGTCATGGGCTTAACAAGTAGTCCCCTTTACTTCATTTATGGGCACTGAGAGGCCCCGAAGCTCCCCCCCACTAAGCGGTTGTTTGCTGAAGCTTTTTGCAGAGAATTTTTTTTTTCCGCCTGAGTTGCTCTTAGTCTATTGGTCATCGCTCAGGCAGCCTTCCCCTCGTTTGCGCCTGGTTCCCTAATCCATGAAACACCCTTGCATCCCTTGAAGCACGACCCACTTGATCCTGTAGCGATTAGAATTTCACCGGATAACACCCCCTTAAAATCCCCCGTCCGTATTCTACCACCTTCGCAGTCGACGGTCCGATCTGTTTTCTCCCTGATTCCTGCCAATTCTACCCGTCCTAACGGCGAGTTCGCTGCTTCTTTCTTCCGATTCCCCACGACCGTCAAAAGTCTCACACTTCTCGAAGCGAAACTTGTCTTCCGCCTGCCGATTTTGACAGGGTGGGGCTTCCCTCCCTCCCTTTTTCGTTTAGGCCGCCCTAACCGGTTGCGCGGCACCGTAGGCAAAGATAATTTCTTTAGTCTGGGAGGTGCTGTTCGTGACGATGAGGGTTGTCTGCTTCCTCTTCTCGACGCCACGCATTTGAACCCACCGCGCGGCACCTCGTTCGAAGTTTCTTCCATCTCTTTTTCTTCCCTTCGCGTGCCCCCTCTCCCTCCTTGGAACCCCCGGCTTTTCAGAATCTCATCTTCGTAGCTATCGTGATGACCGATTGGACTTTAAGGCATGACCCTTCGGCCCGACAGTTGTTCGAGAATGTTTCTTCAAACACCCCATCCCTGGCCCGTGCTTCGCCCCCTACCAATTCCCCCAGAAGTGAGCATTCCCCCCGCCGATGCTTGACGACGAACAACGGCGTCCTTCCTAGTTTTTTTCGCAGAAGCGCCCGCTCCTTTGGATCTCTGCCCCCGAACTGGAGGCGTCCCCCCTCCTCCGATAAAGTCGCCCTGGTTTCTTTTCCTATAGACATTTTCAGGACCTTTCAACGGCGGCTTGCCATGATGGGGCGACGACACCCCCTCCTCTTCTGAGTTCCAGGTCGGGATCAGCTTAATGGACATCTATCTGTTTTTTCCGCCCTCCTAGCCCCCTCATTTCTCCGGCGGACGAGCTAGCGTCCCCTGCGTACAAGTGTGAGTCCGAAAAGGCATAGCCCCCAATTTCCTCGTTCGCGGCTAGTTACGACAGGAGTCCTCGCGATCGGCCCCTTGGTACCACGCCCCCCCTCCCTGTTTTTAGCCCATCGTGTCACTGAAATGTAACCGATGCCCGACTCCCCCTTGTCAGTGGTCCCGCGACGACCGGCCGAGCCTTGAATAAGTCCCTTTCCTCCCTCCATGCCCCTTAGACGATACACGGCGGGAAGTTCTTCCTCCCTCTCCCGACCCCAATGTAGTCTTCCGCACCTGCTAATCGGGCCTCTTCTCCCTCTTTTTCTCCTTTTGTTTCCGCCGCTCAGAGACTACCTTGCAGACTTCGCGTTTTTTGAAACTAACCCCCGGGACCCCCCCGGTATAAAAGAACTATGTTTCCCTTTTCCCCTTTTTTCTCGCGGGCAGTTCGGTGACGTCTCCCCGTGCGACAACCACAAGCCCCTGTTCCAGGATTTCCTGTTTTCATCGCAGGATTCATGACTTCTCTAATTTCATTTTTCCGATCATCCTCGCGGCCCCCCTCCGCTGTGTACACACAGGCTACGAGAGTTAGACCTGCCTCCGCGATTGTTATTAGCTTTCTCTTCAGTCCTCCCGACGCCTACCTAGAGATTGGTTTAAACCGCTACCCTCGATTTTTAGAAGTACGCTTCTTTTCCACCCATTTTTCGTTTTTACATTCGTTGCTCCTCTCCCACGAAGGTAAGCCCGATCGGTTATTCCTCACCGATCTCAACCCTATTAAGGCCCTAAGGTCACGGAGAGCACACCCTTTGGTTGCGTAAAGGGCCCCCTGTGCTATACCCTGCCCCAACCCTTTACACGAAGTCGACGGAAACTTTTCCCTCCCTTTCCTTCTATTCTTTTCTGCCCAGATCGCGGAAATGTTTGAGTTCAACCTCTACGTCGTTTTGTCCAGGCCGGCACGTCGCATCCCCGTATCCCCTCTTCGAAAAGTTTTTCTCTCTTTTCCCCCCCTCTCTCCGTTGTTGTTTTTTTTTTTTCCTACTTGTTCGGTCGTGCAGATGATTTATGAGAGTTTGGTCTCGATCCAAGCCACGTAGAGTTTTCCCCCTCTTTCCCAGCCAGTTTGCCGTTTATTTTTTTCCCCTGACCGTGTTCGTCACAAGACCGGCATCAGCTTTCGCTCGCCTTTTTCTCTTTTTTCGTCTTCCTTCTCATTCCTCTCGTCGAGATTATCCGTGGCTTGCTTAGGTCCATTTGTGCCTGATAGCTGTCAGTCGAAGCCAGAGTAATTGCCTCTGGCTTCCTATCCCCCTTTTCCCTTGTCCATGTGAAACGACGGTGGTGTCTCCCCCTTTACCTCTCTTGCGCGTTTCCGCGCTCTAGGCTTTTGACCAGCTCGCGAATCAGATAACCGCTGACGGCTGGCTCCTTACCTTCTTTCAATCACTCTGTTTTGTTTACACAAGGGTCGCGTTATGGGATACCCGGGACCCCAGGACCGCCATCTCATTCGTTCCCCCGATTACCCCCCTTTTCTTTCTGCCTCTTTCTCAGTGGCGGGTTGTACCTCTCTTACCTAGCAGAACGTCACTGTCCAGTCGCCGCGACGCCCTTGTTTCTTCTGCCTGTACTATTTGGGAGACCCCCCCCGGGGTTGATTTAGCCGTTGATGGCGGCCTGTCCCTTTCTTACCAGTCTACTCGGATCAACTCGAGTACTTCCCGGATGATCAGTGGCGGTCTCCCCTTCGAATATTTTTCTTTCTGGCCCCGGCCTAATGTCCGCCGTGTCGTCTACTTTCATTGAGTTCTTCCTTGCAATTCCCCTGAGCGGCCCTTCCCCGGGTGAGTTCTTGATACGGTGCTGGTAGCCGTTTAGTTTTCAGACATTATCGCGGGCGTTTAAGCTTTTTTTTCCCTCTCTCTGAGCCCTCAATTGCCTCTCCGAGACGTAAGTCCTGGGGCGATGCCGGAAGCATGCTTGTCATGCCCTTGCGTTCAGTTTCCTCGGGGCGGAGTAGTCGACGGACTTTCCCTCCCTTCCCTTGCTCGCGACGACTCGGCAGGGTTGTTTTAGCCCCATACCCGCGCGTGTTGCTCCCGAGTGGAGGTTCTCCATCTGTTCGGGTTGGTTTTTCAAAGACGACCGTTCGGCAGCGCTCAACGTAACACTTTTGTCCCTCCTGCTGCGCGACCCGCTCCCCTTCGGAAGCCGCAGTTCGAAATCTCTTCCTTCCTGTTCCTTCCTGTTTTTCGGGATTCTTATTGCCTGCCTCGGTTCACGGTTTTTGCCTCTCTCACTTGTATTTCTGTTGTTTGGTCCTATTCACTTCGCCCGCTGAGGGAGTTTCCCCTTTTCCCCCCCTAACCTAGGTCTCGACTAGGCCGGTCTCAAGCCCTTTTGAGACTCATTTCGGCCCCTTTTCGAATCCAGATTGGCAAAAGATGCAACCTTCCCTTCCGTTTAGGAGTTCACCCCTGACAGTGACCCCTGTTTTAGTAGACTCAGTTCCGCCTTTAGAAAGCCTCAATGAGCGGCCCCTCACTACCTTCCTTCCCCTGACCCAGACCCCCGCATTTGAACAGAAGATGAGCTTGTCCCCTCCTGTTTTTGTGCCTGAAAGTCGGAGTCCACCCGAGTTGACGAGTCGGTGTTGCCTTTTCGACTCTTTTCTTGTTTGAAGGTCGGCATTCTTTCATTATTTCTACCCGTTGCCGTCTTCCATAACGCCCGCCTTATCGGCCTTTTTAGATGTTTAGTTCAGTTTCTAATCCATCGAGGGACCTTCCCTTCCTTGTTCTAATCGAGTGCGCGTTGGGGTAGTTAGGTGATAGGATAGATTCCGTCTTTTTTCAGACTTTTTAATTATCTCCTTTGTCGATTCGTCTTTTTCCTTTCTGAGTCCCCAGCGCTAAAAGAGTTTTACGGCAGATGATTCTTGCTCCCCTCATGCCCCCTTCCGGCCCAGCGGGTCCTGCCGCTCTGAATTATCGCTTTCCACTGCTTCGTTGAGATGGGACTCTCGGTAACCCCCCCGTTATGAAATGGAAGGGTTTTCCGGGTCGGACCCAGTCCCCCAGCTTTTTTTGACAAAGACGAGTGCCTTCTTTCGTTACCGAATCCCGAGAGACCATAGCGGTCCGGTGCGAGCCTTTCTACAAACCTTAATGATCCCCGAAAATTGTAACCGTCCCATTAAGTGGGCTCCAACGTGAGGCACTACTTGTGACTAACCCCTCCTCTTTTCCGGCAGATTGAGTTTTCCGCAATTTCCCGAAAGGAGTCGTCCTCCCCTCCGATTTCATCCCCCCCCCCGGTCGATGTCCCTCCAGCTCGTAATTACTAGTGGTATTTGCCGGAATTCAACGCCCCCCGGTTCGATCCCCTCCCCT
>Ga0179591_1302743_pt1 | contig 19664 bp, 21 predicted proteins | sample CZOMad2_1_08_16f_FD_182891 | JGI IMG/M metagenome (GOLD analysis project Ga0179591, IMG submission 182891) | Vadose zone soil fungal communities from Angelo Coast Range Reserve, California, USA - CZOMad2_1_08_16fungal (PacBio error correction) | ecosystem: Environmental > Terrestrial > Soil >... | reverse complement strand
GGCCTCCGTTCCGCACATGGCGACTTCGCCGTCTCCCCCTTCTCCTTTTTCTCAACGTTCCTTGCCGGCCAGAAACATTTTTTGAGAAACTTTCTCCTTAGCACAATTCCCCTTTAACGCCATTCTTACCCGTCTTAATATTGAAAAAACAAAGATTTTCGCCCTGGTTTTTTTTCTCAGATTGCGTATTTTTGAAGCCAGTGTGTGCTTAAGCGATGGCCTACTCCGGAGAATTCCCACTTTCCTCCCGGGGCCTTCCGGCCATTCTCCTTCCCGTTCTTTCCCGGCATTCCGAAGTTGGCTGTTCCCTTTTTCTTTCTCTCGCCTCTTCCCAGCCAGAACATTAATCTACAGCTTTTTTGGACTCTCTCCGCGGCCAGGGATTGAAGTTTGTGTTCAAGTCACCCCCCAGGCTGTCCGCCACTCTCGGTTCGGGCCATTTTCTTCATCCGATCAAGCTTCCTTTCCTTACGGTCCATTTGTACGTGAAAAAAATTAGTTCCGGAAGGTAGATGCTTTCCCCTTACCCCGCCGAATCCCGCTTTCTCTGTAATCCTTTAGTCCTGACAGTATTGAGGCATCCCTTTCCCTTGCACCTGCTGGACGCTCTCGGTGGGTCTGGTCAAATCGGAGGCTATGAACCTTGGATTGAACGAGCCCCCCAGTATTCTGGATACGTCCTTCTTTACCGCCGGCCACGAAGCGTCTGTCCGTGTCCCATTTTTTTGGGGTGGGGGGGGGGGGAAAGGTGTTTGCGATCCACTTTCCATTTTGCCTTGGCCTCTTACCGTTGTGCTCCTTTATACTTTCTTCTATTTCCCGCGTTTTGTGTTTTTTTTATTTTTTTTACTAAGTGCCGAACAGTGTAGGGTTCTGGGTGATTTTGCCACCCGTCCACCTTACTTTAGGTTTTCTCGTGGGAAAGGTTCCCGTCGATTGGTACCCAAGTCTCGGCCGGACCAAAAATCCGCTCCTTTCCCTTTTCAATTCTTCTGTTGTGTGCCCAGGGAACGCCGTCGTTCCCTTCCTATGGCTGAAGTCCGAGGGAACGATTGGCAATTGGGGAATTTTGGCATTGTATTTCTTTTTTCCCCTCTTTAACTTCTTGGGATTGTAAGAATGATTCAGCCTAAGGTTTACTCCCGATTGAGAAACGCTGGAAAACCTCCTTTTTATAAGAAATAGGTTGAGTTGCCTCTTGTTTTTTCTACGGGGTGTGGAACCTTCGCTATCTCCACCCCCCCTGTGCTGGGGACAGATTTTTTCTATAATTGTTATGGACAGGCAAGATTGGCAAGCCGCCTCTAATAGGCCCTCCCCTTGATTGGGAAGATCGATCTTTTCTGTTCTTGCGGTTTTTCCCAACCACCGTGTAAAGGAACGGGCATTAGACCAACCTTGGGTATGTAAGGGACCATAACTTCTTTTTGCGATTTAGGGCCGTAGGAGGACGAGGTTTTTCATTTAGCCCCCAATTTTTACATTTCGGTCTTTTTCCTTACCAAAGTGAGTCCAGTTTGCAAAAAGATTCTTCGGTAGGAGAACGCCCATCACAGGCGATGGTGTTTAATGATGTTGATTTCACCCCCCTGAATTTCGTTCGGTCAGACCTTTTGCTGGGCGTTGATACGTGTGCTGTTCCGGCTGGTTTTTTTAGATCTCTTTTAGCGCCCAGGGGGAAACTTCCTTCCCCCATTTGTTTTTTATTTTAAGGCGAAATAATTTGCACTTGGCTTTTAGGTTCTTACAACAACTTTTTCCCTCATCTCCATTCTCCTCGCTTAATATTTTGCGCCGTCTTCTGCACGGGAAATTCAATTTCGGGCTGCGGTTGGGCTTCGCTTCCTTCCCCCGAAATTTCTCGTTTTGCCTTGAACACCCTCGTTTTTTTTTCATTTTTGGCGGGTCTTGCTTTCCCCCACGTTGGCTGACCTAGGAACCGCACCAACGATACAAAATGCGTCGGGCCGGCCCAAAAAAGGGCTTTTTTTTGGCGTGCCTTTTTTTGTACTTTCCAACCGCCTTCGCGCACCATTAGTGCTTTTAGAGATTAGGATGAATTTATCGAACACTTCCCAACAATTTGTTCTCTCCGCACTTTTCCTTGCAACCGAAAAATCTTTGTACTCATCGTCCGCTCCCTTTTTTGCCTCCCTTCATTTGCCCCGATGGGGCTTAAAATATGTCTCGGTGCTTCAGAGCCTTGGACCACTGTCTGGCCTCTTTTTTTTTCCGTCCCCTGCCCCCACACTTAAGGGCCAATTGCTTGCATCCCTTGGACTTTGCTTTTAGGTACTTTCTAGTTGGCGGTCGGCAATGATGGAGTCTTGCTTCGTGAAGACCCAAGTTCTCAGTCTTGACTTAGCTTACCTTGGCTCCTCCGCGTTAGGGCTGGATGGGAACTGCCGCGGATTCCCTGCTGGTTCTTTCCACCCTCTTTTTGATCTGTACGTAGAAAAAAAAAATATCCTCTTGTTCACGAGGGGGGGGGGCGTTTCAACATCCGCGGTCCTGACCCGTGTACGTTTCCTTCCTGTGTTCAGCAGTTTCAGGGTACCTTTGCTCTCTTTCTTTTCCGGTAAGTGTTGAAAAAAGTTCCCAGAGTTTCCAGAGCGGTCCATGTCGTCTCGTTGCCCTACCCCCCCTTTTGCTTTCGCCGAGGAGAGCATTTTATCGGACCCTTTCAAGGGGGGTCTATCAATTTTTTCGGTCCAAATCCCCTCAGCTCCTCTCTTTCCTTCCGTGACCGTGTCCGCAGTCCAAGCTGCCCCTCAGGAGACCGCCACTAGGCATCGAGATACTGCCTTTTTGCCTGGAACCTCCCCCTCGCTTCTTGGCCTTGTATTGGTCGTCCACGGAATACGTGACGACGCTGGTGGCCTCGACTTTGTCCCCTTCGGTCTTCTTTCTCGGTTTGTCCTTGCCACTCCACAACAACAAAACCTATTGCTATTTGTAACCTGCAACAGCAAATGATGCTAGTCAGTCACCAGCCCTCAAGGCACCCACGTCTTCTATCCCTCTATTATAGGGTTCCAAGTCAAAAATCAAGGGGGAAATTTCAATCTCAACGGCTTTTTCCCCCCCAATCGAACGCAAGGCAACCTGCACCCCCTGTCTTTTCGATAAATTTGTGACAGAAAAACCATTCGGTTCTGCCTCGCCCTTGCCCCTCCTTTACCGGTTTTTTTCTCGCGGTGGCAGGTTGTGGAGACCACAGGATTGTTCCGGTTCTTAGATGGTTTTTGGTCCATTCGATATTGCCAGCACATGCGAGGAACAAAAGCGCTCGTGTGCTGCGGAGCCACCCCGAGTTTAGAGACGTTCAAAGGCCCTTCTTGTTCAGTTTATTAGCTTCTTTCCTTCGAAAACATGATGATCTGCTGGCCTCTTAATGACCCCGTAAGCTTGAATTCTGGCATGTGGTACTTTTCTACCATGACTCGGGCCCACGGATCAGCGTTGAGTCGAGTAAGAAAGCAGGGTACCGTTTTGCAGGAGTTTCTTTTTGGTCGATAGTCAAAAGGCAAAGCAGACTCCTTCATGTCCACTGGGTAGGAAGTTCTCAGGAATTAGGTTGTGGATCTTTCCGATTTCTCTTTGCTTAACGAATTTTTGCGGGAATCTCAGCTTTTCCTAATTAGTTGTGGAAGGGTTTTATCTAGGGTGGATGTTCGACGGCGTCCCAACTTCTTCATCTGTGTCATAGGGGCTAGTCGGGTTTTTACTTTCTCTCTTGAAAGTTGCAGCCCGCTGTATTGACTGTATTCTCGCGTAATGCGAATTTTGGACGTTTGATAATTCGGCTCCTTTCACTCAGGTCTTTACAGGTTTATATTCTTTTGCGTCTTGACTTGTAAAAACCGGTGAAAAGGTAGGTTTTTTTTTTAAATTCCCCATGACCGTCGGGTCCTTGTCTATGAGACCCAATTGATCTGTTGCAGTTCCTTTTCCCCCCATTTTTTCGAATTTCTGGGACGTCCAGTCATAATAGTCGCTTTTACGTGAAACTTCCAGTTTTTTCTCAGTATCCCCTAGTATGCATTATCATTTTACTCAATACATGGTTACGAGTCCAACCCTTCCCTTTTTTCCTTCCTCTTCTTTTTTCCGGTTATTGCAAGATGGGAAGTTCTTTGTTTCTGCCAAACACTCAGTTGACCTGGAGGCCATTCTTGGTCTTTTCCTGAGGGTGGCCAGAGGACTGTCTTCCCCCCTTATTTTGTGGGCGACAAAACCTGGCTCTTTAAGCTCATTACAGGGCGTTTATTTTCCATGACATGACTTTCCATCATTGCGCTTCCCTTACGTAGTCGAGGGGGTTTCGTTTTGCTTACTGTACACCCATTTGCAAATTCTTGGAGAACTGCCTGGACAGGGGGCCCTCTCAAAATCCCTTCTCAACTCTTTCCCCCAAAAGGTTTTCCCCCCCGCTGGGGGTCTCTTTTCTGTATACCATCATCGGGTTTTTCGACCATCATGCGTATCGGTTTGGTGACCAATTTCCCATTTGATAAAAGGACGGGCGTCTCGAAAGTCTGCGTCGCCTGCGGTTATCTATCACCCCATCCTTCATTTCTTCTTCTTTTGTTTTTTCGTTGCTGGCCGCTAAACGGGACTTCGTGGTTGGTTTTGTCCTCTTTGGACTTTTCCCTAAGTTGGGGCATCCTCATGGCCCGCGTTCTTCCTCTTTGGTTGTTTCAATTCCCAATGTCTTTAAGACAGTAAAAAAGTATTCGGACCTGCCTCTGAGGAGTTTTGGTGTTGTTTTGTATTTCTCATGCGCTCTTTTGCTCGCTCGATACTATTGTGTTCCCTAGTGCTGTTTCTTCCACGTTTTTTCCCTTCTAGTGGTTGTTTGTTAGAAGGGAGATAAGACTCCGGCAGTTTTGGAGAAATTTAAGGACTTTTTTTTTCCTCTCCTGACGGCGTAGTTGGGGGGGCTTTCCTTTGCCGACCTCCTCGAAACACCGGCGGGATTCTCGCTTTTTTTGGTTTTTTTTTTCTTGATAGGTGTTCCGGATCGAGGGGACAAAAATTCAAGGTTGAAACTTACGACCAAGGTTGAACCCTTTTGTTTGATGTTCTCTCTCCCCCCCACCCACTGGTTCCCATCTAAACCTCGAGCCGGCATAACTTTCCCTGCTCTTTGTTTTTGGCTCGAGGTCCCAAAGAATCCAAAAGGTGGGGTATAGGAGACTGGTAATTCCATTTCCTGCTAAAGCGTTCTCCTTCCTTTCACTTTTCTCTTTAGAGACTCAAGAATGAAGGTCTGGTTCCCTCTTTGTGGGTACCCTGGCGCACCCAATAGTGGATGAGGGAGACCTGTGAAGTATTGATTTTCCCAGTTCTGCCCGTTTTCGTCCTTCTTTTTGATTGATTTCACAATTCTTTGGCTTTGGGTCCCTTTCTCCAATCGGCAGTGTACAATCGCTTTTTTTTGGGGGTCCCCGTCCTGTTTTCAATTTCTGGTGGCCCCTCCTTGTTAACCTTTTAAGGCGCAATGATGTACAACATTCTGGGTAAAGTAGTTGTTGCAAGTCCGGGGCCCGGACGTCTTTCCGGGAAAGCGCCCTCTTGGTCTCTTTTCCCACCCTACCTGAGTTGGTGAAACCAGCTTTTTTTTTGGTCAACCTCCCCTCTCCAGCGCCCACCGCCCGTTCTTGCTCTGACGCTTCTTCTGGGTTCAACGACACGCCTATTCCTCACCTGAAAACTCACTCTTGAAGTTCCCCAAGTTCCTGGTGGTTCCGGGGCCCTATAGCAAGGATAGCCCCTCGATTTTTCTTTCCCCTTCCAGTGGCGGCAAGTGGTACAATTAGATTCGATCCCGGTAAGGAATAGGAATGACATTCTACCTGGTCTTATCGGCCTTGATTCATGGCTTTCCTCTCTCTGCGCCGACCGGCGTACTTATGGCCTGAATAGCACTCGAGGCACACTGATACATGACTCAACTGACTTGCTCGACCTTTGCTTTTTTTGATCGTCGGCCGCTCTTTCTAGTCACGGTTACTTTTCCTAAGGGACCCTACCCATTATCGCTGCCCCTTTTCCGAGTCTCGAACCCCTCCTCGACTCAGCCCTCTTGTACGGCAAAACTTACCGTCTTAAAACCACGTTAACGGACCCCCCTTCCACAAGATGATGCATTTTTTCGACCGGTTCGTTGCGCCACGCACCACGAACGGGCTTCCTGACATGGGACGTGCAGCCGACAGGCAGAGGAATTCATGAAGCCTTTTAGTCCAAACCCCCCGTTAGTTCGAAAAAAACCTTTCCTTCAAACCCCCCCCTTCCGGTACTCGGGACGCTTACAAGGCTTACGGTATATGTCTTACATCCTTTCTGCCGATCCCTATCCTGTTGCATTACGCTTGGCCCTTCCTTCGACCAACGTTTCTCATTTTTTTTTCTTTCCATCGTGAGCTTCATGCTCCATATTGAGTCTGTTCTTTTCCGAACTTTTTTGCCTATCACCTGAATCCTGCTTCCCTTCCTTGTGAACTTCTGTACCACATCCACTCACTGCTGACCCATATCGGTTCGGACTTCCAAGAAGTGCTAGCAGAAAAACTGCCTGTTGGACCCTGGTGCTTCTTGGCTTCGGTGGCCTGCAAGCCGGTGTTTTCGGCCTTTGTTAAAAGTGTCTTTTTTTTTTGCTTTCCGCGAGAAGCGGAGAGGTTGTTTCTAAAACCTGATTTTTGCCACCCCCCCCTGGGGTTTCCTTTGTTCTCTCGAAAGTTGCTTCCTTTTGTGTTTGCAGAGGGAGGTACGGATTGAATATTTTTTTTTGCCGGGGACCAATTTCCCTCTTTTTTCTGAGCTCGTAACGGCAAGGTTTTACGGTTTTGTTTCGCACAGGATGTTTTTTTTACGAGGGGAGCAAATTCTGATTTTTTCATCCTCCACTCTTCGACTTCAATAGCGCTTTTCCTTTTCACAATTGCCGCTCGCGACCAACTAGAGGAAGCGGTTTATTCTACTCTTTATTCTTGGGTCCTGCTTACTTCCCCCTTGGCGTTCAAGGCGGGGCGTGCGTGCTTCCTTTATTTTTTTATCTACCCGTCAGGCCGGTGGTCAACCGCAGAAAGATGCGTAACAATGAAACCCCTCTAGGCTCATTGCTAACGCGTGGGGTTTTTCCACAAATGCTCCTCCAACTGTGGGGAGGGGGGTACCGCTTCAGCGTTTAAATTTTTCTTTCAGCCCTTACGAGACCAGATCCGAAGGCCCACTTGGTTTGCCAAATGATCACAGACGTTCTAAGCCCCTGACGTGCCTTATTTTTTACTCACATTTCCTTTCTGCCAATCCGCGGTTCATTTCTGTTTTTTCTCCATCCGTTCTCTCTTGTCAATTCCCCAAACCATAATGGCTGAGTTTCCAAGCGTACTCAAATTATAGGCACCAAGTAGACTCTTTCCTCTCAGCCTTCTGATCTCATTGCAGCTCAGCAAGTAGCCTTCCTATGTGAAATTTACGTGAGGAACTTTAAATTGGTCGGCACCCACAAAAAACACCTTTTTCCTTCGAACGGGGTAATGGTGCTTCTTCGTGCAGGGAGAGGTTTTGCATCTCTGTACGCGTTTGGCACAACGTCCTTTCATTCCCAATCCCTTTTTTGGGAGGAAAACTTATGAGCCGGTTTTCTAGGAGTTACTTTCTGGATTCGACATTGGGGAGACAAATATGCTTTCCTCACTTATCTCGTTTCGTCCTTTCTGTCGACGCCCCGGGCTTCCCGCGCAGATTCCCCTTCGATTTTCCTCTCGGGGCTGGTCCTGCTAGAATTTAAAAAGAGGGTGTAGTAATTCCTTAAGGGCTTCCCAGAATGAACTTCTTACACTCTGTTGTCTTTGGCACAAAAACATTCTCATCTCACCCCCCAAGCGACCAACGACCGTCCCCCCAATTGGCCGGGACTAAATTTCCATTTAGGAGGTTGGCTTTTTTTTGTTCTTCCTTTTACTCCAGAGCCCCCGCAAGTACTCCCCGCTGTCCCCCCTTTTCCACCAAAGCTTGACCTTGGAATACCTTCAGGGAACTTCTTCAGAATAAGCATCCGACTACACTCTTTTCCATGTTCACATCTTCACGTCTCACTGATCCGCACCGCCCTTCTTTTTCTTTTAACAGTAAATTCGGCACTGGCCTAGTTAACCCCAGTTTGCGGATTATTCCAACCCACGATGGCCTGAGTTTTTCTCCGTCTTTGTGCATTCTAGGAGGATAAGCAATTGATTTTCGAGGCAATTTAACACCATAGACAGTGTTGAGGGGCCCCATGCGCCAAATCTTTTTCCGTCACGTATCCGGCGGATGTTTCCAGTTATTTTCCCGGTGGTTGTTAGGATCCCTTTTCTTTGGCGCAAAGTGCAATCAAATACATTTATTTTCGTTTTCTACCTCTCCACGAGCTTCGGCATTTGCGTTCCATTTTACCCACCAAAGACTTCATCGGCCTCTTATTGTCGCACCTTTTCCGCGCGAAGCTTCCAGACAGGGACAGGAGGTACAACGGAAAAAGTAGTGAGGAAGTCTACCCCCTCCCCTCCACGCGATCTAGACGTGCTCTTTTCTCTATTCTCTCCTCCTTTTCACATAGGCTCCTTTTTTAATGTTCCATTCTTCTTTTGGCCAATCCGGCGGCCGGGGGACAACCCAAATCAGCCATGTGAATCGTACGTGAAGTTTGTCTGAATAGCTTCCTTTTAAACTTTTCTGGTTTCGCCGTACCCTAAATGGGAAAGGTCCAAGTTTAATTTTTGGCAAGTTTCGACACTTTTCGGTCTAATAAATATATCCTTACTACTAATAATTTTTTGTTTATAGTTTCCCGTTACTAAATAAGAAAAAGCTAGGGGGTAGAAGGGGGGTCATCCCTTGTCCTATAGCACACATTAACCGAGTTCCCCTTGGTGAACCCTGCAAAGCGAGAGAGTGCCAGACCTCACTCCCCCCCCGCTCTTCCCCCTTTTTAAACTGGGTTTGCTGCTCCGGTTCGTCGTGGTGCTTCAGTCCGAATTTTGTTTTTTTTCTTTTGTTTTTTTGGTTGTGGCAAGATGCGGAGTCAAGTTTTTCTCGTTGCGTGGGGTAAGGTTATTGCTTTTTTTGCCTTTTCACCGAGTCACCCCTTCTCTCTACGAGTTTTTTAACTCTCTATTGGCATTTATTGGTCACCTTTTTCCGGTTTTGCTGTCCTTACACCTGTTTATTCGCGGTTTGGACCCTGCTTGGGACATACTTTCTTGCTCATTCTAGGACGGTGAACTGAAAATGCTCAGCCCATGGATGACCAGTTTAATCTCGGATGATGAATTTTGTTTTCGTATCTCGCGAAACTGAGCTTGGTACCGTCCAGGAACATTCTCTAAACACCATTCGGGTTCCCCCAAAGCACTCTCTCAAGATGGTTCGCTCTTTTTGCCCGGAGGGCTATTTGTTACCGGAGTCGTTTTCAATTGCTGCCCGAGTCATTCCCCTTTATTCGTAGGCGACCTAATGGTGACCCTTCCTCAACAAACCTGGCCAGCAGTTTTTACCGGAGAGGTTTTTTTGACTCCACTTAAAGGGGGCCCTCTGTTAGAATTAGAGCCTGTGTTGTGTACGGGAAGTGTTCGTCGAATAACCTTTGGGGGCTGACTGCTGGAGGCTTGTGTGCCCCATAGCGATTTGGTAGGGGGGGAGGACCGTACAGGATGCGGTCTACAATGTGCGCCATTAGTTGAAAAAAAGGTTGTAAGGTCGTTTTGTATCTCCTCCTTTTTTAGCTTTTTGTTCGATTTCTTCCAAAATGGAAATCGTTAATCTTTTTTCCCTCGTCCATTTGGAAAATAGTTTGTCATCGGGCTATTGATTTGGCCTCTTTTCGGTTTCTCCCTTATTGTTCGACTACATTTATTTGACGGCCATTCGTTCCGGAGGATTCAAGGCTTCTGTTTTCGTGCGGTTTGAGGGATTCCATTCTCTCCTTAAAAAGGCCTAGTCGCCCCGCCGTTGTCTCCCGCTTGGCTGGCGGGCTAAGAGGCTTGGAAGCAGCGACGGAGCCCCCCTGAGGCTCCCTCTCGATACGCAACTTCTTTTTTCTCCGAATTTTCACACCTGTCGAGCTTCTCCCCATTTCGTCCGTTTCGTAAACGGTCATTAATAAGAAAGACTCTTAATGGATTGGCCTTCCCGGGACGACCAAAAAAAAAAAAAGTCGGGCTTCCTCCCTTTCTAACAGTTGACCCCGCCTTGCCGAAAGGATTGCGTTCATTGACATGCCCCAATCTTTCCTTTCTACCATATGTTTTTTTTTGGTACGGCGAAAAAACCCCCCGACGTCCTCCCCGTTGAAAAAAGTCAATGGTAGATTATGAGAGAGGAGAACAGTGGTTTCCGTTCCATTTCTTCTTTGGTTTCCTTCGGTTCTTATCGACTCAATTTCCTCTATTTGATTTCTGTCAGGCGTTTTCATAATGTACGTCTTGAATTTGGGACCGAATCCCCGGGTAGGTCCGTCCACCCGACTTTCTCATTGAGGCACCCCACCCGTGTATCTCTCCGTGGCAGTTAGTCCGTAGGCAAAACGCTTTTGGGTTGCGAAGTGACTTTTGTCCATGCCTCTGGGCGGGTTCTTGCTGATGTCCAACGCCCCCCCCTGCTTCCTCTCTCTATCCAGTTGTCGTAGATTGGACAGGAACCCTAGATTCTTTCTTTCGTTTTTCTAGTCCTCGAACCCTTTTTTTTTTCCCGCCCTCCAGCTGGCGGGCTCAACTACAGGAATTTCACCTTTGATAACCCGCCGGCGCCTTCAGTGGAAGAACGATCATTTTACGCAGTTTTGGCAAAAGCATAGCTGTCCTCGCCACCCGCGCTCCTGAGAGTGCGATCGCCCTATCCCTTAAACACCCTTTTATCTTTGGCGATTATGGATGGGTTAGGAACCGACAGTGATCGAAGAAGGTTTTTCTTCCTAGCATCTTGCCCACTGTTTTCGTTCCTTCTCTGGAAACCCAACCTAGAGATTGTTCAGGGAAAAGACAAGTGTTTCCGCCCCCGAGTGTCCCGGTCAATCTTTCTTGCCCACATCCGCCAAAATCGAAAGTTTTCGATGCCCTTCCACTTTTTTTCCCTCACCTGGCAAGATGGTTTCGGCAAAGAGGACGAAGCTTCACGGGTCACTTGTCATCTAAAGCTTTTTCTCCCCATTGAAACAAGTCTGCAAGCTTTTACGTTTTGAAGGATCAAAACTTAAACTTGGAATAACCTGGGATGTTCTCGAAAACTTTTCTACAGCCTCCCCTGTCGTTCATGGCAAAAACAGTGATTTGGCTTTTTTTTTGTTTTTTTTTGGCCGATTGAAAAAAAAATGTTGGCTTGTGGGGATGGGGAAACAATCCTCCCTCGTAAGAAAAATTCATGCTTTCTCATGACGCTGCTGGCGTGTTTCACTCGACCTGATGTGTGGACGCTCTTTTTACTCCGTGGATGGCGAGCAATTTATCTCTTTAACGGCGGAGTCACCCCCTCCTGCAGACTGCGTTTGTTGGTAAATGCTCTATGTTTGACCCAGGATTTGTACTCTGGTTTACGTTGACGGGAGAGGGTAAAGAAAAATGCTTGACCCCAGCCAGGCCTTTTTTCCTGAAATCAAGTACTTTTCACTTTGTCTTTTCGACACGGGTCTAGTACGCCAGGGGCGCGTTTTGAGAAAACGCGCTTTGAGGGTTAACTTCCTTGGTGTGCTTGATTTTTCTTTGAACGGTCTCTATTTCTTGAAACGCGTAATTTTTTCTCAAGGAATGTGGATCTCGTTGTGGTCTACTTCAAGTTTCTTTTGAACTGCGGATCACTTCCAATTGCTACCGTCATTGGAAGCGTTCGCTTGTAGAAACACTTTTTTCCCCCCTGGGAATGGCCTTGACTTTTCCGTTCCAAAAGGTTGAAGTTTCCAGTTTTAGAGGTTGTTTTTTCATCAATTTATTGAACCCGGGGGGGAGTCGGCATCCCTACTACCCATTTCCTCCGATTGCGAATCTTCCGTTCATTCCCGATTTTTTTGAACACGTCTCCTTTAGAAAAGTCGACTTTACCTTGCACCAAATGATCTCCAATCTTCGGGGTCCTTTTCCTGTGACCCCTCCCCAACAAGGGCCTTTGCTATCATCGATTTTTCTGGTATCTGTGTCTTGGTGCGTGGCGGGACAGTTGGTGGTCTATTGACCCAGGGTCTCCTTTGGACATTACCTGGGTTCTGGCGCTGGGCAGTGTCTCCATGGAGGACGATCTTTCAAAAAAACTTTTTTTTTTCGATCCCAGCATTTACCTCATAAATTAGAGGACGTAGTTTTTATGTTTCCCAACCTAACGGTCCCTAAACTCCGCCTCTTTTACGGGTTGGACGGTCCCGCTACCCTTTGTTCCCCCCAATGCCCTGATTGTCTTTCTTGCAGGAGGACCTTGAGGACCAGTCAAGGTATCCCTAAAACCTGGCCATCTTTTCTTTCGAAACGGTCTCCCATTCATCGGCGATGGCTTTCCAACTTTTTCATTTTTGGTGCGCCAAAGCTGACGTTTGATCTTTTGCTCCATTTTGTATTTTTTTCCTTGAGCTGCTCGGGCGCTTCGATTTCTTCCGGCGTCGCGTTCTGCGGCCCGGCCTAAGACCCGCTTGCGGTTATTTTTGGCCCGCCTTTGGGGCATTCCCTGGCCCCCGGCCGTCGGCAGCTTTGTCTTTTTCCCTCCCACTATGGGTTTCCGGAACCCGAGATACCTATTATTAGGTTATGTTGGTGTATACCTATCTGACTAGATTGTTTTTGTGTGTGTTTTTTTGGTGTGTGTGTGGTACCGACTTTTCCCTTTGTATAGGGTGCCCGGCGCTTTTCATGTCATAGAAATGGTGGTTTTTTTTTTTTCTTCTCTCTCGTTAGCTATATCTCTTCTTGATTGCTGATTCTCGTTTTTTTGAGAATGGCTCCAAGTGGAGGAAAGTCGGTTTGCCAAGGTCTCTCTCTGCTTCCCCACTGGCATCCCCCCCCCTTGATTTAATTTTTTTATACCCCCTGAGCGACCTGCCACCGCGGCCTCTTTATTGTTTTTCCAGATGGTTTTACGGATCGTCCCACATATCTGAAAGGAACCTCACGCTGGAATCTAAGAAGGCGTGTCGATGAGCCCGAAAGCGCCTGCCACTCGTGGCAGGAGCCCCACCATCTTCCTCGGGTTGTCTCTTTCCTTCGAAACCCCTGGTTCGGGATTCGCCTCCTTGAACACTGGCCCTCTTCGATCCAGTTACAGTAGCGGATAGGTAGTCGGGATTTGATCCACTAAGTTTTTTTTGTAGTTATGAAAAGCCCTTTGGCATGTTCCCCCGCTTTTGGTGTTCGACAAACCTAGGTATAGAGGAAGTCGGCCTCCGAATGGCAGGCCTTTTTTTTGGGGGATACCTTGATTCGTTTCCTTTTGCTGCAGCCCTTTTCCAAATTCAACTTTGCAGGTCCTTTGGTCAAACTCTGTATTTTCACCTTCGAAAGTTTTCCTCAGCTGCATCTTTCAATTCGGATTCCTCTTTTTCTGATGACCGTACAACTTCCTGCGGTTTTAGTTTTCCCAAAAGCCCCTGGTGGTATTGGCCACAGCCGTTGCAACCAGTTGAGTCGCCACCAGCACGACCCCACTTTCTCCCTTCCGGCGTTTTGGTTGGTCCCTGAACCCCATTTCCGTCGGCTTTCTATTAATCCTAATGCCAGTGGAACATTTTCCTGTTGCGGGGAGATAGCAAGGCACTCTATGAGTTTTCTAACCCTTCCTTTTTTTTTTCGCCTTTCCGGGGTTCTTCTTGCTTGCGTGGAGTCGGCTCCATGTTTCTTCATAGGACGTAATTCGAGTGCAACTTCGGTATTTCCACTGCGCCTGCCAGGTGTTCTCCGGTCCCCTCGGTCAAAACGTCTTATACCCTTCCCGGGTTTCAAGCCCCTCTTTTCGCCAACTGGGAAACCTGTTGACTGGGCGAGGAGAGACCCCGGCGTAGTACCCTTTTGTATCTCGTCTTCAACCCCTCGAGCGCTTGCGCGTTCTACACCCCGCCGGGGGCCCTTTTCCTTCGGGCCACCAAAAAAAACCTGTGGAAAACAAAAGCGTTTTAATCGAGTTCAACCCTCTTCTCTTCTGCTCGCCCCTTTCTTTTCTCCCAGCTTTTGTACTAGCTTCATTGACGTGCGATCCCAACCCTTCCAGGTTCCAAGTAAATCCTTCCCTTTTTATGCTAGCACAATGGCGTGGTGTTCTCAAAATAGGACCAACTTTTTCCCCCGTTCTTCTTCCTCGTTTCCCCCCGGCGTCGCCCCAATGTTCATGTTCATACTGTAGCAGTGATACTGTCTTCCCGCTGGAACTGGAGTCCACCATAAGGGTGAGGACCCCCCTTCCTGGTTCTTCGACAAAACCACTGTCCTTGTCCTCTTTCCAGAGTTTATTCTCTCTGTTGGAGGATACTCAAAAGCGGGCCGGTACGGCATTTAGAGGCCACAGTCCCCACCCGTTTTTTCTACAAAGGTTCGGGGTAACGCCGTGCCTATTCGAAAGGGAAACAGGGGCTTGACTCTTTTTTCCTTTATATTGGTCGGCGTTTTTGACTACCCCGTTGTGTGTTCGTGTGTGGTCCTCTCTTTCTGGCCGTTTCGTCTAGAGATGGAGATTTTGTAGATGGGTCTTTTGACTCACTCGGTTTTGGTCTCCTTTTTCGTTGCACCCATCCCCCTCCTTGTCTTTTTTTTTGCCTAGTTTGGTAGGGTGAACTGGCATTTAAGTTTTTGGGTTTCAAGTCCCAACTCACTTTTTCGATTTTTCTCGGACGAATTCTTGAAAGAGTTCGTGTTTCTCATATGTCATGCCGACCGAAGTAAACATTTGTAGTGAACCTCCCTCCCTTAATTGACCGATGTATGCTTTAAAGGCTGTAATTGACCCGTCTCAGGTTGGGCTCCTCTAGTGGGGCAGTTGATTCTTTTTCCACGAGACAGCGTCCTCCACGTCTCCCTGGTGCCTTGCTTTTCCTCTTCATTCACCCTTTTGTGCATGATGATGTGACCTTTCTCGGAACCCTCTTTCCTTAAACATTCCTTTCAACCTATTTTTCTTCCTTCCCCACCAACTTATAGGGGTCGCATCACGAGGGGAAACTTCGGCGAAGTCACTTACCCTCCTCCAGTCTAATTCTTCTGGGTCACTTTGTGCCCTCTACCATTCCTTTTCCCGATTCTTTGAACGAAGTGGCTAGGTTTCTGCGCTTCTTTCTTTTCAACTGCTCTATTTCTTACAACTTCGAGTTTACACTTTGTGTTGCCTTCCCTTTTGTATTTGCTGAGCCCAAAAGGGGATTACCGTTGCGTGAGGAAGTAATACCATTTCCTTCAATTTAGTCTCTTTTTTTCGTTGCCGTGACCCCGCGCTGTTTCGTCACATATTGACTGCGTCCTCAGATCGTAAGACTGGAGAAAGCATGGAGACTTTTTCCCCCTTTCCCTCTTCCCTTTTTTCCCCCGGCCCAAAAAAAGTAGCCATTAGACCGGAGTTCATTGTGCCTTATGAAGGAGTTCGGCTTTGTTTTAACATTCCCTCTTTTTTCATTCTGGTCCTTTTTTATCCCCCTTCTTGTTTTGTCCCCCTGTTTTTTTTTTTTCTGGATTTTTCGAGATGTTGACAGTGAATTCTCCGACCAGCCAATTTTATAACCGTGGTCTCCCCCTTTCCTTTCTCGCGGAAGTCGCCTCCCTCCGTTTTTTTTAATATGCGTTGAATCATTTTTTTTCCCTACCCTGAGATCCCAGCGGTTGAGCAAAGCTCGGGGCGATTGGGCATTTCCCCCAACGTTGGGTACTTCTTCTTTTTTCCTTGGCGACACCAGACTTGCCCCTAGCCCCTCTGTTTGGCAATCCCCCAAACTAGATTGAAAAAAAGATACCCCCGACCCAAGCCGTCCTTCCTTTCCTTTTCCCCTTTTTTTTTGAATGCATTGCAACTTTTCTTTTTTGTTGGGTGATGAATTTATACGCTACAGCGACTTCCCAAAATTCACGTATCCCCTTCCTTAAATAAAATCATCCCCTTTTTGTTCTCCTTCAGCGGTTGTGTATTTTTTTTTTTTTTTTCTACATGACCATAGGGGTGGGTCAATGAATCCAACGTCTTATCCCACCTTCTCCTTCTTCTCCCTTACACTTCAAGGAAACTGGTTTTCAAATGGGGGGCACATAAACTTGCCCGTTTTTTTATTTTCTTCTTCTGTTCTGAGCCAGTGATGCATTTACTATGGCATTGCTAGAGGGCAACGCCTTACCCTTTTTCTTCTTTTCCGCCCTTTCTCTCTACCCACGCGCTTGTCCATGTATGTTGCGTATTTTTTCCTGTAAACCGGGGCGTTGTTTGAGAAAAAGCAATAACTAATATGAGTACGCTGCTTTATTTCTTTCTCCTGACTTTCCCAGGTTCTTTGCATTGGAGTCCCGTTCTAACCACATATTCTTCCTTCTCCACTTTTAGGTCTCAGGCTCTTCTAGGAAAACACTTCCTATAGCAAAATCCTTCGTCCCCCCCCCCCTTCACCTTTCGTCACAAATGTCTCATCTCCGACTCCTCAGCCCATTTAGACTATTGGGCCAAAGAAGTTTCGGACTTACACGTCTTCCTCCATTCCACTTTCATACCGTCTTCTTCCCTTTCTGTCGAAAAACACTTCCGGGAAGCAAGTACAACTGATGACTCGAAATAGTATTGTGTTCGCTCTGCCTTTCTTCTTTGTGCCCCATTCACTCCGTTTACTGTTATTTTCCTTTGAACCCTTTTGCCCTCTTCATTGACTTAATTTGAGAAAATGAAAGGGGAGGAGACTCTATCTTTTTACTACTCACCCGCTTTGTTGTTGACCTTATTTATCGTCCCTCCATTTTTCCTTTTCGCTAGCGTGGCCGACAAAATGACAGTGGGTTGCAGTTTGGGATTGGTTTCAAACTAGGTTTTTTTCTGGAGCCAAACTACATCCTCAGTAAGATTTTCCCGTTCAGTGTACGCTTCCGTGGGCGCTACCATTTTGACTGGGCAAATCAACACAAACCGGTTTGGGGGCCTAGAAGAAGTAAAGATTGTTCTTTTTCACCTTTTTTTTTCTTTTCTCCTCTTTTTTGTATTGATCCGGATTGCCTCGCCGGGATTTCCTGCTTTCCATTTTTCTTCTTAATCGTTTGTGGAACAGCAGCGTTGTTATGTCCCTCGTCCTATATTTTTCTCCTTCACTGGTTCTGGTGCCTCCGGTACCCCTAGGACAAAATCGTCAGCCCCGGATTTCCGGTTGAGTTTTTTTTTTCCCTTCTCCGTCCTTCGTTGCAGGTCTTTCACCTGACCTTTTCTCAGTTGTCTGGCGAGTTCATTCCTGTCATGAAAGGGCAATAAGGGCAACGGGACGCGTAAACGAATGGGTTGATCGTCTTTTAAACCACAGCTTTCTGTAACGATTCTATGGTATTGGATTTGAGGAGTGTTTAACAGGTTACAGTACGCCACCTTCGCGAAACTCTTTTTCCTCCACTGATGGATTTACCGATGAGACATAAGGGGGAGAATTCTTTCTTGCCCCTTCTCTGTTTTCATGCCGTCTGTAGTAAATTGAGTAAAGACGCACGCTGCCTTCCCACAAACCCTCTATAGCAAAACCCCCCCCATGGCCTTTATGTGTTTTTATATCTCTGCTTGTGGTGTACGACTGCATTGTACATTCCTTTTTGCGGCTATACACTTCTCCTTTTGCTGTTTATCGGTTCAGGCGGTGTGGCAATGTGTCTGGTTTAGTCGTGATTCGCCAGTTTTTTCTTCTGCCCTGGGTCGGTTTTTTTTTGAAATTATATTGCTTCACTCTGAATTACCTTGCCGTTGGGGAGGAAACTTGTATACCCTCCTTGCCCTCCCTCGCGTCCCAATCCTCTTTTACCTGCTTTATGTCACAAAAAACTGTTGGGTTTGGCCCCCCCACCCATTGTGTCTTCTTGTGTAACCTTTTTGGTTTGTACTAGAATTTGGAGCATCGTCTCTTCTTTCCTCTTTTTCTCTTTAGCTTGTGTTACCCACTTGGTGATCGTGAGGGGATCTCCCCAACGCTTGATAAAGAATGAGTACCTTAGCCTTTATCTTAAAATTCTTTATTTGTCCCACGGCTTCTCCCCAGCCAAATTCTCCACCCCTTTGAAAATGGTGGTAACTCAGGAGAGAATATATCAGATCTGGAGTTTTCATGACACTCTTTTATACGTGTGACCTCCAGCGAATGTATTTTTCCAGTACTTCTTCCTCTTCACCGTTCAAGCGATATGCAAAAAAGGGCTGGCAAGAGTCCACAACAATCACTGTAGTTGGGGACCTTTCTTTTTTTTGTTGCCTGAACCCACCCTATTTGGCTGACCACCCCTACCTTCCCCCCGAAGTAAGGGGGAGACTATCCGACCGATGAAAGATGGTCTGGTCGGGTCTGCCATTCCCTTTTCCCCTTCCCTTGCGTCTTTCTACTCAGATCTTCGTAATTTTTTCCTTACTTAGCCCCCCCTGTATTCAGGTTTGGGAACCGCGTGTGCAGAAGCGGCCTGCCTTTTTTCTCTTCCGGCGTTCCTGGGGTTTTGGCAGGCCCGCCTACGCGGATGTGAATGCCAAAAAAGAAGCCGCTGCCGCCTTGCGTAAGGTTCCCTCTATTTCCTCTTTTTCTACTCTATACGTTGCGCAGAGTGTGATGTCTTGGGCAGCGGACTGCGTCTTTTTTCTCCTCCCGCAACCTAATTTAAAAAAAGGGTGACATTCTTAACAGCCCACCCCTCTTTCCCCTTTCGCATCTTTTCTCTTTTCACTTCGACAGTTTCCCTCAGGTGTCCTAGTCCCCACATGCCGATATTCAACCCGGAAGTAGAAGCGCACGGATTCCCGGCGTTTTCTTTTCTTAACCGCTCCACGCACTTGTTCCAGAGAGGGTGGGATACGCCCACCCTTTACGAGGTCTTACTACCCTTTGGACCCCCCCCCCCGTCTTTTTTCCTGTCGAGGAGGTCAACGTTTTCTGTTGGTTGTTCAAGACTCTTTCCTCCCACCGTCTGAACCACCACCTCTCCTTCGTTCTCTTTTATCGTTTCCTCCCCAACTGATTGCCCCGTTTCTGTCAAACCAAAATTTTTTGTGCTTTCTTTCTTTGTCGGTGGTGCACAAAAACAACGCACTATTTTCTGGTCACGTCCCCAGTACAGCTAGGGGTGGCAAGCTCAACCCCAACCTGATTTTTGATTGCCGCCTCCCTTTTCCCCCGTAACCCGGCCCCGAGTTCAGCCCAAGAGAAACCAATCCTCTCTTTTCGGATTTTTTCGCACGCTTGCCCCTCCATTCCCCACCTCTTCTTGCCCTTTCCGTCTTCAAATAATCCTTCCCCACCGTACCGTTCCCTTCGTTTCCGTTTGATGGAGGGGCAGGGCATTCCCTATGTTTTCCTGTTCCTCTTTCCCCTCTTTGATTTTCCTTTCCCAGCCCTTTTTCTCAACCAGCGGTGATTCGGTTTTCTACCAACGAAGATGGGAGTCCTTTCAGCGGCATCTTCCGACTCCTCCGATAAGGAGTGGGAATGAGATAAATTTTAGCTTCATTGTCAGGTG
>Ga0179591_1330313_pt1 | contig 19667 bp, 16 predicted proteins | sample CZOMad2_1_08_16f_FD_182891 | JGI IMG/M metagenome (GOLD analysis project Ga0179591, IMG submission 182891) | Vadose zone soil fungal communities from Angelo Coast Range Reserve, California, USA - CZOMad2_1_08_16fungal (PacBio error correction) | ecosystem: Environmental > Terrestrial > Soil >... | reverse complement strand
GCTTCTTTAGAAACTTCCGGTGGGGCATGTTCTTCCTTTCCCAGTTTTTTTTCTGCCCGGTAGTAGAGGTTACCCTTATTTTGCTACTCCCTGGTTTTAACGCATGACTTTTTCCGGTTCATTCGCAGTACATTTGGCTTGTCGGGGTGCTTCCTAATATCCGGGTGACGGAGCTTTTAGCGTTCCTTTTCCTTCTTCGGCCAGGAAAGGAAAGAGGTTATTTCTTTTGATTTCAGAGGCTTTTTTCCTGTGCTCCCATGGAGTCACCCTTTCCACAAAACAAACACCCCATGCTCCCGCTCGTAAATTTGATTTTTTTCCAGCTCACTCCACAATCCCCTAGGTAGATACTGACTTAAGAAATTTTTTTCCACTGACAAGTAACCCCTGGTTTCACTTCCTAATTGGAGAATCAACAGTTAAAGTAGGGATCGATGCGTGCCCTTCTCAAGATAGAATGTCCCCCTTTTGATAAGCCTCCCGTAATTTTGGTCAGTGGTCTTTCTTTCCTCTTTCTTTGTCCCCAAGTGATTTTCTCCGGTGGTCCCCTCTGGCCTTCTGCTTTTCCTTCGTTTTGGATGTACATCCCTCTTTTCTTCCCTTGGATGTTTTTTTGCTGAAAGAATTGAGAAGACGGTTCTTTAGACCTAATAGGGGTCCCCTCCACTTCTTCCTCCCCATGTGATATTTCAATTCATTTAACACACCGGCTTTGTCTCCATCTTTTTTCGGAAATTTCTCCCTGGAGCATTCCCCTAATACGACCCACCTTTTACCTCTTTTTCAACCGCGAATTGATTTCGCGTTCCATATCCCCCTTCGGGGTTTGCCACCTTAATACAATTATCGGTTTTCTCATAGCTCCCTATGTGTTCGAAATACGCGCTTTCCTTTAAACCGTTTTACCTTTTCTGCGATCCTCGTCCATTTTTGCTCGATGCGATGCTTTTGTTGGCTTTTTTGGCCTTTCAAACCTCCGCCCATGCCTGTTTGGCGGATTTGTTATCCTATTTATTATCGACAGGAAAACCCCCCCCCCCCCCCCCCCTTAGCTTGATCTGACCCGGTTTCCTCTTTCGCTCCTTGAATCTGAAGTAGTTGTGAACTGCTCCTGGACCCTTTTATGAGGACGCTCTATGAAACTCCAAGGGAGTCTAATCTCTTCCCTTTCCCCTCAGAGGTCTCGTGGTGAGAAGGTCGGTGAAGTATACTTGTTCCCCTCCCTTCGCTTTTTGAAATTATACCAGGTTATTTCCACCCGTAATCCCTTCTTTATGCTCTACTCCCTTTTTTTTCTGTTTGCCGATTTTTTCTGCTGGTCTTAGGGCACACTTCATTTAATATTTTAATGGCCTGAGGTGATAGCGAGTCCTTTTTCGTGCTATTTCTTAATGACTTTGTTGATCCCTCCCACCCAAACATTATTATACATTTTCTTCTTTGCATAATCGATTTTGTTGTTTTCGAGAGCTTTTTTCTCTTTCTTATGAAGTCTAACTGCCCTCCCCTGAACTCTCCCGAACCCCCTGTCCCGATCTCCACGCCGACACGTAAACATCCTTAGGTGAACCCGCCCCCCCCTGCCCCAGTTAAACTCGGCAAATCCCTTGCCCCACGGCGATCCCGAAGAGCCGCGGTGTTCCTCGTTATTATAAGTATGAGGTCTTTTTCCCCGGCCAGCCGTCTTTTTCGAACTTAGGACCAGAAACAGCGTTTCCCCCCCCTCTCTCCTATTGACGTTCGGTGCTTTTTTTTTGGCGCCTACTTTCACTGCAGTTCGCATCCCCGTCAATTTCTATTTCCTTAGAAAGGTATTGACCTCCCCTACTTCAAGCATTCGCGGATAGATTCCCCCCCCTTCCTTCCCGCGCGGTTCCCCCTCCCCCTCCTCACTCGTTTAAAGTTACCCACCTCCCCCCTGTCTTCATTCCTTCCGGTGGCCACTTTCCCCCCCGCAACCCTCCCCTCGGCCTTGCATATAATCCCAAGCATGCCTCCGTCCCGATTGTAAGCCAAAAGTTTCTTCCCTTTTATATGCGACTCCTCGGCTTATCCCTTTTTTCCTATAGTGACTTTTTTCCCTCTCTGTTTTCTACTCAATCTATTTATGGCGATTTCACCACGCTCCCCCCCAATTCCCCGGTGCTTCCTCCACGCTTTTATAGGATTTCGCTTCTGGTAATTCCTCCCTCGTCCTAGGTCACACCCTTTTGCGTTCCCTACCCTATGTTGACCCATACAACTTCCCCCTCTCGGGGGCCTTCGATCGGCGAGTCGTCTATAGTCTAAAAGTCAAGATTTCCTCTTTCGACTCCCAAGCCCTAAATCACTCTTCTGACCCCCTAAAACAGAGACCAGGCCCAGAGCCCCAACCCGAGATCGAAAACCCCAACCTTAGAACCTTTTCTGACCCGAAAAATCTGAAAGGCCCCGAAATGTCCCCATCATTCTAACTATTGGAGATTATCCCACGGTAGGACCTTTCTCGCGGATAGTCCATCAAAAGATTGATTATGCCTGAAGATGCTAGATATCCAAACCTCCGCCGGTACTCAAGTGAAATGGACATTTTCCCCAGCCCCCCCTTGTTCCTTCAAGAGGAGCCCCCACCCCACCAGCCTGAAACATGCTTCCATGGACGCATTTCTTTCAGGGTCCTTCCACCTTGGAACAGAAGAGCCGCGCCTGGCGAACTTTCAAATACTGATCTCGGGCCCCTGCTTTTTTTAGCCTCACTCCTTCCGCTCCACTGACCGACCGCCAACGTATCCCTCCAGAAAAGACTTCCTCTGGGCCCAGCCCTCCCCACTCTTCCTTCACAATATTAGAGCACCTCGGGTAACCTCTACTAACTGTTCGACACGAAAACAGTTTTCGTCTCGACACACCCCCTTTCTTTGCTCAATTATAGTCTTCCAGTTCCCGTCGGGCACGAGTGTAGGAGAACCTCCCCGCGAGACCCCGCCTCATTGCCAAGAACGAACGGAACGACGCTTCTTTCCGCGTCACCATGTCCGGGATCATCTTTCCTTTTTCCCGTTGCCGAAAGAACCCTGGCTTGACATTTTCCACTAGCCCCCTTTGAGATGTGTTGTGGTACTTCCTTCAAGAACACCCCCTTTCCCCGGTCCATCCATGGAGAAGACTTCTCTTCCCACACTTGACACTCCCCCCCTCCCTTTCCAACACCGGCCCCTCCGTCCTTCTGACCCTTCTAGCCTTCTTCATTTCCACCTCCCTCCTAAGGATAAATACCAAAGAGTCTTCCCCGACCTTCCCGTCGAATTCATTAATCACCCTCCCCCCTTCTGCGATTTTTTGAATAAAATGACAATTGGAATATGTTTTCTTCCCTCCTCAAGTCGCCTTTTGTGGAGTGATTCAAGGAGAATACTACTTGCCCCCCTTCGTTCGCGTAACTTGTATTTTTGAAATGTTCGTAGGTCTTCGCCAACAGAAGCCGACTGTGGGAGAACAATATTTTAACTTCCTCCCCCTTTTCCTAGCGTACGGTCTCCCTCTTGGTTGTAATTGTATTTCCCATCGAGCGTTGACATGTTTTTCTCACCATGAGTCCCATTCCGTTCCTTCGACATAAGTACTCTCTTCCAGGTGTGCGGAACGGAAAGAGAATTTCCCCCTCTTATTTGAACGGAATTCCCGTGGTTTCCCCTTTTTTATGTTGCTTTGGCCCTCCTGGATTTGTTCCCTTTATTAGTTGCACCCCCTGATCCGATCTATTTTTTGAAGACCCGGACGTCGTTCGTTCCCATGTTCTCCTTCTTTTTCCTCCTCCAGGTGGTTGTGATATATCCCACTTCCTGCAACCCCAAAGGATCGGACCACCTCATCTCGTCGCCGGGTGCCCTCTCCAGAACCATCACCTCTGCCACCCATCACCTCTGTGTTCAAAATTAGAGTCTTTCCCCTCCGAGGGACTGTCGCTGCCGTTCCCCCTCTATTCGTGTTGATGTCCAAGTAGTGGACGCCTTACCAATTTTTTCGTACCCCCTTGTCCCCCAAAAACGCTCTTAGTTCAGAACACCCCCTATTAGTCCACTTCCCCGCAGGAAAAGTGAGGGAATTAAGGGATGATCTGCGCACAAGTCGCTTGTCTTCAGCCCTTCACGACATTTTCTCTGAACCTCTCCTTAGAGTACTACGTCTGCCCGGTTCCCCCTCTAGTATGACCCCCCCTCCTCCCCACGGCAACTTGTTATGGTTTTTTCTAGTTTTCTTAATATGGCCAAAGTGTGCCGTTATTCGAGCAGTTAGGGATTTCTCTACTCCGCGCAGTGATGTTAGTAGTGAGTGAGTTAGTCGATGCGCTGGCTTTTTTTTTCTGAAGGACCTTTTTCCATGGACGTGAGTTAGGTTAGGTGTTGGGTTTGTCAGTCATTCACGTTTTTCTTTCCCCTCAAAGTCAGGCAAAGGATACATTTTTCCCTCGTTTAGGTATTTTTGGCGAAGTGAAGCCCCACAAACACACCTCTGATATCATTTCGTTCTGTCAGAAGGGTTCGTTAATTCCCAGTTGCCCCCTCTTCAATTACCTTCCCTTTATTGCCTTTCGTCGAAGGACTCGGCAGGTGAAGTATTCCGGGCTGGCCTTCTTGGTGAAACCCTCCCACCCCCCAAGAACCCATAGTTATGGCCTCCGCGGAGAACGTATATTTTGGACCAAAGGAAGGTTTGGGCAGTTTTTTCTGTTAGAGAAGTTACTTTTTTTTAGTCTCCCAAGGTTAGTCTATCTCGACCCCTTCTGTGTCGAAGTTTCTGAAGGCAGTCTCGGGCCGTTTTTCATTCTGAACGATAACTTGGGGCTCTGTTTATACGGGGCTTTTTCGTGGGAGAGGGACATTGTTTTAGGATTGCACCGACAGGAATTGATTGCGAAGAGGTTCTTGATGTCGGGATGTTTTTGGCCCGGGAGTTCCCCTTACGGCTTCCCTTCCCCGAATTTGCGTACCATTCGTCTTTGTCAAGTTCAGGTCGCTCTTTCTGAGTAAGACACGTTATTGTTCCCTGAAACCGTTTCCACCTTTTTAAAGGCAAGACCCTTTCTCCCTGATTCAACCTGCAAAGTCTTTGACTCAATTCGTCCAGGCGAAGAGAGAAATGTATGATAAATTGTGATCCGAGCCACTTCCCTTTAGGACTTTCTGGATTGAATGTTCTCCTTTGGGCCGCCCTTGCGGTCCCCCGCTCACCACCCCATTATCCGCTAACTTATTCTTTTTTTTCAGATTGATGCCTTTCTGAGATTTACTCCCCATTGCTGGATTTTCCATCCTCTGTTCTGATATGGTCCGGTGCTGCTTGCCCCTTTAACCGCCAAGACGGCGTCTTTACATTGTATCCCTGGCATGCCCCTAAGAACCCTCCCTGCCCTACCTTCCTTTCATTCCATTTCCCCAACTTTTAGCAATTTGACCGCAAGCTTGCTGGTGCTTCATACTTTCTCCTATGGCGTCTGCCCCCTCCCTGACTAAAGACTCCTACTGCTTGAATTAATAAAGCACCCTTCCTTCCTTTTTTCACCTCCCTTGGGTCACTTACCCCCACAGAAATGATGTCGACTATCCTCCATGGACGGGAGAACAAGCGACTCCATCTCGAGAAAATTCTCCCTATTCTCTTGGAATGAACTTTTTGGTATTCGACTCCCGTCGGGGTCTTGTTGGCTGTTGTCTTTTTAAACCGTTTCTTAAAGGAGCCTTTGGAGGCTTTCCTTCGCCTCGTGAGGGTCACCTCCTTAAAAAAGACCCCCTCCTCGGTATGCCGGTCTTTAGACTAGTTTGCCCCGGACATGGTTCTTTCTGTCCCCCATGGCTCGGTGATCTCTTCCTTTTTTTTTTCCTCTCTGTAACTTCATCAAGAGGAGTTGGACAATATATCCCTTCCACAAGAGTTTTGTGTTCGCTTTCTTTGGCTTTTTGTACCAGTTTGATTACAACCTCCTTCGCCCTGTCACCCTTCCCACTCCCTTCTTGTCATACTTAGCACCTTCTGTCTCTTCTTTCAGAAGTTGTTATAGTATCATGTCCGATTTTTTGCTGATTGCTTTCTTTTCTAGCCCTAATATGTGACTTTATTCACTTTTCGCAAATTTGATAGGCCCTTCTAGATTTCCTGGGACCTTTTCCATAACCGCCCATCCTTTTTTAATGATTACCTTTCCCCCCTCTCCGCGTTTTTGGTTCGAGACTAACGTTTCGTTTACGTTTCCCCTGATTCCGTAAGCAGTAAGACCCCATTCCCTCTTTAATCAGAAGCTTCCCGCAACCCCAGATCCTCGACCGACAACCCCTCTCCCCCCCCCCTCTTTTCCAAGAGAACCCCTTTCTCTTCATAAAGTCTTTTTACTTATTCCCATTCCCCGTATCTGTAACAATGACTTCCTTCTTTTTGGTCCCTTTTAGAAAATCCCCCCCCTAACCCCGTCCCCCCCCCATTCGTCTGATGAGGCCCTTTCTCTAGTTCGAAACCTTCTCAGAAGTTCATATGAAAACGACGCTCCCTATTTGACCCTGTTCTTCTTGAAGAAAAGAAGTCCCGCCCCCCTTTTGCTTCCTCCATAGTCACCTGACTTCCCGCTCCTTGCTGTGCCTCGATCACTCCCATAGCTAATACCCCGACCCCCCTTATCATTTGATCTATTTGGCCACTTCCCATCCAAACCCCAGACGCCCTTCCCCCGACCTACTACCCCCCACCGCCTCTGTCATTGGAACGAAGATGTATAACTGTTGCTCTATGATCCTCTTCTTTAGTTCAGCAAGCTGTTTACGAACAACTATCTTTTTTGGAGTCCTTCACCACTTTTGGCGATGCAATCGCTCCGGTTCCGTTTCGGCTCAATTAAAGAGGTTAGTAGTTTTTCTTCCTCTTCCCTTAATGACTAGCTCTCAGAGTTCCTCTTTCCCCCCCGCCTCCGTCCCTCAACCTTTTTTTAATTTCTACGCTGAGGGGAAGTAGATCGGCTCTTTTCCACAGATTAGGATGTCGCCCCTCTTTATTTTTTCTTTAGACCTTCCCCCACCTAAATCCCACCGATTGACAATAACATAGAATTCCCATCTCACACGAGACCTCGAACCCCCTTCATTAGCGAGACTGGTCTACTCCCCATCCCCATCTTCAAGGCAAGCATCTGTTAAATCATCCATTACTTGCGTTATAAACCTGCTTCTTGTAGAGTTACAAGATTTTATCCACTATTTTCGTTTGATATGATGTCTCCCCCCTTTGATAGGCCTCTTTCCCCCCCTGTGACCTTTGGAAATGTGCCCCTGTCTTACGGCATCATGACTAGCCTAACGAAGACCCTCTTGATCTCAACACCCCCCCATTATGTCCGAATTAGTGAGCAGGGTATCTAATTAACGAATTCCACCCTCTCAGCCAACCTCCCACCTAAAATGCCGATTGGGAAGTTCTTTCCTACAAGCTCCGGAAGTACGTACAAAATCTACCTCCCCGCCACATCTATAATATTAATACCCCTCAAAGATTAAAGGTCTATCTGACCCTTCACCTAAACCTTACCGTACCTGTAGTAGAGAACCGACCTTTGGTACCGCTCCTCCCCCGTTCTAACAGACCACCCCATTAGCTCCTTCCACAGTACCAAAAAATTTCCCGTTTCTCATCTCGGTCCAGTATCCTTCCTCCCAGACGGGGTGTTTACAAGCCCCTCGATGAACACTCCCTGGAAAGCACCCCCGAACCTACCTGAAAGTATCCGAGGTTGCCGTATGCCCCGTCCTTTCAGGGATGACGATTTCTTCAACTTGATGCCCCCCCACTGCTTTTAACCCCGGCACTAAAAGGCTTTGCAATTTCTCTGTTTTTTTCCCTTACGTCAACAGGAAAACTCGCCTCAACACCTTTGCCAATTCCAGCCTGGGAAGGCACCTTATAGGGCTAAAAAAAGTCGACGCCCCTCATTTCAACCAATCAACGGCACCTTCTCCCCCCCCGAATTCCCCACCCCTCTCCCCTCTTTAGGCATAAACAACCAATCGCCGGACTCCCAATCAAAATTCGCGACCTCCCCCCAGTCGAAGAAACTCCAGCCTCTTCGATGTCTGAGAAAAGGACCAAATTTGGCCCTCTGTTCTTTCCCCAACTTCCCTGTTTCCCTTTCCTCCTCACGTGGACCCCGTCGCTTAGGGTCCCTTACTTCTATCCAAGTTAATTTCTTCTCCCGTCAAAGATGGTCCTTTTTGCGCCACCACTCAGCTCCCCTTCAATTCCGGGTAGGTAATTGCACGCTTGGTTTAATGGTATCGCCACCTTCCCCCCTCCTCTCGTTGTTAATTGGTTTTTCTCCCACTTTTTCCGGCTTCTTGAGGACAGCCGATACTATTTTGCAGTTTTTGAAAGACTGAGGTGTTCACTCGTATTTGCCTTACTCTTTGGTGCACCCCTTATTTTTTTGTTTGCCGAGCCTTTTTCTGGGTCTAGTACCTCGCCTCCCTTTTTTTTTACTATATCGTTACGTCCCGTTCGACCGGTTGTATCTATATTTTAATCAGCCTGTTGGGTGATCGAGATCCCTTTCGAACGAAATTCTTCGTTTCAAAAAAATAGCTTCGCTTGTTGACACTCTTCCTACCCATCCCCTTCCCGCAAAGTCACATAACCTTCTGTTATGAAAAGAGTCCCCCTTCAATCCTGGGGACAACTTAGATGCAGTTCCCCCCCCAATACTCTCTTCTTTCCATAAGAATCCCCTCAAATGTGCCGCCCAACCCCCGCAACGCTCTCTTCCCTTCCACCGGAAAAACAAGAGACTTTCCTCTTTATCAAAGTTCCTTTTTTAAGGGATTAGTTTTTTCTCCCCCCCCTTCTCCGATGGAGTACTACCATTCCGAGGATAGACATCTTTTCTTCTAAGCGCCTTTGTTCCGTATCAGCAGGTATCACGAACTTCCCAGGAAATTCTTTTCTTTGTCAACATCGTTCCCCCCACTTTTTCGGCAATAGCATATTCTTGTATGTTATTACTGTGAAAGAAGTGAGGTTCTATTTGTGAGTGAGGGTAGATCGTTCGTTTTCCCTGAGGCGTGAATATGTTAAGAAGGGAGTGCGATGTTTTTCAGTGCTTGGCTTGTCTCCCCCATGGCGTTGATAGATCCTTCTTCCCCGGTGAACGTGTAATATTGTGCCTGGTATCTATCCTTTCAGTTTACCCAACCAACATCAAATGACTATCCTTTTATTAAGTTAACCCCCTCCCCCGTTCTGTATTTGCCTTTGAACATCCCTCCTTTCTTCTGTTAGACTAAGGCCCAGGCCCCTTTCGTTATGTTCGCGTTTTAAGGAGGGGTGATCAGATTCCTTTTCTCCTGAAATTCTCCGGCGGCGGACGTACATTCCCTCTGATGTTCCTTCCAGACTTTGTTTCGGTTTTCTCTCCGGGGAACTGAGTGTTGGAGTCCCTTTCAGTAGAGGTGATGACCTTACTCTTCCTTTCCTTATCGAATTTTTCCTTCTTCCATATAAGGTATTTTTCGGGATGGATTTTTGTATACGGGTGAGGGTCCCGTGTCTCGGACTCTTCTTCTTCGACAAAGGAATTTTCGAGCATTCTTTTTCTTAGTCCCTCCCCCTTCCTGAATGTGGACAGGTGTATCCTTTCGTGAAAACTTGAATCCCCCCACTGAGTTCACTTTTAGGTGTTAGAGCATGTCTTTCTTCAGGTCTCCCTGTGAAGACCCCTCAAAGCTTTCAACTTCCCCAAGCAAGTGGTAAAGGTACTTAGAGTTTTCGACATCTTCACGGAATTTCTTTCTCTCACCAGCTCTTCTCTTTTAGAAAATTAGCCCTTTTCTCCTACCTCTACAGCGAACCCCAAGTAATTTCTGCGGTTTAAGAGGAAGTTCGGATGCTTCTTTTTCATCTTCCTCAAAGTATCTCACTCTTTTCATTTGGCCTTTGACGGTGGAGGATGTCCCTTTCTTTTCTTCAAGATCGTTCTTCTGTTCACTGGTCTTTTCTTTGACCTCAGCATAGCCTTTTTCCCCTTCATCTTGTTTCGAACTACCCTCAGCTTCACCGACCAGAGTGCTATCGATCCAACATATTGTAGGGTGAACTCCCCCGGCTTGGTTAGGAACCTTAGGGAGAGCTTCCATCCTCCTGACCTCCCTTAACACGTGGTGCTTTTAATTCCAACTGAATTCTAGACATTGTTCCATGCAAAAATTAGTTTCCCCCTCCCACACTCTCGTTTTTGACTTGTTCTCAGTCTCCAAGTGGACCCCGGACTAGATTCCATCGCTCAACCAAGTGATACTCGTCTTGCTTTCCCAGTGCTTGATTCTTTTGAAGGGCGGTTGGTTTGGGGAGTTTTCCCTCCCCCAGCGAACCGCTGTCTTTTTAGTTTGCTCAGTTCGTTTACCGGAAAAAAAGCGTTTTTCCAGTTAGATAATTATGCAGTCTAGCCTCGTGGCCCGTTGTTGGAGCCCCCCCTTTCTCGAAAGGTTTTTTCCTCCCTGCCCCCTTTACATTCCTTTACGGTGGACGTTCTGGCTTCCTCAGAGCCGCAATAGCAAGTGCCCTTCTGGGGCCTTTCTGGGTCTTGGTCCTTTCAGTGCTCACCCCCCTCTGAGACATTGAAATTTGCCCTTCCCTTTTCTGAATAAAGATTAAGAAGAATCCTGGCAGCTCTCCCTTACTTCCCCTTTCCGATTTGCTCTGGGTGTAGTCGATAATCTTTTTTAAGTGGATTTCGTTTCTATGGGATTGTTCGTGGCGCCTTCGGACTTTCATGGGAGAACGTAAATACAGAAATCTTCCTATCTCTCTTTTTCCTAAGCACACTTTTTTTGAGCTTCCTGCCTCTTCTTCTATTGATCTACCCGCACTTCCTAAGAGAACCATGAGCTTTCACCCTCCCTCAATGTCCCCAGATTAGGTTCTCCGACACCCAGTGAAGCCATCTTCCCCACGAAAAACAGAGCCACTTTCCCAACGGTACTCCCCTCCGAGCAGAAGCTTCTTCCTCTTTCTTCCATACTTCTTCCCTTTAAGTTGCACGCGACGCCCTTTTGAGAACTTTTCCCCCTGCCCCCCCAAGCAAGTATCCCCCATAGTTCTTCGAGGGCGTTCCTCAGATCCGACCCCAACTGTGACTTCCATCTCTTGCCCCTCCGACCTATGGCCCTTATATGACTCACCACTCCGCTAATTCGCGGATTCTAGAACCGTTCCATTACGCTTTCTTTTTTATTCTCACCGGCTAAAGAAGCCTCCCCCCTGTATTCTTTTTTGGGCACGGTCCCATCCACCCCCCCTGAGACGGAAGCCTAATCCTCTTTATTTCATTCCTCCCCCCTCTCCGGCACTCCCTGTTGCGGAGGATCCTCGCTGGGAAGGCCTTTTTTGAACTCACACGAATCTGGGATATTCCCTCCTTGGGCTTGTCTTCTGGTAAAAGCAGATCCGGTTCCGTTAGTTTCCCAACTCGCATTTATTCTTCTTCCTAGTTCTTATGCTCCTGATCACAGGAGGCCCCCCCCTCTTTTCGTCAACGCAAATCTTTTTTAACCCTTACTAGGGGGCCTTTCTCGGAGGGCGAACCTTTAGCTCCCTTCCCCCTTTAGGGATGCTTTTCAAGCCCCCTTTCCCAGACCAGTCCCCCTGACAAACACACAACCAGGTCGAAAGAGACTCTCCCTCTGAAAAAAATATTAGCGATCCCTGTCGACGTCCCAAACCCCTATTCCTTCAAGCCATCTGACACCTATAAATGAATGGATACACCCCTTTTCTCCCAGGGCTATGCGCTCCTGGAAAAGTTTTCTGAGACACTACTTCCCTTCTAGATCGACCCACCGCTCTGCGTCAAAATGTGAACTGTGGCAGTGCCAGCATTGGATACTGATCTTCTCCCCCCCCCCCTACCTGAACTAACATGCGAAAACCTCCATATTTCCTCATTATGTATTTCCCACAGGAGCAGGGTGCCAAAAGTCGTCCCCTCTCCCTCCAACAGCATGTCCTTAGTTTGCGGGCTTTCTTGGCAAGAAGTGCGCCCCTCCCCCCCCCCCCCCAGACTCCCCCACAACTGATCCTTCTTGAAGACAACTACCATGATTCGGGTAAACGGTCCACCCCCGCTCCTGAGATCTTTCCCAAGCAGTTGTCCCCTTTACCGGCCCTCCCCCAGTTCCGTCTGCACAGGCAAAACCGAGGTCCTTTTCGCCAGCTTCCTTTCTCCTGTCCCGTCCTGAAAGACTCGTTTTTTCGTGTTCCCCCTGATGGAGCAAACCCTTCAGCCCCTCCCAACCAGACACTCCCGGGGCCTTCGTCCGTCGTCCGACCCAGGCAATTACTCTTTTCCCCCTTTTTTCAGGAAGAATTTTTAAAATGTCCTCCAAGGATTTCCCTGGGCTTTTTGTTTTTTCCCTTTCCCTTCTATCCCAAGAAAAAGAGTAAATGGACCGCAGCCTTTACTACTCTTCTTTTCACCCCTTGTTCGTCCCACCTCCCCGCCCACCACAGTTTACCCCTCAACGCATGCAAGGTCCCGCCTTCGGTCAAACCAAAAGAAATCCCCGAAGGACTAATCAACTACTCTCTACCCTACGTCTCCTCCCCTGAAGCCAATAACAGTCCTCTCTATCCGCTCCCATTACCTTTCGATGTGGACTTTTCTCCCGCGCCTTGGCCTTTGTTCCTTGATCGGATTCCTTTCCTCCCGGGCCGTAGACGTAGACTTCTTTCTGCGATCACTGTTCGTCTTTCCTCGTTTCAACATCGAGAGGGGCAATCATCCCTTCCATTGCCACTAACTTTTTTTTTTTGCTCGCGTTTGTTTCATGTCACTGATCTTGTTTCCCTTGTGACGCACCCAATGTGTCCGGACTCCTCTGCTGGAAGCAAGATTGCAGTTTGGAACGTCCCTCGAAGGTGTACGCTTCTTCCCTCTCCCCTTTTGGAATCAAAGTTTCTTGCTGTTCAATGTTCTTTTTTTCTTCGAGACGTCTTTTTTACTCCCCCGCGTTTTCTTCGGAAGGGATCCTTTTCCTCCCTCCTTTTTTTTTTCTTCTCCCATCCCCCACTTAAAGAAGTAAAGCTTCCCCTCTCTCTGTAGACGGGTGACCCTTCCCGAACCTCCCACTCGGCACGGTTCAGAAGTTCTTTCCCCCTTCTTCCGTTAACTACGAGGGCAGTACGATGCCTGTTAAACCCCGCTATTCTCCCAAGCATTTTCCTGACGCCGTACCATGTGCGAACCCCTGTCCACACCCCGATTTTTCCCCGCCCAGGACCCCCCTCGGAGCCCTCAACGCTTCCCATTTTTGGATTCTTTTCTAGAGGGGAGCCACTTAGAGAGTTTTCTCCCTCCCTTCCAACATTTTGTCTCGTTTTTTCGCAAGCTCCTTCTACTGGGGACCCTTTAGTCTCGGCAGTAACGACCGGCCACTGTTTGAGGGAGCCGTCCACCTTTCCATTGGTGAAGGTGATAGGACATCGCCGAGTCGGGAGGCGTAATTCCTGTAATTCGGTCGCTGTAGGATTCTTTCCTTCTTGGGCTTTTTTTATGCAGACTTCCGTTAATTGTAGACGTGCTTTGTGTAAGTTTTTTCCGATTTTCGAGTTTCATACGGGTTTTGCTGACAGTCAGGACAGGCTGAGTGAATCGTTTCTTCTCTTTTTCTTTCGAAGCGCCCCATCTGCCATGCCCCCCAAGAGCCTTTCTTTTATAAACTGTTTTCTTCCTTAAACAGTGACAACCTAGCATACCTTTGACCTGCTTCCTTCGTCGACCGGCTCGGCAAGGTGAGGTCGTTTCTTTTTTTTATGCGGGTGACTTTCGTCCAGTTCCGACGACCTCGAAGACGGGAGGACTTTCCTCGTTTGATGGAGAAAAAGGACCTTGTTGGCCTTTTTCAGGCCGGCCTTTTTTTGGCGAACGGTAGTAGAGGAACCTTCTTTTTTCTCCTCCTAGGAAACTTTCGTTTGAAGGTGATGTCCTCCGATTCATCCCGGGCTTTCTTTGGCATAGTAATTCTTCTCCTTTTGAGACCTTTATTTAGAGTTTTGAGGACCAGGCCCGGCCTCTCGCAGATGTTGAGTCCTCTTACTTTTGGTCTTCCACTCTGTTAAGGGAGATTAACTGACCGTTTTCCTTTTTCTTCTTTTCTCTCCTTTATTCCCGGTGATGATCATGTATGCGAAAGCTTGGCAATTCCCACCATTTAAAAGTGTTTTTTGCGTTGGAGCACTCCTATCCCTTCCCTTTGGCAGCAGTCGTGTACAAGGGAACGATATCCCGTCGATAAAGGGTTTTTTTGATAATTTTCGTACCCTATGGAGGTTTCTTGACTTCCGCTTTTTCTTTTTCGCTTTTCCTTAATAGGTGGTCGCTGGCTTTTTTTGAGATGGCACCTCTGTTTCTTGTCCCAGCGATTGGATTTTTTGAATGGTGATGGCTGCTCTCCCTCCTTCCCCTACGATTTCCCTAAGAGGTTTTTTAGCCCTCGCCGATCGATTCCGAGTGTATTGCAGACCCCCCCATAGGTGATGAGAAAAGTTGTTGCGGCTTCACTGACGGGGCTAAGCTCCATTCCCCTATACCTGCTTTCATAATAAAAGAAAATAGAGTGGACATCGCCCTCCCTCGGTAAGTCTTCCTTCTTTTCTGCGATTTTTCCCAGGGCTACATCTAGAATCTCGCGCCACCTCTAAATAGTACCCCCCTTTTCAGTTCTCAGCTCTTCTTATTGATGAAGTCGGGTGTTTCCTTTTGCCGGTTGCAATCTTTCAGGACGTACTGTGGCGGTTATTACCGAGTGATCCTGCCTTCCGACTTCTGGAAGTATGCGGATATGAGCTACGAGATTTTTTATTCCCGTAAGAAAGGATCTTTACCCCGTTTAGCCCTTTCTTCAGATCTGAACCATCCCATGATGATTGGCTCACTCTCTTCCCCCTTTCGCAAGACCTGATCGATGGTGAGACTTTGCTGGGTTCTGGTACCGGACCAAAACCTCTTTCGTCCGTGCATTGACCCCTTCTAGTTGGACAACCTATTTCCTGAACCTTGATTTCTCAGCCTTTGGTTAGTCCCCTTTTCAGATCGTGATGTGGTGTCGAGACCCCCTTGGTTGAAGTTTCGGTCTTTTTGCCGTGTTTCGGTAGAATAGGAAATGGTATCCTTTCCCCCGGGCCACATATCATCTCTCTCTTCTTCTTTCACTTGGTTGTTGAGTCTCGATGTCTGTTATTGAATTTTTTCCCTTCACCTTTTACCGTCCCCCCACAACCCATTGCAACTCCTCATATCCCTTCCCACACTAGGTCCTCTAGAATGACACCATCCACACGGAAACCCTCTCAATTACCACCCTTTAGTGCTGCACCTCTGAGAAGCAGGTGCTAATATTTCCAGCTCGTCATGTTCCTTGACACATTCAGAAGGCTTTCTTAAGTAGTACCCCAGGGACCCCCCAGATCAACTCGGGCCCTTCGCGATTTCTGGGAAGAGATGTTCAAAAACCAACCCCCTACATGGTTCCCATCCTCTTGACAACCCTGACGAGAGAAGTAAAGCCAGGTCCGTCTGCCCAGCGACCACGATAAATCCCTTTTCTCTTATAATAGGGACCTCCTCAGTAAGAATCGCGTTTCTTCCCTAATCCACCTTTTACAAGCCCCCCCCACCAGCCGCAAAGTTATTCTTTCGTTTTGTGGAAACGGTCCCCGTTGAAACCCCACGAAAAGCTTCTCCCGAAATCCATCACCGAAGATTTGAATTCCTGATGTCCTCCCCATATGCTCTCGATGGATCGCGGTATTTCGCATTGGATCTTTTTCCACATAATATTAGGGGAGATTTTCCTAGGTCTTGCTATGTTAGCTTATCAAGGTTACGTGAGGAATTAAGCCTGTAGGTCTTAGGTCTTTTTCGAGTCGGAGATCCTATTTCCTCCCCAAGATTGAAGTTTTACAAGCGACCTTTACACCTTCAATATCCCTCCTTTTTTAGTATATCGGAGATGGCAATATTAGGATGACCCACAGACCGTCGGTCTTTTTAGGGAAAGAACCTATCCCCCCCTTCCTCTTTTTGACATCCACCCCAAGCGATGCCAGCGTCCCCCCCCGCCCCTTCGACCACCTATTTCGCGATAACGGCTCCCGAAAAAATCACAACGGAATGCAAGCCCCCCCCTTGTCCCCCACCCTCATCACTTGAGAGTAAACCTGTGTAGGCTCCCATTTCTATTGTTCCCGATTCCTCACTATTTTCGTTGCTATCTGTCTATCCCTGTTAACTTTTTCCTTTTCCCGCGTGTTCTTCCTTGAGAGCACCGAAGAATACCTCACCCCCTCCCCAGGACAACTTTTGCAGGTTCCTTGATGACATCCGTCTTTTCTCCTTCGACCCCTCCAAACCGCATGACGCTCTTGTCCGCTTTTTTTTTTTTCTACGATTCCGGCCCCGCTAACGACGCCCGCACCCCCTTCTACTAGGAATCCCGCAACCTCAGTTCAGAGAGGGCGATCCCCCCCCTTAAAATATCCGGCCCCTTAATTAGGATGAAAGCAGGTTCACCTAGACCATTTTTAAAGCCCCCACCAGTTCCCGTCGCGACCCTTCCACGGTCCCCCCCTGGCGCCCATCTCAGGTCCCGTACCTACCAGTTTTCCGGCCCATACAGAGGTAGGAGAAAGGAATCTCTCACCACTCCCGGCTCCATTTTTTCCCTTGGTCAGGCCTCCAGTCGCTCCCTCCCCTGCCGGGCTTTCGAGTGGTTTCCCCTTGCTTCACGAACCCCGGGAGGGTACCCACTTTTTGACTTCCCCGTCCTATCCTTTCCCGACTTGTTTTGTTTGTTTTCCCCTGCGTAAAAAAACACAGAGCCTCCATCTCAAAGGCCTTGGGGTCTGACTGATTGGGTCTTCTCCCTTCCCTTTTTCCCCGGCCCTCCGTAAAAACAGGGAATCAACCTCACGTTCATGTAACTCGTCACCTTAATCAACCGACCTCCTCTCAGGACTAATCACACCTTCCCTCGTCCCCGTCACGTAGCAGGAATTACTCTCCCTCCGATTAGATTGTACTCCCCCCCTCCCCCCTTTTTCAGAGGTGGGACCCCTCCCTCCCTTGGTGTAGTCCCTTTTTGTAATACGGGGCCCCCTATCCCGTAGGACCGTCGCCCGTTATGCTCATTTAGTCCTGGTCTCCGCAACAGAGAGACGGTGGGCGAACCACCTCATCCCTATTCCCTTTCCCCTTTTTGAATCGGTTCTCCCGGGTTGTCTGGTAATGGAACCTTAGAGAGTGTTTTGACGTTTCTCCCACTGTTGATGGAACCGATAGGCCGTTTGGAGCGACGGTTTTCCCCCTCGGATTTTTTTTACGTACAGTTTGACACTCCCCCTGGTGATTGACTTTTTCCCCTGATGGGTCCTTCAGTTTCAAAGGCGACGCTATATTGAAGCGATCGTCGTACCGCTTGCCTTTTTCACTAAGAAGTGTTTTTTTTGAGGATCCCCCAGCGACCGTACAGGCCCCTAGAGTAACAAACTTTGGGGTACACTAGACTCCCCCTCAACCCGGAAAAAATAACAGGGTACCCTGCTTTCCTGCCCATCGTGGTTCAAAGAGTTGTCGTTCCAACCTGCCTCTTGATGTCCAAGTCCCCCCTGTCCCTTCCGCTTGCAAATTGTGAGAAAACAATTTTCAAACACCCTTATTAGGAACTGACCTTCCCCCCACCTCCGGCTCCGGTGTTACCCGTGACATTTATTGCCCTATCTTCTGAGTGTGGCGCCCAATTCCGTTAGTACGACAGTTCCACCCTGGGATCGCTACGCAGGAGTCCCTTCTCCGGGGACACCCGTAGTATTTCCTGAATCACGCCCGTCAAAAGAGGAAGGTGAGAGCGACCACATCTTCCCAATGTGGTTGGCCCCTCTGCAACCCTTTCCCGTTATTTAGCGGAATGTGAGACGTGAGGTAGTACGTAGTGAGTGTTGCTACTTCTTCTTTTAGGTCCGTTTGATGAAGGACAGTTCACTCGGTTATACGTTCTTGATGGTTGCGGGAGGCCTTGTGCCAGTCAGCCCCTTCCAACGGACCCCCTTGGATCTCTTGTTCTTTGAATTAAGTAACACCACCACCACACACTTCTTTCCGCTTGAGTAAAGTGATTAGTCATTCGGTTTTTGTTTTTTTTGTGTGTTTGGATTTGTTGTTTTCAAATCTATCATCCTTCCTTGATTTTCGCCTATTCATTTTTGCCCCCCCCTTTGCAGTTAGGTTAGGGTCGGTGAAGCCCCTTTTCCCAGGTTTCGCTACCTCGTTTTGGGGCGAGGGAGACGGACCGAGATTTCTCTTTTCCAAGGACGGTGGTGTCCCTGAACGGTTACCTTTTTCTCGGGCGAAATGTTCAGAGTTTTGACACTTTCTGTTTTTTAGGATAGACGAGGACGGACTGGATTCCTTTGGCAGCTGACCCCACCGGTGCGCTCTTTTATGGACGATTATCCGGGTTGTGCGTCTAGGGAGTCGGGACGTTCGATCCGGTCCAGATAGAAGGGAGGTTTGATGGTCGCGGCATTTTTTTTATTTTTCTTGCGAACCTCCCGTTCATGCGTACTTTTTGTTCGCCGATCTTCTCTTTTCTTTGATCCCTGTCTGCCTTTAAGACAGGATGCGAGTCACATTTCAAGGGTTAGCAGGGACGACAGCTATCCAGGTACTTCTTGATCCTCCTCGTTTTCCCCTTCGACGTAGAACTGTAGGCCGTTTTTCCCCGACGCAACATTCCTTCTTTCATTGCTTCCGTTAATTTTTCTTGTTTTTTAGACCCCCGTATCCCTTACATAGGTTCGATGGTCCATGTGGAGGGAATTTCTGTTTGGGATCACCCACCCCTTCTTTCCTGGCTGTTCTTTTGCCCTCATCAAGAATTTCTCATAATCGTTGGCCCCGTCAAACCACTCCTAACAGAAGCGTGATATGCTCTTTCCACAAGTGCGGCTTTTTCCTCCTGTGGATTGCGGGCCATCCTCTATCTTGGAGTTCCTCCTCCCCGAACCGCTTGCCTCCTCCCCCATGAATTGATCGCGTTTACATTCGCACTTGCACTTCGGTCTTCCTCAGATCTTTCTCTCTTTTTCTTTCCTATCCAGTGGCGAACCTCGCTTCTCGCATATCGCGCAACAGTGCATTTGCATGCAGATCCGTTTATGATTTTGGGCGTTCCGTTCAACACCTAAGAAGGACATGGTGAGGTTTTCTTTCTTTCCTTCGTAAGGAAACCCCGGTCAGTGCGCTCCCTAGACGGTTCTCATTGAGACGCGACCCCAGATTTCTGTCTTTCGTCGATGGCTCTTTACCTCGTTTTAGCGGGCAGTTTTAAGAATGACCTTCATCAAGCAGGATGTCTTTCTTGCCACCTGGCCCTCGAATGGGATCGATTGTTTTTATTCTTTTTTTGTTTCTGAGTCCTACAGTGACAAGCCAGTTGAGTCCGCCAATTCCGGTATCCAACAAAGATTAATGGCATATTCCTTGGTCCTCCTCGCCGTTGTCGTTCGTCCCCCTTCTTTAGGATGTTTTCGTGTCGCGCAAGATGTTGACGGTCTTGTGCAAGACTGCAAGTATTTTTTCTTTTTTACCTTTCCTCAAGCAACTTTGC
>Ga0179591_1528409_pt1 | contig 19673 bp, 16 predicted proteins | sample CZOMad2_1_08_16f_FD_182891 | JGI IMG/M metagenome (GOLD analysis project Ga0179591, IMG submission 182891) | Vadose zone soil fungal communities from Angelo Coast Range Reserve, California, USA - CZOMad2_1_08_16fungal (PacBio error correction) | ecosystem: Environmental > Terrestrial > Soil >... | reverse complement strand
GTCTCCTGGGCGTCGCGTACTCAGATAAGCGGATCTCCGCCCACTCTCCCCCAGGCGCGCGGGGATTCGACGCCAGGAGATTAGGCCGCGCGAGGTGTTTTGTTGCGGGGGGGGGGTAGAATGGGGCGGGGGGGACGGGGCTGATGACGGAGCAAGAAAATCTAGAGCTCAGGGAGGACGGAGTGGGAGGCGGGGGGGCTGAACCTCCGCATAGCTTGCCGACGGCGGCTGAGAAGGGGCTTCGCAGCGGAGGATCGGGGCGGGCGTGAGGGGAGTGTGGTCACCGCTTGTTGCGGGGGAGTGAAGATGGGGGGTGGGGCCGACCGTTTCACAAGGGGGGGTCTAGCGAGTGCGATAGGGGTGGGGCGGGGAGTCGTGGGCGTGCTGGCGGGGTTTGTTGGGGGGGGGGATGGACGAAGTTGGAACAACGCAGATTGAAAGCATCGGGGGGCGGATTCGGGGGCGGCGCGGGGGGGGCATGGGCGGGGAGGAGTTCGAGCGTGCGGAAGAGTGCGTGGTGTAGGGGGGGAGGAAGCGGTGGGGACGAGGGCATGGTGTGCGCGGGGACACGGGTAGGGGGGGGGTGGGGGGGGTGGGGGGAGGGGGGGGGGGGGAGGGTTGTGGTAGGGGTCGTGGGGGGGGGGGGTATGTTGAGTGGGTCTGGGGCGTCGGTCATCCGGGGGGGGAGGAAAGTGGTGCGAGGCGTCGGCGTGGCAGCGGGACATGACGGTGGCGGAGGTGGTCACACAGTGACGGGGGGTGTAGAGGCGCCGAGCAGATCGGCGGGGGGTGGTTTTGGGCGTCATTGTCAGAGAGAGAGTGGACCTGTGCGGGATACGGGGAAAGGTGGGGGGTGGAGTAGCGAGTGGGCGGCGGGCATGGTTGAGGGGGTGCGGGGCGTGCCGAGGGTCGTGGATGGGGGGGCGGCGGGAGGGGACGGCGGCGTAAGTCAGGGGGGGGTCGCGAATGCCTCGGGATGGGTGATGTGCGTGCTTCGCAGGGATGAGGTGTGGCAGCGGAGGGCGGAGGTGGACGGGGGGCCGTGGCGGTGAGTGGGAGAGATCCACGCGGCAGCGCGGAATTCCAAGTACTGGGGGGGGGGGGGGGGGGGGGGGGGGGGGGGGGGGGCTGGTGGGTGGGGGGGAAGGCGGGGGTGGTGGGTGGGGGGGCGGGGTGGGGTGGGGGGGGGGCGTTTGGAGGGGGTTGGGAGGGGGGGAGGGTGGGGGGGGGGGTGGGGGGTTGGGGGTGGGGGGGGGGGGGGGGGGGGGGGGGGGGGAAGGGGGGGAGGGTGGGGGGGAGGGTGCGGGTGGGGGGGTGTGGAGGGGGGGTGGAGCAGTGGTTGGTGGGGGTTTGGGGTGTGGGTTGGGATTGGGGGTGGGGGGGGGGCGAGGAGAGGTGAAGGGGGGGTGGGAGGGGGGGGGGGGGTGCGGTGGGAGGGATGGGGCGGGTGGGGGGGTGGAGGGGGGTGGGTGGGAATTGGGCGAGCAGAATCGGCGCGGGGCAGGGCGGGCACTGGTGGTTGGGGGCACCGCGTATGGGGGGTCAAAGGTGGCCCTGTGCTGGTGGCTGAAGGGGTGGGATGCTAGGCGTGCCTGGAGCACGGGGCTGGTTGGGGGGGTTGCGTGGCGCCCGGGGTGGGGCATGCAGGTAAAGGGGTGGACTGGATGGGTGGTGTGTGAGGGGTGGGGGGTGGGGGGGTGAGGGGTGTGTGAAGTGGTGGGGGGGGGGGGGGGGTGAGGGGGGGTGGCGGGGGGCGGCGCGGGAACAGCAACGAATGGGCGTTGCGAGCCTGAGGGGCGGGGGGTGCGGCCGTTGGGGGGGTATGGGGGGGAGGGGGGTGTGCCGGGGGGTCGTGAGGGGGGAAGGTGAAGGCAGCGGGGGGAGTGGATGCTGACGCGGTTGATTCCGGACGGGGAGGGAGGAGTGGTTGGCGGGGCGGGGTGGTCGCTAGGCAGGGGCGGTGTCATCCTGCCGACGCGGGGGCAAGCGCAGGGGTGGGATGGGGTTGGGGATGGACACGATGGACAGGAGGCCGCTAGTCAGGGTCGCCGGGGGAGGGCGCGAGATTCGCGGATGGCGCCGTGGGGCACGCTCGGGATTTTGGGGGGGGCGACGCTGGCACGAATGGATGCTGGGTGGGGCGTGGCGGAGCGGGGCCGAAGGAGAGCGCGGGAGGTGGCCGACAAGAAAGGGGTGGGTGACGGCTGCGTAAGGCGGACGCCGAGGGTGATGGGGGGGTGGCGGTGAGCGCGGGAGTTGTCCGGGGGGGGTGGAGGGGGGGGGGAGATCGGGCGTGGTCCGGGTGGGTGGGGGCTGTGCGGTGGGCCGGGCGGGGGGAGGCAGGCTGGGTGGGGGAAGCGGGAACGAGCACGGGGCAGCGCGGGGTGTATTGGTTGGGGGGCGGGCAAGAAGAGCCGAAGCCGGGGGTGGGGCCGAGCCAAGCCGGCTCGCCGGTAGGGAGCCAGCGCAGGCTCCGCTCTGGGGGCCGGAGGGTCGTACTGTTCTCGGGGGGTTGGTGGGCGGGTTGGAGTGGCGACACGGCGTTGTGGCTGGGATGTTGCGACGGGAGGTTGGGGGGGGGGGGGGGGGAGGGCGGGTGGGGGGCGATGGGTGGGGAGCGGGGGTAAGTAGATGGGACAAGACAAGAGTGCAGGGTGGTGTGGAGGGGGGGTGAAGAATTTGGGGCCCGAGGCCCGGCGTGGGGGGGGTGGGGGGGGGGGCGGGCACCGGCGGGGGGGGCGGGGCGGCGTAACGGGGGGTGGGGGCGCGAAGTCGCAGCTGTCGGCAGGAGGGGAGTGTGGTGCTGGTGGGGGGTGTGGTTGGGGAGGGGGTTGGGGGGGGGTAGGGGGGGTGGGAGTGGGGGGGGGGTGGGGTGGGGTGGTGGGGGGTTAGTTGATAGGGGTGGGGTGGGGGTAGTGGGGGTGGGTGTGGGGGGGGGGGGGGGTGGTGGGGGGAGGGGTGTGGTGGAGGGGGGAGGAGGGTTGGGGTGGGGGGTTGGGGGGGGGTGGGGTGGGTAGGGGGGGAGGGTGATGAGGGTGGGATTGGGGCACAAGGGAGGTTGGGGTGGTTCGGGGGGTGCCAGGTACGGTTGGTTGGGTGGGGTGTTGTGTGAGGGGGGGGGGGTGGGGGTTAGGCGTTCGGGGCGCCAGTGGGGTGGGGGTATGAGGGGGGGAAGACGTTCGGAGGGGGGGTGTGAGTATGCGCGAGGGGGGTGGGGGGGTGGCCTGGAGGGGGATGGGGGGTGTGTGTGGGGTGGGGGGGGTGCGCGCCCCCGGCTCGGGTTGGGGGGGCAAAGTGAGGCTCCGCGGGCAAACGGAGGGGGGACGGGGACCCGCGCGGGGAGGGGAGGGGTGGGGTAGTACGGGGGGGAGGAACGGGAGTCGGGGTTGGCGGGGGACCGGTGGGGGGGGGGGGTATAAACCACCTGGGGGGGTTTAGCACGGACGTCACAGGAGCGCGGTTGCCGAAGCGCACGGGGCGCAGGTAGGGGGTGTCTGGGCAGGGGTAGGTTGATGTTGGCAGGCGTGGGGGCCAGGCGCTGGTGGGTCATAGGGGCGCGGATGGCCCGCGTAGGCACGGATGGTCGGGATCGGGTGGAGGATGCGGTAGGCGGAAGAAGAATAGGGGAGTGGCGGCATGCCGCGTGGCCGGGGGGGGCGTGCGGTGGGGGGGGAGTGGAGTTGGTGTAGGTGGTCGTAAGGGTGGACCGAGGGCGAACGGAGAGCGGGGGGGGGGGATGGGGGCGTATATGCTTGGGCCGGTGGGGGCGGGGCCCTGGAGGGTAAACTCAGCGGGTCGGGGTGGGGGCAGGGGCGGGCGTGCGTTCTGGCTGGGGGCAGGGGTGTGGACTGCGGGCTGTGGTGCGGGTGGGGGGGTCGCGGGCCCGGGCGGGCGAGGTCCTGCGTGGGGTTCAGGGGGGGGCGGGCATAGGGGAGGAAGGGGGGGGAGGGTTGTTTGGGGGGTGAGTGGGTCGGTGGGGCGTTGGGGGGAGTGGGGGGGTAGTGGCAGGGGGGGGGGGGGTTTGGGGGGATCGGGGTGGGGGTGGTGGGAGGGGGGGGACGGGGGGAGTGGGGAATTGACATGAAAGTAGAGGGAGGGGGGAATGGGGAGGGTGGTGGTGGGGGTGGGGGCGGTGGGGGGGGGGGTGGGGGGGGTGGGTGGGGGGGTGGGGTGGGTGGGGGGGGGAGGGGGGGGGTTGGGTTTCGGATGGGGGGGGAGAGGAGGCAGAGGGGGGGGGGGGGTGGGTTGTGGGGGCGTAGGTGAGGGGGGTGGATGATTTGGTGGGGTGGGTGAGGGTGGGGGGTTGGTGATGGGCACGGGGGTGTGTGGGGTTAGGTGGGTGGGGGGGTGGGTTGGGGTGGAGGGGGGGATTGGTTTGGGTAGGGGTGGGCGGTGTGCGAAAGAGCGACGCCATCGCTGGTGGGGGCGGGGAGGGGTGTGAAGTCGTGGGGGGGGTAATGAGGTCGGCAATTGGTTTGTGGGGAGGCGGGCGGGTGTGGGGGGGTGGGGGTGTGGGGGAGGGGTGTGGGGGAAGGATGATGGGGGGGGTAGGGGTGCGGGGGCGCGAGGGCGTGCGTGGGTCCGACCGCAGGCGCAGGGAGCAGCGTGGGCCGCGGCGGTGCGTGCAGAGGTGGAGGTGGGTAGGTCAGGAGTAGGCCGGGATGTGGTTAGGGGTCGGCGGTGGGGGGGCGGGGGAGTTGTGGGGGGAGCGAGGGGGTGGGGTGGCGGAGGGGGGGTGGGTGTGGGGGGGGGGGGGGATGGTGCCGGGGCGAAGCGTGGTCTGCATCAGCCGGTCGGGGGATGGTGGGCCCGGGTGGGCACCAGGGGGTTGTGCAGGGGAGCCAGCAGGGCACCGCACCGCGGGGGCTCGGATGACTGAGGGGGGTGGAGGGGCGGGGATGGGGGTGGATGGAGTTAGGGAGGCACGCGGGATGCGAAGAGGGGTTTCTAACGCTTTGGGAGGGGGCCGGGGGGGAGGGAAGGGGGCGGGAATGGATCGGGCGAGTGGGGGGGTGTGCGGGTGCGGAGCGCGACGGCCGGCGGGGCGGGTGCTTGCGGGTGGGGGGGGGGCGGTGAGAGGGTTGGCGAGGGAAGTTGGGCGGGAAAAGGACGGGGGAAGTAAGCACGGAGGTGGGGGTTGCATCGGGCGAGACCGGGGGATGGTTGGGTACGGGGGGGGGGGGAGCGGGGGGCGTCGGTGAGGAGGGGGGGGATAGTGGGGGGGGGAGGGTAGTGTGGGGGGGATGGGGACAGGGGGGGTGAGGGGAGGTGTCCGCGGGTATGCGCGGGGGGTAGGTGGTGGGATGGAGCTTGGGAGGGCGTTGTGGCGTGGGTTGTGGGCGTGCGCGGGACGGAGGGGGGGGGGGGGCTGGTGGGGTGGAGTTGGGGTGGAGAGTGGAGGGGGGCGGTGCGGGGGTTCGGGGGCGAGCCCGGGGAGGGTGCGGGTGGGGTGCGAGGGTGTCTTTGAGGTGGGTGGTGGTAGAGGCGTGCAGCGGGGGCGTGTTGGGGGGGTAGGTGAGGGGACGGTGAGGGGTGTGTGGGGGTATGGGGGGGCGGGGTTGGGTGGGGGGTGAGGGGGTGGGATGATCGGGAAGGGTCATGGTGTGGGGTGGGGGTGGGGCGTGGAGAGGCGTGTGGTGGTGCGGGTGGGTGCGGGTTGGTCGAGGGTGTGGTGGGGGGTGGGGTGTCGGGGGTTATCTGGGGGGCGGGGGTGGTGGTGGGCTGGGGTGTGCGGAGGGGTTGGGGGGGTGGAGGATGGGGAAGGGGAGGGGGGTGGGTGCCGGAGGGGGGTGGTTATGGGATTGGCTGGGGGTGTGGTGGGTGGGAGGGGGGGGCGTTTGGCGGGGGAGGGGTTCGGGGGGGGGGGTGGGGGAGGGGGCGGGGGGAGGGGGAAGGGGGTACCGGGTGGTGGAGTGCGAGGGGAAGGGGGGGGGGGCAGTGGGGTCTGTGGGTGGTAATGGGGGGGTGGGAGGGGGGAGGGGGGTTTGTCGGGGGGGGTGGCCGGAGGGTGGGGGTTTACGAGTTGGGAGGGGAGGGGGTGGGTGGGGTTGGGTTGGCGGCGGGGGGTTGGGGGTGGGGGGGGGCGTGGGTGTGGTGGGTGGGGGGGTCGTTGTGGTGGGGTGGGTGGAGGTGGTGGAGTGTTTGGTGGGTGGCGGGGGGGGGCAGGGGTGTGGGGGGGGGGTGGGGGGGGGGGGGGGGTGGGGGGTGGGGTGGGGGGGGGGGGCGGATTGAAGCGGCGGTTGGATGGGGGGGGGTGGGGGCGGGGGGGTTGGGGGGGGGGGGGTGGACGTTTGGGGGGGGTGGGAAGGCGGGTGCGGGTCGGGGGGCGGGGGGTGGGGGTGGGGGTGGGGGGTGGTGGGAGGGGGGGGTGGTAGTGTGGGGGGGTGGTGGAGGGTGTGGGGGTTAGGTAGTGACAGAGGGGTCTACGTTTGCAGGGGGGCTCCATTGAGCGCGCGGGCGGTGTGCGGGGGCGTGGACGAGCATGTGGTTAGGGCGGTGGGGGGGGGGGGCGAAAACCTATGGGGGGTAGGGCTGGCGGAAGCCGAATGCGGGGGACAGTAATTCCCATGGCGGGAAGGAAGGGGGGGGCAGAGACGCGAGCAACAGGAATAAGGAAGCGCGGGGCCACGGGGGGGTGTGGGCGGTCATTCGTGATGGTGAGGGGGGGGGGGGGGGGCGGGGGGGGGGGTGGGTGGGGTGTGGGGGGTTGGGGGGGGGGGGGGGGGTCGGGTGGGGGGGGGGTGGGGGAGGGGGGGGGGGAGGGGGGGGGGGTGGGGGTTGGGGGGGGTGGGGGGGGGGGGGGGTTGGGCTGTGTGTGGGGCGGTGGGGTGGGGGGCCGGGGGGATTGGGCGAGGAGGGCAGGCGTAGCAGGGGGGGGGGCACCCAATCCAGGGACCAGGGGGACTACCTACTTGAGCGGGAGTAGGTGGGGGTGTGCGGGTCGGGTTCCGGCCGCACAGAGGCAAGTCGCGCGGGGGCGCTACCGCGCCCCAGGCAAGCGAAGTCTGGGGAACGGTTGTGTGGGGGGGGGGAGGGAGCGCAAGATGCTCACCGGGGCGCGGGGTCCGAGGTGTTTGGAGCTGTTGTTTGGGGTTTGTGTGTAGGGGGGGGGTTGGGGGGGGGCGTGGCTGGTCTAGGGGGATGGGTGTGGGGGGTGGTGGGGGGTGGCTGAGGGGGTCGAGGGGGGCGGGGGGTGGGGTGGCGGGGGAGTGGAGGTAAGTCGTGGGCTTAACGATTCGGGGGTGGTGGCGGACAGTGGGCAGGCGGGATTGGGGCGCGGAGGGTGGAGGTCGAGGAGGGGGCATGGGGGGGTGGTGGGGTGGGGGCGTGGGCGTCATACAGGGGTTTTCTGGGATGAGTATAGGAGAGGGGGTGCAAAGTCGGGGCGGGGGAGTGCGGTGGGGGGGGGGAGGGGGGGGTGGGGGGGCGGTTAGGGGGACGTGGCTAGACGGGGGGGGGGGGGTGAGTGGGGTGTGAGTGGGGGTAGAGTAGTGGGCGGGTGGGGGGGGGGCGGGAGTTGAGGGGGGGGGGGGCGGGGTGGGTGGTGGGTGGGTGGGGGGGGGAGCGGGCTGGCCAAGGCCACGGGAGAGGACACCACGCAGGTTGTGGTGGGGTGGGGGAAGTGGGAGGCTTGAGGGGCCGGGTTGGGGTGGGGGGGGGGGTGAGGGGGGGTGTGGTGGTGGGGTGTATGGGTGGAGAGGTTGGTGATTTTTGGGGTGATGAAGAGGGTGGGATGTGTGCGTGGCGCAGGGGCGATGACATTTGGTCGGTCTGAGGGTACGCTGCCAACGACCTCGGCACAAATTGCGGTTGTTGGTTGCTCAGCGACTCGCGGGGTGGGCGGGGGGTCAGTGGGGAGCTTGGGGGGGGGGGTGGGGGGGTGAGTGGTGGTCGGGTGTGGGGAGATCGCTCCACCACGGCATCGGGGAATCGCGGGCACGGACACGTGAGATCGCACGGGGGGCCAGTTCGAGGGGGGGAAGATTGTGCATGACAATTTGCACATGCGACTAGAGATTTGAGAGGGCGTCGGGTTAGTGTGTTGTGGGGGCCGGCGGGATGTGGATGAGGCACGACTGGAGCACGCGGCCAGCGTGGGAGGTGAAGGGGGGGAGAGGATGCGACGCTTTTTTTCAGCGCGGGGGGCATGCTCGCGCAGTGGACTTGCGGGCTGTAGGTGGGGGTCGGGGTGGGTGAGTGGCGTCGGGTTTGTGTCGTGCGGGTGTGCTTACATGTGGTTGGGGGGTGCCGGTGTGCTGGGGGAGGGGGGGGGGGGTGGTGGCGGCGATGAGACGTCAGAAGTTTGGGTGCAATAGGGGAGTGGGGGTGAGGCGGATGTGGGGGGTTGGTGGTGCAGGCGCGGCGGGGTGGTGGGCGTGGGGGGCGGTGGGTGGGTGGTGTCGGTGTGCGCGGCTGACCAGGGCAGCGGGGGCGGGCTGGTGGCGGGCCAGGGCGGGGAGCTGCAGGGGCGTGGGGCTGGGGGGGGCAGGGAGCACGCAGGGCCGAGCAGGTCGGGGGTGGGTGTGGGTGGTAGGCCACGGGGTAGTGCGAAAACGTAATAGCGAGGGCTGGGGGTGGGCTGGGGGGGGTGGAGTGACAGAGAACGGTGGCCGGCAGGCGCACACAGTGTCGAGGGGGGGGGGAGGGGGGTTTGTGTGCAGAACATGGGCGGGTTTGGGATCACGCTCGATGTGGGTTGGAGGGGGGGGGTGGGTTGAGTGTGGTACTTGAGCGGCGGGGGGGCTCGCGTTGTGTTCAGCGCACGGGGGAGATGAGGGGGGGCGGGGTGGGGGTGGGTGGGGGGGGGGGTGAGGTGGGGGTGCACACTGCCGGGGGTGGGGATGTTGGGGTGGAGTAGCGAGCAGGCGTGCGTGTAGAGGGGGGGTAGTGGGCGCTAGGAGGAGAGAGTTAGGGGGTGTGGGGGGACTGGGGGGGCGGAGGGGGGGGGAGGAGTGTTGGTGTGGGGGGGGGGGGGGGGATTTTGTGGCTTGAGTGGGGGTCCTCGTGGCTGGGAGGATGGGAGGTCAGTTTCCGGGGGGGGGGGAGGATGCATGGGGCGGCAGGTGGGGGTGCGGGTCCGGGCACGGCTGGGGAGGGTCAGGGGGTTTCGCATGAGCGAAGGGTGGGGGCTGGTGGGGGGGGCGGGGTGAGGGTGAAGGGGTGGGCGGGGGGGAGGCGGTGTGGGGGGGGGGGTTGGGTGGCATGGGGTAGTGGTGGTGGTTGGGTGAGGGGGTGTTGTGCTGCCCGGTCTGGGGGGTCGTGCACAAACGGCGGGGGCGGGGGGATTTGGGATGGGTTGGGCAGGGGTGGTGGTGGGGGATGGACACTGACGGGGAGGAGGGTGTGTGGGTTCGCGGTGCGTGTGGGGGGGGGCTGGGGGGGAGGGGCGATTCTGATACGGTCACAGGGGCAAATCGGCATCGGAATTATTTTCGGAGCGCTGGTTGACTAGCTGGATACACGTAGGGGAAGGGGGTCAGGAGGTGTGGTGGGGAGTGGGTGTGGGGGGGGGTGGGTGGGGGGAGGGGGGAGTCTGATGGTGGGGCGTGGGTGGGGGGGGGTGGTGGGTGGGGGGCACGGGTGGGGGGGGGGGGTGGGGTGTCGGGGGGGGGGTTGGTGTGGGGTCGGGGGGGGTGGGGGGGGGGGGGGGGTGGGGGGGGCGGGTGCTCCACCGGGTGTGGGCGGGGGTGCTTTAGGGCTCGGGAGGGGGGGATTTATGACGAGGGTGTTTTGGCGGGGGGTGCGCGAGTGCGTGCGGGGCGGTGGGGGGGGAGCGACACGGAGGTGAAGCGACAGAGGGGTCGCGGTGTGGGTGGGTGGGGCTTCGAAGTGCACGGGTGGCACACGGGGGGTGTTGGCGCTTGGTTCAGCTCAATGGTAATCCGAGCAGCGCACGCCAGCCGCGGAAGCGGGCGGTGCCAAAGACCAGCGCGGTGGCGATAGCATCGCAGCCTACCTTTGCGGGGAAAGGCGGAGGGGTGTTGGCCGGGGCGGCCAGGAGTAACAGGCGAGCGGTGGCGAGGGCGGGTGGAGCATGTGGCGAGGGGGAGAGAGTGGGAGCAGAGGGTGCTCTTCTCTTGTTGTTACCTCGTGGGCTCGCTCCGTGTTGGGTGTGTTGTGGGAGAGGGGAGGGGATTTGCTGACTGATGGTCCTGAGGGATGGCTAGGGACGTGCTGCGGGATGCAGTTGTTGTGCGGCGGAGGGGGTGCGGTGTGGTTCGGTGCAGGAAGGGCGGCGAAGGGGGGGGGAGTATATTGGGTGCGGACAGTTGTCTGGGGGAGCTTCGGTGTGGGTTGGGTAGCACCGGTCGGGGGGGTTCGAGGGTGTGGGGGTGGTGGCGGTTGGTGGACTATGCGTTGGGCGGGGGGGTGAGAGGGGGGCGAGAACGGGGGTAAGGTGCGGGCGGTGGGTGTGGGATGGGTAATTGCGGGGGTCAGGCCGTCGGGTTGTTCCCTAGAGTGTGGGATAGGTGCAGTCAGTCCGGTGGGAGCGCGGACCGGCGGTCGCGGGGGGAGGGGGTCGAGGTGTCGGAGGGAAAGGTTCGATGGAAGAGGGTTGCATGAGGCCTGGCGGAGTGAGAGGTCGGGAGGGGGAAGGGTCATCAGGTGGGGGTTCGCGAAGGTGGCTGTCGAGGTGGTGGTGTGGGCGGGGGAGATGGGTGTGGGCGGAGTGTGGATAAGCGGACGGCAGGGCCCTGGCTTGCGGGTAAGGGGGTGATGGCCGGGGGAGGAGCGGGAGGGTGGCGGCCGTGGGGCTCATATGAAGTGATGCTGTCGCGGAGTCAAATTCGGCTCCGAGTTTCAGTGCGTGAGGTCGAGCGGAGGGGGGATCGAACGCTCGTGGGACCGTTGTCGTGCATGGAGGAGCGCGGCGAGGAAGCCCATCAATTCGGGAGGGTGGGATCAAGGGCGCGGTCGGGGGGTGCGGACTGGGTGCGGGGCGGCGTGCCGGTCTTTGTGATCGTGTTTGGTGTGTTGGCGGCACGCGGTGCTCGGACTCGGTGGGGCGGTGTCTGGGCGGTGCTGCCAGCGGCCTGGCAGCGGCCGGGCGGGGGTGCCGCTTGGGGCATCGACAGGAAAGGAGTGTCGCAGGGTGCGGTCAGTAAAGTGTCGGTCCAGTGTGGAAGTCTGTGAGAGAGGGTGTGTTCTGCACAGTGGCAGCACGTATGGGTACGAAATTGTGGAGAGGGCGAGGGAGGCGGGGGGACAGTAGCGGAAGGGGCATGGCGGGAGGTTGGGATGCGGTCCGGTCGAGGTTGTTTAGGTGCTGGGGCGTTGCGTGTGGGGTGGCCGCAGGGTGCGGGGTGTGTGGTGGGGGGGCACGTGGCGGGGGATGCAGGCCGGTGCGAGTGGAATAGTCCGGGGGGGAGTTAGCTGAATGGGGTTGCGGGTGGTGCGGCGGGGATGGAGTGGGAGCGTGTGTGGTGGGGGGGGTGGGTGGTGGTCGCAGCGCCCGGGCACCGTGCGAGTGGTGTGGTCTGGCAGGCGATGAGAGCGGCGGAGGTTTGGGGCACGCGATGGGGTGGTCTGGGGCGGGGGGGTGGGGGGGGCAGGTGGCGGGCGGGGGCAGGAGTGCAGGCGAGGCTGCTGGCAGTGGCTCGCGTCGAGGTAGGTATGGGATGCCGAGGGCATCACCGGGGGCGGTGCGGTCGGTTGCAACGGGGACCAAGTGGGGTGGGAATTTCCGGTGGGGGAGGGGTATGGGCGGCGCACGGACCTGATGGTACATCGGGGGGCGACGGCGGCAGGGTCTGATTTGGGATTTATATCGGAAAAGGACTGGGTCGCTGGGATTGGTGGGTGGGGAGGCGTGTGCTCGGCGAATCGTGGGGGGGCTGTCGCACGGAGGGTGGGGGGACATTGGTGAGTGGGTGTCCGCCGGCGTCCGCTTTGACATGCTGTATTTGAGTGCGCCCAGGTAAGAAGGAGGAGGCTTCAGGGGATACGTGGGATGCGGGCGGGGGGAGTTTGCGGCAGGCACGTGGCTGGGTGTGGGGGGGCAAGAGTGTTGCGCCGGGGGGGCGGGAACGGAGACGACCCATGCTCGCTCAGGTGGTGGGAGCCTGTCGGTGTGGATGGGGCGCTTGGCGTGTCTGTGGGGGGATGGAGTGGGGGAGCTTGGGGCGGCGGCGGGGGGAGGGGGGGGGCAGCCGGGGTTTGGGCAGCGGCGCATTTGGTGGTGTTTGTGGATGCGGGGGCGGGGCCTTCTGTGGGCGTGGTCGGGGGGAAGTGTTTGGCGTTGGTTGGCGCGCTGTGAGAGCCAGGGTTTGCGCACAGGCGGGAAGCCATGGGCCGCGCGGCTTGGAGGCGGGCGTGTATTTTCCACTGGGGGGGCCGGATTGAGCGGCTCTATCGGTCGGGCGGCAGCCCTCGCTTGTCCGCCGAGGGGCAAGTACGGTTGGGGTGGGCTGGGTGCGATGTTGGGCTGGGCGGTTGGGGTCGGGGGGTTGGGGGGGCTGGGGCGTGGGGCAGGACGATGGTGAACGCGGGGCAATTGGGGTGGGAAGGGGGCGGGGCGGTTGCTGGGCGTGAAGTGTCTGTGGAGCGGGGGGGGAGGGGGCGGGGGGGGGGGGGGGTGGTGGTGATTGGTTGTGGTGTTAGATGGGGGTCAGTGTCTGTCTTGGGGGCGGGGGGGTGGGGGACACGATTGTTGGGGGGCGGTGGTGGGGTGTGGGAGCTGGGGACATCGGATGTCCGGGATCCCGCGGCTGGCTTTCCGAGACGGGGGGGGGGGTGTGTGCTGGTGGTGTATACACTCAATTCGCAGCCATTTTGTTGGCGAGTGACAGGCGAAGGGAAGGTGGCGACACGGGCGGGCGGCGATGTGGGTCTCGGCGCTGTACGGCGGGAGGGGTGGGTGTTGGGCTGTGGGCTTGCGGGAGGTGGCGGTTCGGGCTGTGCTGGTCGTTTGGGGGTCGGGGGTGATGGCGGGGGGGCGGGCTGGAGGGGTCGGGGAGGGGGCGGGGCGGATGGAGGCGGCGTGCAGGTGGTGGAGGGTCGTGGGCGGGGAGTCATGGCTGCGTGCGCCCGTGGGTATGATTACTGGACACTCTTGGCGCGGTCGCGGGGTAGTGGATCACTTTTGTCAGTTCGGAGTTGCGGATCGGGTTGGATGGTGGGGCAGGGGGCCTGGTTGGGGGAGGGAGGTCGTTGGGTGGGTGCATGGCGGGCAGTAAGGGGTCGTCATGGAATGGTGTGTGACAGCGGGGGAGGTGGCGGGCGGGGGGAGGGAGGTGCGGGCTGGGGGTGGCGGGTGGGGTTTAGGGTTCGGTCTGTCAGTTGGTGGGGGTGTTGAGTGGATCTGTTGGCGTGGGTCTGGGCGGGGGGGCGCGGTTGTGGAGCGGTGGCGGATTTGGCCGTCGGTGAGGGGGCTGGGACTTCCAAGGTAGGCGGGTTCCGGCGTGGTCAGGTCTGGGGCGGGCGATACGTTGTTCTGTGGCGGGCTGAGTTCGATAACCGTCGCGGTGTGTTTGGTGGGCGGGCGCGTGGGGTTGGACGGAATTGTGTGCAGCGATGTGGTTGTCCACATTCTTGTTTCGCAGGCCGTCTGCCGGTGAATCGCGAGCTAAAGGGCGGGTGGCTCACACCCGGAAAAGACGGACTGGCTGGTGGCTGGGCGAGGCAGAGTTGGGGGCGTGGGCGCCGGGCGGGGGCTGTTGTTTGCGGGCCTGTGTCGCTGGTGTGGGCAGGGGTGGGTATTCGGGTTGGATGGGGCGCGGCGGGCGGGTGGTGTCTAGTCTGGTGGGAGCCGCAGGCGGTGCACGGGCCACGGCGGGCGTTTGTTGCGCGGGGGTGCGGGGGGGGGGGGGGGCACTTGGGCAGGGCTTGGGGGCGGTGCGCGGTCGCGGGGCCGACACCGCGCCTACAGGTGTGTGGTGCTGGTGTCGGGAGTGTGCCGGGGGGGAGGCAGGGGGTTGGCGTGCGGGTGGGGGGGGGGGTGGGGGGGGGTGGTGGGTGGGGTGGGGTGTGGGGTGGGTACGGAGCTGATGGCGCGGTGTGAGGGGTGTAGGGGTGAGCGGGGGGTGGGCGGTGGTGGGCCGCGCACGGGGCCCGGGCGTCGCGGGGGGGGAGTGGGTGAAGAGGTGCGTTGTGGATCTGTACGAAGGGTTGCCTGCGTGGTGGTGGGGGTTGTGTTGGAGACACGGGGGGGTAGGTCATCGCGGTTTGTGTGCGGTCTCAGGGCATCGGCGGCTCGTGGGTTGTGCAGGCAGGGGTTCGTGGGTTGGAGTGTGGGCGGGCGGTGGTTGTGTGCGACGTGATGAGGCCAGTGGGGAGGCAGCGAGGGCTGGGGGGTGGCTCTGTGCAAGTGGGGACGGGGCATCTTTGGCGAGCGGGAGGGGCGTGTCGGCACACGGAGGTGCGCGGGGGCGGCTGTCTTGGTGCAGTGTGGCACGCGGGTTGGAGTTGGGGGGTGGGTATTGGTGTGGGCACACGACGGGGACGCGGGGGGAGTCTGCTGCGGAGTTAGGCAGGGGAGACGGGCATCGGAGGCAGGGGGTCGGGCGTGGATGGTGCGGTGTCCAGGGGGTGTCGGTGGGGGCGTCGCGACGGTGGGATGCCGCAGGCTGTGCCGGGTCCGGGCCGTTGTCGGGATGAGGGAGGGGTTCAAATATCTGGCTGCAGAGGGTGCGTGCAGACGAGGTGGGGCGGTGGGGGCACGGCTCGGAGGGGCGGTATAGTATGGGGCGCGATGCGGCTGGCCCGCTGGGGCGTGGCATTCCCGCGGAGGACGAGGTCCAGGGGCGTCTCGGCGCTTGATGCGGTCGGGGTCGGCGTGGGGGCGCCGGACAAAGGAAGATCGGTTCACGGGGGACGGTGGGGGAGTCAGACTCCTCGCCCTCGCGCCTCGAGTTGAGTGGCCGTGCCGGGGGGGAGGGTGCAATGTGTGCAGTGGTTGTCGGCACAAGGGGTGGGTGGGGTTTCGTGGGGGTTTGTTCACGCATAGCGCGAAGGCAGCGACGGCCTCACTTGTGTGGGGGAGGTGAAACGATTTCGCCGGCGGCAGGCGGCGAATAAAGGGCCACGCCTGCGCCAGCGCGCAAGCGCTTGTGAGGCAGCGGCCTGGGCGGAAGAGGCGAGTGGGGGGGTTTCAGCTCGTTTCGGTCGTACAGGTGGAGTGTGAATGTTTGCTGTATGCCGTCCCCGCATTTTCCCGGGAGGAGCGCGGCTTGTGGATGGCTGGAATTCGCGCGGGGCGGGGAGAGTGTGCGGGCGCGGCTTATTGCGTACCGGAGGCCAGGGGAGGGGTGGTGACAGAGAGTCGTTATATGCTGTTTCATCGGCTAGGCTCCGTTGGTGTGGTGGTTGGTTGGGAAGGAGTAGAGGTGCTGCAGTGGGGTGCTACCGGCCGGGGGGGGGGGTTGGGGTGGGTGGTTTGTGGGGGGTGGGGTGTAGGAGCAATGTAAGCGACACCGCCTGACTCTCCGTCCGGGCGGCGCGTATGTCAGAGCACAGGCAAAGCACGGGCTCGTTGTGGGCGGGGTGGGGAGGGGGAACTGGCGTGGGATACGGGCATACGAGGCAAACTAACGGTCAGGGAGGACGAGGAGATGGAACCCGCGCATCGGCTTGCCGCCCGGCGGCTGTGTTGAAAGGGCTGCGCGCATGGAGGGGCGGGGCGTGGCTTGTTGCGCGTGCCGGCGGCATCAGTTTCCAGAGTGAGGGCGCGGGTGGCTTCGGGTGTGGTATGGGGGGAAACGAATGTGGAAGCCACGTGTGCAATTGACCGCCGGCTGGGGGGCGATTTCGAGGCGAGCGGGCGAGGGAGGTTGTGAGTGCGAGGAAGATTTCGTTGTCCGGGCGGCAGCGGCCGAGCACGCGGCGCGGGTTAGAGGGCGTCGTGTCCTCGGGGAAGGCAGCGCGAGTCTGATTGGTTGCTGAGGCGACATCGGGGGCGGCAGGCACACAGGAGCGGTGGTGTGATACGCGCAGCATGACGGGGGGTGATGTCGTGGCACAGCCAGGAAGGTGACGGCTTGTCATGCGGAAAGGCAGGGCCGGTGGCTTTCGGGGCACGGGCTCGCAGGCGTGCGGGCGGGCACGGGGGGGCGGAAGTCAACCGGAGTGGCCATGGGAGGTCTGGGACCTTCGGCGAAGCACGGGAGCCCCGGGCCACGGGGAAATAGCGCCACGGCCGGAATCGGCATGACTGGGGTGGGGAGTGGTTTGGGGGGTGTGTGTGGTGTGGGGGTGGTTGAGTGGAGGCGGGGGCGTAAGAGGGGGAGTGGCGCGTGCACGGGTCGGGAGCCGGGCGTCGCAGAGCGTCTGGCCGTCGGGGGCAGAAGGTGGGACCTGGCGTGGTGGCGCAAGAGGTGCGACCTGGCCGAGGCGTGCGGTTGTGGCTGTCGCCGGCTGAGTCATGGGTCGGAGTCGCGCGGGAGCCGAGCATCGACTTGCGGGCACCGAGGGGGTGTCGGTCGGGCAGAGGGGTGGGTGGGTTGAGCCGGGGCAGAGAAGCGGGCGGGAGTGGGGGGTAGGGCACGGGGTAACGCACTCACGAGGAGGGGGATGTGAAAAGGGTGCACGGGGTGGGGTGTCGGGGCGCTGAGTCGGATCCCTCGCACGGCGGGTGGGCAGACGCGGCGTCGCTGAGCGCGCCGATCAGCGCCGATTCAGGCGGGGAAGGACCCACGCGGGTGCTACGGCCATACACAGGAGGGGTGTCCGACGAGGCATGGGATGGGGGGGGGAGGTGGCGGGGCACGTTTGGTGGGGGGGGGGCCGACCGAAGCCGGCCGAGTTGCCCAGCGCGGCGCAAGGCGAGGGCGGCGGCGCTGGAGGGTGGGGGGGGCGGGTGAGCGGGTCGGGGGGAAAGCGCGGGGGCGCGCACACGGGGAAGGAACACGGGGCCGGGGTCCGACGGGAGGCGGAAAGAGAGGCCGAGGCGGGCCGGGGGGCGAGCCCCGCCAACTTCTGGCTCGGCCAGCCACAGGCCAGTGTCGGCGTTTGGCCGGGTGGAGCAGCGCTGGTTTGTGCTGGGGAGTTCAGCGGAGGGGGGCGGGCGGTGGGGGGGGGTTAGGGGGGGGGTGGAGGGAGTTGAGGGGAGGGGGGTGCGAGGGAAGAATGGGAACGAGAATCTGGGGGGGAATGTGGGTGGGTGGTGGTAGAATTGCACGCAGACCCAGGGGCGCCGCATCCACGGTGCGAGTGGGGGGATTGTAATCGAGGCCGCGCAGTATCGCGCCGGATGAGAGAGCGCGGGTGGAGACGCGTTTACACTGGGTGAGGTTCGGCGCCCGCCGGCAAATCGGCCGGGGGCTGAGTAGAGGACGCGGCCCCAGAGCCGGTGTAGTGGAGGGTACGGGGGGCGTGGAGATGCGACGGGGATGTGACCTGGGCACCGAGCGGGACGGCACTGCGCGGACGAGGACCAGAGTCGTTCCATGATTTGGGCGCTTGCGCTCTATGACGGGCTTCGGCGGTGGGGAGGCCTGCTGGCACGGCGATCAGCGACTCAACGAGGCGGCTGCCGAATGGGGGTATGAGAATGGTAGCATCGACGCTCGAGGGGGGGTGGCGAGATAGTGGGACTACACCAGGGCGGGACGGGAGGAATGAGCTCCGCGGACCATCAAGGACCGGCGATGGGGGCAGGCGACTGTCGGGGGGGCGGGTCCGGCGTCGTTGTTCATCGCACGGACGGGGCAATGGCCGCGATGCAGAGGGCGCGGTGGGGGAGGGGCGATATGGCACAACCGCAGGAGGGGGCGGTGGGGGGGCGAGCAAGCATGGGCCGGGGGTTGTGGGTGTGGGAGTGTTGCGGGGGCTTGGGGGAGGTGATGGGTCCACGGAGAACCTCCGCTCGAAAGCGCTATGCGGGGGGATGGGCGGCTAGTGGCGCTCAACGCGGCCGACGGCGGCAGGGAGAGAGAGGTGCTCGCAGATGAGATGCCAGATCCATGCCGGTCGCGGCAAGAATGCGAGCGGCTCATCACCCCGAACTTGCCAGCGGGGCCAGTTCGGGCCCGGGCGAGCGCCAACCCAGGCCAAATGCCAGGCCAATGACAGCCAAAGGATTGCCTCGGCGGGAAAGGCGATGGGGCTGCGGGAGGGGGAGCAGTCGTCAGGGGCGGCAGTGGAATTCCGGCGGCGGCAGGGGGGCACGTCCAAGCCTGCACGGCGCCATGGGTTCGGCGGCAAGACCAGGTCGGTGGCAACCAAGGAGCCAACATCCCAGCGCCGAGTAGGGGGACCGCCGCACGGCACATGAACAGCAAGATGCGCTGGCACGGCTGGTGGTGGCACTTCGCGCTCGGCGCCAGCAGCCAGAGAAGGCCACCAAGTGCCAGCGCAGTGGGGGACGTTAGCCACGTGTGTCTTGGCAGAGAGGGGTACGTCGTTCCGCGCGCCAAGGCAATCGCCCTCCCAGCACAAGCACGCCGACAAATCCCGCGCTCGCAGTTTGGGAGCTTTTTGTAGGGGTGGGGTTCATACAGCAGTCAGGGGGGCGGGCGGGTGGGCGGGAACAGTCTGCCACTCGTGCGAGCACGGGATGGCCGGAGATCACAGGAGGGCGGCGGAGCGACCAGGTTTTCGGGATATAGCATCAAATCAGACTGCAGGGCGCGCGCCGCGATGTTCAGTCGGGGGCGGGGGGCGTGCGTCTTCCCGCACGGAGCCAGCGCACTTGTGCGAGGCGGTGATGCCTGGCTCCACACGAAAGGTTGCGCAGTGGTGAATATCGCGCCTTGTGGCAAAGACCTCGGGCAAGATTGGGCGTGTTGTGCTCATGGTCGGAGGTGGCGGGGGCTGTGGAGCCCACACACGATGCAGTCTTGGCGCCGCCCAGCACAGCATCAGGAACTGCGGAATTTGTGATCGGAGGCTGAAAATCGCGCGCAGCACGCGGACCCAGCGGCTATGAAAATGCGAGGGGTCGGCTCGGTGCTCACGCTTGGGGGTGTAGCGCGTAGTCTGTCTCCATTGTCCGGTGTGCAGGGGTGCGGAACTCGGATAAATTTCGAAATGGTACGATTTGCAAGCCCGGCGCGTTTCTGCCGAGGTGCGACACAGGCGGCCCCGGCGACGGCAGGCGCTGGCAGGAGCCAGGACCGCAGCACGGTGAGCCACGGCAAAACAGGAACAGCGGTCATCAAAGGGAACGGATATAGCGCGAGAGTCGAGGCCGCGACGCTTGATTCACGCGGATTGAGGGGGTTATGCGCAGCGGGTATCCTCAGTGAAGGTCACGGAGGTGATCCCCTCGCGACGAGGCTACGCAGGGAGAGGAATAACGGGATGGCGATGGATTGCATGTGCGCGCGGAGATCATCACACGGATGAGCAGCGCATCCGCACGCGCTGCTGGCATCGCACGCAAGGTGAGACGGTGATTCTCGGTCGGCACAACTCGAGCCAGGACTGACCGTGCGGGGGGGAGATTTCGAGCTATGCATGAATCTCATTCGAACTTTTCGATCGAACCCTGAGCCACCGGGGGGGTACGCAGGCACGTCTCCACCGGTTGTGACTGTATCATCGAGGGAAACGGGACCCGCGACGATACGCACGACGCGAACTGTGCGTGTGCGCTTCGCACCAAGTAATCCATCACGCCCACCGACGAAGGGGGTCAGCAACAGCAGCGTGGCTAGATTCGCGACTCCTTTGCGACAAGCATCCGCGAAGAACGCGAGGACGGGCAGCGTAGCATTGACCAGGGAGGGGAGCAAGTG
>Ga0179591_1374142_pt1 | contig 19681 bp, 19 predicted proteins | sample CZOMad2_1_08_16f_FD_182891 | JGI IMG/M metagenome (GOLD analysis project Ga0179591, IMG submission 182891) | Vadose zone soil fungal communities from Angelo Coast Range Reserve, California, USA - CZOMad2_1_08_16fungal (PacBio error correction) | ecosystem: Environmental > Terrestrial > Soil >... | reverse complement strand
CAACTTCCGATCCTCACGGGTTGTCGCGCTCCCAAGCATTCACCTATCGATTTGTCTGAATGACACTGTTGGAATGTTTCTGCCGTGTTTTTCCTTTTGGGCCTCCGGAGATATCGCTTTGCCCCCTGCGTGTCCGCCTAACGGCGGCCAATTCCCCCTTGTGTGAGGCAGAGGCCGTTTCCGGTTGCTTTCCTGACTCTCTTGGGATCCCCGTTGCATTTTCTTTTGTCAAGGCGTCACCCTTTTTCTCTCAACCGCTAGAGTTCCTTCGCGAACCCCTTGGGGGGCCTTTTCTGGTAGAAGAGTCATCCTCCTTTGGGAGCCTACAAACTTCTCATTCTAGTATATGGCACCCAGTTTTAACGTCTCTTACCCTAGCCTAAGGACTCCCCCCTCCCGGAAGACAGATCCGTTGTTTTGATTTTTCGACCCACGCGCGGTGGGGTTTTTTTCTGGTACCCTTGGCTTGCCGTAAAGGACCAGGTAAGTCAGAGATTTCTCCGTAGGAGCTTGTCCCCGTTATCCCCGTCCGCCCAGACGGTCTACTACCTGTTTTCCCTTTTGAAATGGAAACTGAGGTCCCTCATGGCAGGCCCTTTCTAGTGTAAAGCGGCGAACCCGAGTTGGTGCCCCTGTAAATCCAAGAGTTCCCCAGTTTTCTTCTCAGATCCATTCCCACCGTTTCTTTCTGTAAGTAATAACCCATGTACTCTCCGTTTCTTGGCAGCAAGCACAGGCCAATTTGGACCCCCTTTACGACCCTAATACCAGGTAAGTGGTTAATTTTCCTACTCGGGTTTGATCAAGGAATTTTTTCTTTTCTTGAGGTTAGGGACTCTTCCCCCAGGACCCTGGTCTTCCAGACTTTCCCTGGATCTTCCCCGTCCCCAATTCGTCCTTCCTTGACCTGGGGAAGCCCCCACTTACCCCCAACACCCTTTTCAAATCTGACATCAAGACCGACTCTATCCTTCTTGTTGGGTTCCTGGAATGGGCTGTAGAGTTCCTCTTTTCGTGTGGGCGTGATAACTTTTTTTTCAGAATTGGTTGATCTTGGTCTTTGAGACCCCTCATGAAGTTTCTTTTCCCCCCCCCCTCAGCTATCTTCTACTCTCAAGCTTCGTTTCAGTTTCTCTTGTGGTCGACAATTCCTACTCTCACCTCCCCCCGCCCGATAGAACCCTTGCTGTCGAGGCGAATTGAATGTTTTCCTTCGGTTCTTCTTGGCTTTAAACTCGACATTCCGTGAACATCATCTTTAGTTTTCCCCTCGAGGTGTTTCTCGCAAAAGTAGTACGGTCCCCTAGCAAACTCTTTTCCGTGAGGAACCTCACGGGTTGTCTGCGTCTTAACGCGACGATTTTTCTGGACGGATGAGTTCCGAGTTTGCTGGTACCCCCGGCTAGACCCCCCGGGTTCCCGGGGTTTAGTTTATGAGTTCCTGGGCCGAGACGCATTTCCAAAGTCTTTTAACTTTTTTAGTCTTCTTTTTCACTTGGGTGGAAAACTCGGCGACCTTTAGTCCATGCTCCCCAGTGTTAAATAAATGAAACTTTCGGGAAGACACTCTTTCTTCTCTTCGAGTATTTTTTCTTCCTTTGTGCGAGGCCCCTTGAAGTGAAGACTCTCCAAGCGTGGGCGTTTTTCTTCTAGTTGGCCTTTTTTTGATGGATAGCGGCCCCCCCAATTTTCTTCTAAATGAGAGGCCATGTCCCTTCCTTTCTCCTTTCGACCCCAGCCGACCCTTTTAGGCACTGGAGTACCGTAAAACGTGGATCTCATGTTTGCCGAAACTCCGAGTTTGCGACCCTCTACACCCGGGTCGCCTTTACCCCCCTTCTTAGGGGGCGCGGCTTTTTTTTTGTTGCTTTGGTCCAGGGTTTGCCGTTTCCTCCCCGAACCGGCGGCGGCCCGCCCCCCTGGTGAAGGAAGAAATCCTCCTCTTTTTTTTGCAGTTTCTTCCTTTCTCTTTTTTTCGTTCCTCTCTTTTTTTTTTTAACTTTCCCCACCGCGATTGATTCTTACCTCTTTTTTTTTCCCTTCTGCCGGTGCTGTTCTGTAAGGAGTTTTCAGATGTACCATGTCCCATCCCTTTTTATGCCTCTGTTTTCAGGCGGCCTCCACGTTTTTTCCGTCCCCACCCTTTGACATGAATTCGTGGTTTTACACTCTTTTTTTTTCGGCTGCGACGGCGCGGATGTACTCCCCCACCCTGGCTCTTCTTCCGGCCCTTTTTTGCCGCTCATCCTGTCCAATATGATCAGGCGCTCGACCCACCACAGTTTTTTTTTCTTCGGTCGAGCCCAAGTGGACGCGCTCCCCTACTGAATCTGCTTTCTTCAATTTTTCTGTCTTCTTTACCCACCCTGTGATTTTTTCTTTTCGACGTCGGCAAGAGTTTCCCCCACCCCCGATACGCTCCATCCTTGCACCTCTTTTTTTTTCACTTTGGCCTTCGGCTCGGCCTGAAACGTTGAATCTTCCCACGAACCGAGGTCTTTTTTTGGTTTTCCCCCCTGATCCAAGTGAGAAGCCAGTTTTCAGTCAAAACCCCACCCCTCTTTTTTGCTTTTCGGCGCCACACGGTGTCAGGCTCCCTCCAGTTCACTCCTGTTGGCGTCCCCCTTTCGGGGCTGAGCTCACACGGCTTGCTCCACGTACTTTTTCTTTTTTCTTCCTTTTTGCTCATCGTCCCTACCGATATCAGCTCCCCCCCAAATAATTTTTTTTTTTCAGTTTTCCGCTATCGGGGGAGGTTTAGAACCCCCAGCTTCCCTACGAGCTTCCCTTTACATATATCCGAGTCGCGGGCGCTCCCCCCCCTTGCCCCTTCAGCTTGTTCCATTCCCCGTACCGAACTTTTCCTCTGGTTTTTTCTGTCTGCCCACCACCCGCCACTCCTCCTCTTCGGTAGCGCCCTCAGAGGGTAGCCCAAGATTTTTTTTTCTGCTGCTCGCGTGTGGTTTGTAGTTTGACGTCGTCCCCAAGCCGCGGAACCTTTTCTTTCGTTCGGAAGGGTTCCTGGGCTTCCATGTCGTGGTTTTTTTCTTCTCGCCCCGCCAAACGTTCTTGCCGTTTTCCTCCCCCCCGTCATTCCCCTTAAACCGTTCCTCCCGCGTTTTCGGCTTCTTAATCTTGTTGGGGACCCATCGGTGATCTTTCTCTTTCGGCCAGTTTTCCTTAAGTGTTTTTGTTTTGAGCGCGTAGTGTAACGGCGGTCTAGTCCGCTTCCTCCAAGCTCCCCCGTTTTGCTTTTTTTTTCTTCCCCGGCCGCTTGGAATTACCCCCCCTATTTTCGGCGCTGGCCGCGGTACATGGTCGTGAAGCCTTCGCTTTTTTCACCCGTAAACGGCCCGTCGTACAGTTTCTTTCAAGTCGAAGACTTTCGTGTCCGTCGGTCCTTCTTAATTCAAGACCCTCTTGATCCGCCCAGCCCACTCAGGTTCAGCCCCCCTCTCGGACGGCATCTGAAGAAGTTTCCCTATAACCCTCGTCCTTTTTCAGTGTCTAAGTGTCGGCTGAGGGTCTTTGTAAAGATTGAAGAATCCTGGTTCCCTTTCTTGAGAATTAAACACTTTTTTTTTACTAAATGATATGACAAAAGTAAAAGAAGTGTTTACTCCCTTTTTTTGCGGGAACAAGACGCGGTTTTTCGAATGAGGTACTCTTGTCCACCTCTTTTCCTCTGCGTTGGGGAGTCAGTCACAAGTTTCTTCCCTTCTTCCCTTTGAAACCCACCCCTCAGACAGGACTGTCTTTTCAACCAAATGGTAATGGTTGCATTTGGTTTTAAAATGGCCCGGCGGCATCGCCCACCTTTCGTGAAAGAAAGTGCCAAAAACCCCTCCCCCATTTTCGGCTACAATATTGAGACCTGCAGCGTTAGTTCTTTCCGTTTTTTTCCAAACCGAGCCAGTTACCCCATGAGGTAGTCTCGTACCTCCCACCAAGTTGCATTCTTACGCGGAGCCCCCGAGTGGATCCGTGTGTCCAAGCTGGCTTTTCATGTTTTTGGAGGGCTTGTCCTTTGGATACTTTTGACTATTTCCTCCCCTTCGTGTTAGATAGTGGGTCCTTCCAAGAGATGATCTTCGTTTCGAAGAATGAGTTATCGTTCTTTTCCGAACAACGCTTTTTTTCCGGGGAAATGCGGGCATCGTAAATACCCAATTAGGTCACTAGAAGGGTGGCAAGCGATGTTTTACCTTCCTTTTCTCCCCAAAGCTTCACTCCATAGCCCCACCCCCATCTTACTCCGACGCCAGATGGAGGTCCTCCCCCCTCTAAAGTTGACTTTTGGGAAACCCCTTTTTTCCCTTGCTGTTCGTACCATCCGCCTTATCGACTTTGTCCCCCCTCTGGAGAAAAGCCCGAGTCATTCTCTTTAATAAGACGACAACCTTCCCTCTTTATAGAGGTCGAGAAGCTGTAGTAACTTCATATTTCGAGGACGCCACCTTACTTGGACGCCGCTTCCTCCCGGTAACAAAAACCGGATGTGGACCCCTGTTCATAAAGTCCTTTGATCTCCCGTGATAAGACCCTTATTCTTTTTCTCTGCGTTTTTATTCCTGGACTTAATTCAAGTACCTCCCGTTTTTCCCCCCCAGGTCCGAATTTGCCTTTAATGTTACGGCTGGTTACTTCAACTTTAGCCCCCCCCGTCCCACCGCATGTTCCCCTTTTTTTCTTTTTTCTTTTGGAGACAGGGACCCCGGATTTATTTTTCTCAACCCCCGTGGTCCCTGCTTCCCGACTTTTGCGACACCGGAGGTTTTTTCTCCCTCCTGCGGGAAAACGCCCCTGCTTCCGGCTTTCCTTTTTTACTTTTAGCACGTATCTTTTCTTCTGTGAGGACGTGATTTTTTTCCCAAATAAACGACGGGTACCCAAGGGCTCCACCGTGTGCTTCGTCTTTCGCAATGTTGATCCTCCCCTTAGTCCTGACGTTCTTTTGAAACGGGCACCCAACCCCCCGAACCCTCTTTCTCTCATGACGGCCCTGCCCACATTTTTCGTGCTCAAACCTTGCTCCAGTTTACTTGCAGAGCTATATCCCCTTCTTCCCGTTTGTTTTGACATTGGCCCCCCCAGTCCCCCCCTACCCAGGGTCGAGGCAGAGATCCCGGCGCTCGCATGCTGTCTGAAGTTAGCATTTTTTTTCCCCCCCCAGGAGTGATCCTGACTCTTTCCCCTTGTTCGAGCGTCTTGGTTGTTATTCCCCCGGTTAACCATCCTCCCCTTCTCTCCGGAAAGCCAGGCGTGATCTGATTTTTGGTTCCGGTCAAACCTTTTTTCAAACCCAAACGGGCCCCAAAGGCATTTTTCCTCATCTTTGATCGCCCTTCCAAAGTTCAAATGTTCCGGACCTGTTTGCCCCCTCTTCGTGGTCCCCTCCATACCCGATGCCCGTTTCTCCTCCTGGGTTGCAAGTTAATCCGCTAAGTCTTGCTACCCCTCCCGGTATTCCACCACTAAGGGGATGTCTCCCCATAGACTTGCGGACCTCCTTCTTGATCTTTGGAGGTTGATTTCCCCCCAACGAGTTGATACTTAATGTGCCTTGCGAAAAACGTTTCACATTTCCTTTCCCAGACCCTGAAGTCCTCTTTAGGGGTTCCTCCATTAGCCTCTTCCCTATTTTTCTCTTCCCCCTCATGATATCGAAAGGGTTTCCTGCAAACCAGAGCTTCTTTGCATAAAGTCTACAAACACTTTCTCACATAGCTGGCCCTTCTGTTATTTTTCTGCCCACCTTTGTGGTGACCGACACCGAGTCCCTTGAATTTTGTTCCGGTCCGGATGGCCCGGGCTTTAACCATTGGTTCTTGTATCCTTCTACACAGTCTGATATCTCCTAGTTGAGTCTTTCTAGCCCCTATCCATGCTCTCCCTTCCACCACCCATTTTCCCATGTTTTTCTTTTTTTTTTTCTTTATTTTGGAGTCCCGTCCCCAAGTGAGCTTCGCTTTGGACCCCCCCCCCCCCTGCCCCGAAAAAAGTCCTTTCCACAGAGATTCATGAAGTGCTTCCTACTTTTTTTCCCCCCCGGATGACTTCTGATTAACCACTTCGGCTTGGCGGGCAGTTTCCTTCGGCCACCCACACACAACTTCGATGTCTGCAAAGCATCTCCACCTTGGTCCCCCCCCCCAACGAATTTTTTTTTTGGTTTCGTTTGGAGCTTAATTTTGGTACTTCCTGTTAAGTGAGGCTGAGAGTCTCCCTTAATTCGCTTGTACCTATTTTCGGTTGGTAAGCTCTTCCCGATGAGGGGCAACAGGTCCCCCAGCCTCTACTGAGTTCCCTTGTCCCTGTAAAGGTGAGGACTTTCTGCCAGATGGATGACCCCAAGGCCTGTGGCCTGTTCTGTTCCTTTTTGACACCGAAATCCTTTTTGAGTGTGTGGCTCGGTCCCCCACCTGCTAGGTTTTGCCTTCCCGCCTTCCCCACCACTTTCCCGGATACTTTTAGTCCCCCACCGATTCTCTCCCTTGCCCCGTCATTTGGTCCGAGAAGTCCTTTTTCTTTCCAATCGCGCCGGCTCTCTGCACATTATGGGGAAAGGGTGCAAAAGCTTAACGCAGTTTAACGTGGGCCCCCCGCGTGCCTGATGCCATTTCCCCCTCCACGGAGGGAGAGTTCCCCCACCCAGTTTGCCCAGCTTACCCTCACATCTTTGCCAGTGGAGGGGATGCCCTTCGGTTGGCATAAGACCTCTATCTCGATCTCTTTTTGAAGCTTTTCCCACATCAATTCCTGCCCCCCCCGAAATTTGTGAATCCTTTCCCCCCCTTGGCTTTTTTTTCCACCCTGTTTCGTGGACCTTTTCCTCGTCTTGTGGGTGACGCCCTCTCATCGTACCTTCACTCGATGTCTTCCCCCTCCTTGTTTCCCCTCTTTTGTACCTGCTAACCAGAGGACACGTTCCGTTGGAAGTCTCCGAATTCTCTCTCAAGAATGTCTCTGGCTGTTTTGATTTCCCACAAACATTTTTTATCGGCCAGGTTTTTCTACCTGGGAAGTCCCTCTTCCCCCCCTGTTTCCGGAGCGCCTTCTATCCCCTCCCCTCCCCCAGGAAGGACGTTTCTTTTCCTTGTAAAGATGCCCGTAAGCAGTGTGGTTTCCCGAGGGATATCCTTCTTTTGTTTTTTTTTGAGACCTGGGTTAATCTCTTATCTCGTAAGAAAAGTATTTTCACTGCCTCTGATGCATTTTCTTGTTTTGTCAGAAGTGAGGCGGGTGACGGTATCGATGATTTTTTTGACTCGGACCCCTCGTGCTCTTTCAACGCTGTGGTACTGACCCCACTTTCACCTTCGGACCGGCCTCTCGAGATGACCGCCTTAGTTCGGTTCGGTGTCTTCTCGTTTCTTTCCCACGTCCTAGGTCCGCCTGTTTTCCGGACCTCCCCCTCAGGAATGTTACCCTTCCCGACCCACACCTCACCCTCCTTTGGGATTTCCTTTCCCTTTGGTTTCCAGGAGTTTGTCATAGGCCTTGGTTTCCTCTGGGCTTCGATAAAACCCCTTTGGACTGAGAGCACTTCCCCCTTGGTACACGCAGCACCTGGACAAGCCTTCTTCCATGTTTTTGAAGACCCTTTAGATACCCCCACCCCCCCCGCCACGCCCCTGAATTCCAGCAGGTTATACGGATGGTCCTTCCCGAGGGGGGCCCTTTCTGGATTTCGCGGTCTTTGTTTTGCCATTCCGACCCCTCCCCGGTTTAACGGTTACGGGTTTTCTCAGGGTAGAAAATCATGCAGGGTATAATATCTATAGTTTTCTGATGTCAAATGTCTTTGGCAGCCTTTTCAGTTTGAGTGGTGTGATTCCGGAAGGGCCCCCATCCCCGACCGGAATTCCCTGTTCAAGTCCCTGACCTTTGGCATGGAAGAGGAGCCCCTAGCAGAGGCTCTTTGATGGCCACTCCCTAAATGATGACCCTCATCTTCTTTTTCCTTTTTTGCTGGCTTCTTTCCCTTTCAATCTCTCTGCTTCAATTCCAAAGGGGTGTTTCCCCCTTGCACTAAGAGACCCGCGGGTTTTTTTTTTTTTTTTTTGTTTGTGATCTTGCAGTTCTTCTCTGGATTCCCCTTTTCCAAAAAAGAAGAGGGTCCCGAGAATTGCCTTTTTTTTCCTTCACGAGATTTAGGGCTCCCATTTCACCCACTTGTTCCTTTTTTCTCCCATCTCAGTATTTGATTACGTTCTTTCACTGGGGTTTGGTTTGCTGATCAGAAAACGTCGTCCGGTATCCCTTCCCCTCCCCCTAGACTGACACTTTCTTGCTTCGGTTGCCTCGCGGGATTGATGCTAGGACCTCTCTCCGAGCTCCCCCCAGTTTTCGTTTTGTTTGGTCGTTGACATCTTTTTCCTTTTCCTTGGCATTTTATCTATTTTGGATAACCTGGCGGCGGCCAGGTCCGCAGAAGAGCTTCTTTTTTGAAGACCTTGTTCGTTTTTTTTTTTGTAAACCCGGTTCATTTTCCACCATTTTTTTATTTGTGAACACCACTCTGGTTCGTCCCCTGTCCCCGTTCCCCCTTCCCCTTCTTTCTGGACAACCGATATAGGTTGCTTTTTCAGTACTAGAACGGCTCCTAGAGCCCGCCACGGTAAGGGTCTTTCCGTTTTTAAGTGATTTTCTCTCTTTTAATACAACTTCACTGTTTGTTGGTGATCTGTTTTCTCTAACTACCGCGGAGGGAATTTCCCTTTTCCCCCCGGACTCTTTTTTCCGCCGAAATTTCACCCTTTAGAAGAGGGCAGTTTCCCAGTCCTGTCGCCTTCCGATGTTTACGGTTCTTTTTTCCCGTCCTTTTACCAGTTGGAGATGGTCTGTTTTTACCCCCGTTATGGCCTGATCCCTTTTACCAACGTTTTCCTCCTTTTTCTTCGCCGAGTCGTCCCTTTCACAATCACTGGACGCTTTTTCAGTGAGGCCCCATTCGTCCTTCTTTCCCCGGCACCGTAGAGCCGCCTACCACCCCCACTTCTTGGCCTAGGCTGGCGGTCTTCCCCGCCACTTATCACTGAGCACCTGAAGATCAGTTTCGGTTAGAGTGTCAGTGCGTTACACCCTTTTTCTTTTCTGTACTGACGTTAGCCTCGTAACCCCTTTTTTAAAGTCTCCGTCTCAATCTTGCGAACCCCTCCCCCCAGGCTGCTTGAATTGAAGTATAGTCGACGGAATAGGACCACCCACCGGCCTTGTGCCCCCTCCCCCTTTCCCCTTGCTGTCTCTGCCTGCCATCGACCACCCCACCTCCTTTTTCCTAGCCGATTAAACCCTTTTTGGGCTTCCCTGGCCCTCTCCTGGTTTTCACCCTACGTCAATGGTGGGGCCAACCCCGCCCCCCAAACATGTCGACCGTCCCCTGGCTTTCCGTTCTTTGGGTTAACCCGGTTCAGCTTGCTCCTTCGATCTTTGCTCCTGCTGTAGAAAACCGAGCTTTCCTTGCAGTGGGCCCGTTTTTTTTTCCGTCGTATCGTTCCACTCCACAAGCGCACCCTTCTTTTCACCGTGACATCTATTGAACTCGCGTTTTCTTTCCTGCCTTTTTTCCTGGGGAAGGTACACTCCCCTTGAGTCCCCCTAAACTCGGTTTCTTCTTAGGAAACATCTCCCAAACGTATCGTTCCATTGTCAGTATTATTGCCGCAGCCCCCCCTTCGTTTATTTTTTCTTTTTTTTGACTTGGTACTCAGGATAGTGTCCCGTTTTTTTTTTCGTAGATTAGTTCCCCCCTTTCCGACGTCCGTTCTTCTCTTGAGACAGGTACACACAAGTGGCGTGCCTCCCCATGCGTGGGGTGAGCTTTGATAACCCCCAAAAAGCACTCCAAGATCCTTCTCACAAGCATGAAAGACGTAAAGTAGCAGTGAGGGCCTTTTTTTTCGGTTAAGGGCTTTCCCCACCCCCTTGGCTTCGGCCCTCGACTTTTATGGGAGATTTCCAGTTAGATCGAATCCCCCGCCGAACATCACAGACTCGATCCCGGGTTCCGGATTTTATTTTAAGTCCTCCTTGTAATATCTGCGTCCGAGTCAATTTCCCCTTCCTCCCTTTTTTTTTTCCGCATCTGGGGGTTCTGATATCTTGTCAGTTCAGCTTTTTGGTAAGTCCGGCTGAGATGTACTTCATGGGAATGACTCGATTTCGACGGTTTTTTTTTTCGGGTCTCCCTTGAGCCCCTGCATGGCTCCCCTCTTTGACTTAACATTAACCACCAAGGGACCCTTGGCGTAGGGGAATTTTCCGGCCCCCGCTCCCGATCTTCTTACAGAGGCCCATTTTCCTACTATTTCCCCTCTACCGTTGTCATGGTCTTCCATGACTTCGGCGGAACGTAAAAGGCAGTGGCCAGCCTTTTTCAATCTTCTTACAGAGGGTTGGGGCCCCTTCTATTCTCGTGGAATTTTTGCTCGTGACTCCCTTGAAACGTCCGCTACCATGGCCAGGCACCATTTTCCCCCTCTTCGGCTGTATCCAAAAGGGAATCCCTGTTGAAGTTTCTGGCTTTGTCCCCCCTTCTCCCCTGAGAAGCAATCCCCCCCCCTCTCGTATTTTTGACCCCAGCCCTTCAATCGGGGGTCCACCCTCCCCCAAAGTGGTCTTCTTTCCTAGTGGGTTCCGACACCCTCCCGAACCGTCGTAGCTCCTCGCAGTGAACGATGTTCTTGCCCCCTAAATCCCCCCCAATGGGTCCTCAGTCACTAAGTTCCAACTTTTTATATCCCTTCTTCCCCCTAGTGGAAAGGTGTAAGGTCGTTAGATCACCCTTGCTCGTTTGGAGAGTAGCCACCGAATTATGTTAACTTTTCGTGTCTTTCACTGGATTCTTGGTAAAGGAAGCCTGATGTTGGTCGACCTTGCTCGCTCTGTAGATAACACGCCCATGTCCCCCCCTTTGTTTGACAGCGAGAACCTCATAAGGGCTTGAATCCTCCAAGCTTTTCTTGATGAAATGTGCGAGCTTACCCCCAACTCCTTGCTTCCCCGCAGCCTCACCTCCGCCCCTACGACTAGTTCTCTTTCTACGTGATTTGTTCCCCGGGACGACTTTTCTGTTCGCCCCTAACCCCCCCCCCTTATGCAGTTTCGTTTTTCCCCTCTCACAAGAACGCGTACACCCATCGCGGCCTTTTTTTTTCCGAAGACCATTTTCAAGTGTAGATTCCACGTCTTTTTTCCCGGAGGTTGTAGTTTCCCTCATTGAACTAGGATAATAGCCTCCCCCCGCCCTCTTAAAAGTTGGCCCGGTCCATGCTCCCCCACCCCCCAGGAGTTGTGGATTTTTTATTGGATTTCTTTGCGAACGAACTCCGTTGTTGTTTTTTTTTCTCTTGGATGACTCTACTCGATCCCCTGACCTGTTAACTGTTTTGACCATGAATTGTTTCACACGCATGAATGACCTCCTTGCTTCAAAGAGAGTGCACACAAAACTTCTGTACTAGGGTGTCCTGTTTTAGGGTCTGTTTTCCTTTCCCCTGACCGAGCTATATCTCACACCCCCCCCCGCCGTTCGCTCCCCTTCAAGCATCTCGTCCCCCCTCTCGGACTTTTCCTTTTATCCAACAAGACCGGAAACCGGTAGTGGACTGTGTTAACGTTGTGGAGGGATAAGTGCCCGCTCCTGGAGGGACGTTTTGAAGTGGTGTCGAACCCCTTCTTTTACACCGATGCATCTTCCCCATTTCCGGGTCCAAAAGTTCCGCCCTAGTATTTCCTCAGGTCATTTTTTTCTCCTCCCTAATCGAAGATGGTGCCCCCCCCAACCCGAGAACCAGGCCTTGGCCTTTCCCACTGCCACCCCACACTTCCTTTGCACAACAGGTTTCGTCCCAGTAATTCTGGATCCCCCTCCGTGCCCACGAATTTCCGGCCCTCTTTTGAACTCTTCTGTCTCTTCCTCGGAGGACACGTCCTCTTCCCTTTTAGACTGTATTTGACTGAAGTGGTTCCCCCCCGGCGTATATATATCTTTACCTCCCTTTTTTTGTTTGTGAGATAGAAACCTCTCTTTTTCTTTTTTGGGTTTTAAGATCTTTTCAGATTTTTTTCATCCGACCAATATCTCTAACGAAAATCCTCTCTCTTATCGGAATCTCGTGGCCCCCCTTCACTTCCCACAAAATTTTCACAAGGAGGTTCCCCATGCGGAAGTTAATGGACGAATGTTTAGTTTGATTAAACTTTTGTCTTTTTTTTTATCTGCCTCGGGTGAATTTTTTTTTTTCTCTGCCGCAAGTTTCATCGGTTGACCCCCCGGTAACTCCCCCCTTCGAAGTTCTTTTACCAGGCTTCATCACACTTGCTAAAGGTCTCCTTCCCTTCGGGATCTGGATGCTCTTCCCCCTCAGTATTTCCAATTAGTGCTTCAGTGGGCCCCCCCCCTGTTAAGGATAAGAACCTCTCCGTAGACGTGTCGGGGTACGCAGGGATACACGCTTGTCTTTTTTTCTCTTTCCCTCTCGATGCCCCCTTATAGCATTCTCGCACAGTCTCTTGGATTGCCAAACTTCCCCGTCGATGGGATGGTTCCCCTTCCCAACACAGTCCCATAGTTCTTTTCTCATTGTTTTTGTTCTTTCTTTCACGGGAGTCCCCCGATAAATTACTTTTTCTCCTTTTTTTTTCGTTTTTTCCCCCCTTCGGGGCCGGTTTCCTTACCCCTCCGATTGCTTATAAAAATGCGGATTCCCACTCCCTCTTTTCTTTCTTCGAGGCCTCTTTCCCATGCTATCAAAGGTTTCCCGTGTTCTGGTTGTATCCCCTCCTTCCCGTTGGCCTTTTGATGAGTTCGGGGGAAGGACCTTATCCCTATGGGTGCGTTCGCCCCACCTCTCTAGAAGGGACCTCTTTTTCCCTGCACGGCTTCCCACCCCCCTCGCGTTATCTCTTACGAGGTGGGAGTTCGGAACCACCCCACGACGTCTTCCGTCCCTCTGATTGTTAACCCTTCTGAAAGGAATTCCACGTGCCCCACCCTTTCCTTAACCCTTTGCTGGCCACCCCCCGAACCCCTAAGTTCCCTTCCATTGTGCCTTTTTTGTTGTGTAGTGACTTCTTCCCCTTAGCGTTGTTGAACTCGCCCGATCGGATGGTGGTTCTTTACACACCCCTCCCGGTGCGGTGACTAATTGAGGAGGTCGCTCTGCCCCCAAGGTTGGGCATTGGGTTGGGGTATGGTTTTTTGTTGGTTAGCGACAATGATCGTGTGCTCTTTCCCGCACCGCACTTCCCCCCCCCCAGGATTTTTTTCGTAAACTGAGTTCTCTCCCACGGAACCTAACGGTCCATGGCGGCTTCTCTCCCCGGCCCGCCCCTGGGAGCTTTTTTTTTTTTTTTTTTCGAAAGACTCTCCCCCTCATTAACCCTTCCCTCATGCTTCTTCTTGAGATGCACTTGGGCCCGGAGGGTCCCTCTCCTCACAAGCTTTCTTTTCCTTTGGAGGGAGTTCCCCTTCTGTTGCCCACGCTGTGAGATATAGTCCACGTTTTGACGGGTCCGTGTAAACTTTTTTTTTTCCCCATTCCCCAGTTTTGGCGTTTTCTTGCAAGCGGGCAATCTTTTTTAGGTGAGCTGCGCCTAGGCCCGGCCCCCCCCGTCCCTTCTTACTTCCAAGACCGTTGGAAGGGACCCTTTTCTGGTTGGATCCCCCTCCCTTCTTCGACTTTTGAAATGGTGGAAAGCGCTTTTTTTCTCCCAAAGCCTCCTTCCCTCTTCTCTCTTTGTGGCAGATAACCCCCCCCGAGTCCCCCTCCGGTCCGTTTCCTCTTCCCCCCAACTTGTGGGACTGGTAGAGTTAGTCCTTTGCTCTTTCAGAAAAAGTGTTAAAGTTTGAATTCCCCCTTCACAAAAGGTTCCCCTCTTAACAGATTCCGAGCCCGCCTTCTTTAGCTAAATTCACTCATATGCCCAGTTTTGTATTTATAGGTGGGTTTCTTTCTTCCCCCAGTCTTTTCCAGCCTGTGTTTCAGCTTTCTCCCGGGGAGATATTCCTTTCCATTCCCTTATTCCCCTCCCCCCCTCCCTCCCAAACGGTCTTCGCCCTGCTTTAGTTTGAGCCCCCTGGTACCTCGTGGTAGCCCTTCTTGGGTAGAGGGACAGCTTGCTCTTGCCTTTAGGTGGCTTGCATTTTTTCTTCTTTCCCCCCGAGGGGGTGAAAAATCCAATCTTCACAATTTATTCTCATGGAAGAGGTCTGTCCTTATTACACGTTCCTTTGACTTCGTCCTCTTCTCCCCCTGGAACTCCGGTTTCCCCCGGATTCTTCTTTCTCATCCCATCCGCTCAGATCACCCTAACAGCCCTCCCGGTCTCCCTGTTGTTTTAGCCCCCCCCCTGCGGTGGACTTTTGACGGTCTGGAATTTTTTTCTTGCAACTTTGGTTTAGGAGCTCCCCACAGCCTTGGATGCCCCTTCCCCCCCTTGTTTGGCTTCGGACCCGTTCAGCACTGACAGTTTGACTGGGGCGTTATTTTTTTGGTGACTTAAGACTACCACCCACCGCCCCCCCTCCCAGCTTTTTCCCCCCGTAAGTTTCTTCCGGTTTGATGTTTTCCTTCGATAGAAGTGAATTTTACGTCAGTTTGGCATTTTGTTCCTTTATCCCTTCGACCCCCCCCCTCTTAGGGGGATCTCCCTTTTCGGGGACTTCCTCCTGTCATGCTTGCGTTACTAGATTATATGGTCATATCCAGTTTAAATTCATTAGTTCTTTCTGGTTTTCCCTTGACGGAGGTCCCCTCAACCTTTCGTAGGGGCCCCCCTTCCTTACTCCAATGCTTAGATTGATGTACGATGGTCTTCCCTTTCGACGGCCGGGCGTTCTCCCGTTGGCCCCCCCCTCTCTCAATACTCTTCAAAAAGAATATTTTGTAGTTTCTAAGGACGGGTGTTGGAGCCTCGTTTCCTGATTTCTCGAAAGTCTCCCCCTTTCGCCCCCCCGCACACTTTTTGGGTCCCGGTCCCCTCCCAGAGTTACTCGTGGTTGTTGGACTGGCATTGCGTCTAGATTTTCCAATGTTTGGAGGGCCCAACCTCCCTTTGACGGGTCTGGGACTTTTGGTCTGATCTCCCCGTGCATATTTCGCCCTGCACCAGGCAACCCCCCGCTTTCTCTTTTTCCCCCCCCTCTTTCTTTAGCGGTCCTTTCCATGGGGTTTCCTTCTGTTGTTGCCTGGACCAACTAGTACTTATCACCCCTTTGTAAATAAATGACCCACCCCCTGATGAATCAGACTCACCTTTCCTTTATTGGGAGAGTCTTTCTCAGTTTATTGAGTGACTCCCGCAGAGTCAATCCTTGTTTTCCTCCGGAGATGATATCCCTTTCCATGGTGGATAGAGAGTTTTGGAGCGTTTGAGCTTTCCTTGCCCAGGTGACCTCTATTAAAGGTCTCCTTTTTTCGTTTTTGGACCACCCCGAAAAAAGTTTCTGTCTGGTGTGTCCCAACCCTTGATTCTCTTAATGTGTATGCACCGTTTCTCTCTTTTTTCCCGAAACTCCCTCCCCCCCCCGTTTATTAGTCTACTGCACCTTTCTCCTTTTTTTGGTTCCCCTTCAGGAGTCGTACCCTTTCCCCCCGAAAAGGTCTTAGGAAAGGCCGTCCCCCTTTTTTCGGTAAAGGTTCGCACGTGCCTCGCGTGTGGTTACGTTACCCTTTTTTTCCTAGTATTTTATCCATAATTCCGTTTTTTTCATCAATAGCATTTCAACCTAGAGTTTTTACTTTGGAGGATCTCCCCCCCTTTGTAATTTTAAGGAGAACCCTTCGAGAAAGGTTTCCCCACGGTCCACGGCGCGCTTTGGCCCCGATTTGGTTTTTTTCAGGAGACTTCCCTCGTTGTGGGGAGTTGTTCTTCCTCACCCCTGGAACATGACCCCTCGGTTCCCCTTCCCTTGAATCTTAGAAGTTTTTCCGGTGTAGAGCGGGCTTTCTCCCCCCAGAGCTTTGGCCCATTTTTCTTCCTCACTGCCGAGATTCCCACCCCAGGCCCCAGTCACTCCCCCTAGAGAAACCCCAGTGGCCCTTTCCTTGATTTTGGTCTAAGACTGCATGACGTCCTCTTTACCCCGCTTTTTATAACTCTTTTTCCCCCTTCTGTACACCCCTTGAACTCTTTTTTTCCAGAGGTAGGTCCCAACTGTTTTGAAACCCCAGTTCCCAATTCCGCCTTCAATATTTCGAAAGACACATTCTTTCCTTGGTCCGCCATCCTCGTTCAAAGGACCTGACAAACTGAATAGGCGTTGTGGGTCCGCCACCTTTATAGCGGAGGCCTAACCCTTTCTTTTCCCGAAAACCTCCCTTGTAGAGGGTCGTTGAGGGGCTCCCCATGCCGGTGGGCCTCAGTGAGCGTCCCCCCAGTACGACTGCGGTATCAGAGTGAACCTACTGATTTCTGATCGTAGTGCGGTTTTTTAAAATATGCCCTATGCCGGCCCCATATGTCCCTGCTCAGTTACAACAACTTCTTTTTGAGTGGAAGGCCCCCATCTTTCGGTTCGGTAGAACGACCCCCCCACCCCAACGCGACACCGTGGAACCTGGTTCCTTTTGCCCCCCCCCTTGAACATGAGTTTCCCCAGATCGATCAGAGGCCTGCATTTTCCTCCTTCCTGCCGCCCCCCCTAAAAATTACGTTTTCTCCAGGAGGAACCCCCCTTTCAGACGAGCCTTCTCAACTGCCATGGGTCGCGCCCCCTCTAGTTCCTGGTCCCTACTAAGGAGGTTCCTTTTCTCCCCCCGTGTTTTTGTTGTTTATGAACGTTTTCCCCCCCAACATGGCCGCGGCCTTGTCATTGGCTGGTGTTCCTGAATGCGCATGTTTTTTTGCCACCCTCCCTCCGACGACCGAATGTCTACAACCGTCCGCACGTAACGACAGTCGGTGCGCCGTTCTCTGACTTTGTGTTGTCCCCAATTTCTCGGAGTTTCTGGTCAGAGCGGCATACTCTGGTCAGTAACCCCCGCGAGAGTTGACCTCATGGCAGCTCTGTCGACAAGTTTTTTTGTTTCCCCCACTCGGTTTGAACCTTTTTTTCCCTCCCCGGCCACGTCACAGACATTCGCCTCCCAGGGCAACCGTATCGATTCCCCTGAAGTTGGAATTTTTTTTTTCCCCCTTTTGACGACCTGGCGGTAGCGTCCGCTCTTTTCTCATGGCCGAGGTCTCCTTCTCTCACTAGTTCAGAGAAACTTCGTTTCTGGTCGGCACGTTGATCAACCCCCCCTGGCTTTCCCTTAGGCAGTAGATCCTCTGGCAGGCGAGTTTTTTACTTTCGGCCGGGCCCGGTGCCCCTTTTTCTTCACTTCAGAGTTTGTCTTGTTTCCCCACCCCGGCATCTTCTACCCCGTACAAAGTCCTTTGCCTAGAGGGTACTGTCCTCCGCGAGAGCCGTTTGCCTCGGTTCTGACGGCTTTCCGATACCTTTCCCGTGGCTGCGGCCCTCTACTTTTTGGCCAGACACCCCGTTGGCGGCGGTGATTGTCCACAACGGGCATGGGTCCTTTATGCTTGCCACCTAGCCCCTTCTTTCCTCGATCGTGTTTTTGCTCCCCCCCGTTTTTCCATACCTACTGGAAGGACGTATGCGCGCCCCCACGCTCTCGGTTAGAGCTAGAGTGTTCCCAGCCGGGTAGACCACTACTCCAACCGGCGGGTACGCTCCCTCTTCCCCGTTTTCTTTCCTCAAGCGCGTTCCCCGTGGAAGTTGTGAAGCGTTGCTTTCTCGCCCCGCGCGTAGGGCGTGGCTCTCCCGTGATTTTTCTAGGATCTTCGTTTTTCATCTTTTTGACGTCAGTCTCCCTTTTTTGCTTGACGAGGCTGCTTGTTTCCGCTACGGCCATGGCCCTTTTTGTGGGAAGACAGACTCTCCGTGCAATCCGAAGTTATTGGGCCCAGCTTCTTTTCCTCCCTTCAAAAACCTTCCGGTACTGAGCCCCTCTTTTGCACCCCCATGTCAGAAAGATGAACTGTTTTATTACTTGAGCCCCTGTGCGATTCGTGATTGGTTTTAACGATTTTTTTTCTCAGAACAGTCCTAATCTTGGGAAGTCTGCCCACCGCCAGACCTGCGGCGGATGTTACCCCCCAGTCCCAAGTTTACCATTTAGACCCCTTTCTTTTTTTCCTCGGTGTCCGCACCTCAGTCCCTAGGCTTCCCCCGCGAATTCCCCCTCCTTCAGGGGCGTCCTCCAAACCGGAGGGGGGACCTTTTGCCCTCCATACCCTTTTCCTTTTCGCAAGTACACCATAGAGTCGAATCCCCTTCCGTTGTAGCCATAAGACGCCCCACACCCTCACGCCTTTTTGCAAGGTCTCACACTCTCATACTCTTTTTTTCTCTGGGAAGAGTCCTTACCAGGACACAAAATCAGACAGTAGAGGATTTGTAGACGGACCCCTCACGTCTCTGTTGGAAAGTGCCCCCTAGTTTATAATACCTGGAAGACCAATGTTTTTAGACCCATGATCACAACCGCTTAAATCTACCCGGGTTTAAGGGCCCCTCTGAACTGGGGTTTGGCTTCTACCCACTGACGAAGATTCATAGCAGCCTGGAGGTAGTTCTGTTACTTCCGTCCCCCCCCTATGAGGCCGCCCCCGGGGCGCCACTGACTCGCCTTTCGCTTTCTACTTTTTTTTTTTTTTTTGCTGGTATTCCCCCGGGTCGCCTATTCCCCTGGTTTTGCCCCCCGTCAGTCCCGCTCTTTGCTTGGTCCAGAACCACCCTCCATTCAGGCCAGTTATTCCCCGATACTTCACCCCCAGAAGTGAACTTTACTTTCCTTGACCCCGTTTTTCATCGGGTCTATCCAGGGAGACTCCGGCTCTTTTTTCCTCTCTGGGAGGATACAGGTGCGGGTGGAAGATGGCCACAGTCGGTCTCTTCCCTTCACTCCGTTTTTTTGCCCTGGTCGGGTGGCTACTCTTTTGGCCAGCCTTCCGCTTCAAACTCATCGGAGACGCCGGAATTTATTCTCTGTTTCTTTAAAATTTGCCTCGTCTGGCCGGCCCCAATTTTCCCACCAACTTGTCTCCTGTGATCTGCTCGTTCAATTAACTGGCCGCTGCGAATTGGTTGCTTGTTTTCGCATTCCCTCATTCCCCCGTTAGTGGGGCCCGTTCCGGGCGACCTTTACCTGTTTGGCCGTCCCTCTTTCCCTACGAACAGCGGTGCCCACGTGCGCACTTGGCGTTCCCCTTTCTTCCTTGATCTTTTATTCTGACTTTCGCCAGCATTCGGCGCCTGACCTCCCCCCCCCACGCCCAGGTGATTAGTTTCCCACGGTTTACCGTTCGGGTTTCTTTGTGTTTCCTTGGCCATGTAGGTTTCTCCTCTCCCCCCCCCCCCTGGTGACCGCACGAAGACTCCCCCCCCCCCCCTATGATTTCGGCTTTTCTTTGCGGAGGTATCTTCCCCCCCCCCCCCAAAATCGAGATGCTTCTGCTTTGTCCTTATCCCCCAACTTCGGAACTCTTCACGTTTTGGACCCATTCTTTTTTATTGATCCCCATGAGGGACAAAGTCACAAAAGTCATTCCTGAGAGTTGTAGGTTCTTTCCAAGTCCTTCAATTACATTGCTCGGATAGTTTAACCACCCCCCCTTCTCTCTTTCCTCGTCCTCGAACTTTCCTTTTTCTCGTCAGACTGAGTCA
>Ga0179591_1326572_pt1 | contig 19682 bp, 16 predicted proteins | sample CZOMad2_1_08_16f_FD_182891 | JGI IMG/M metagenome (GOLD analysis project Ga0179591, IMG submission 182891) | Vadose zone soil fungal communities from Angelo Coast Range Reserve, California, USA - CZOMad2_1_08_16fungal (PacBio error correction) | ecosystem: Environmental > Terrestrial > Soil >... | reverse complement strand
CATTCCTCTTCAGGAGTATAGATCCTTTTACGGCATCCCTTTTTCCCTTGACTCTCCGATTCTGAAGCAGGCTCTTTCGCTCCTACCCGGTTAATCCCCCCTAAGAGATCTTTTAATGTCCCTTCGACCCTTCACCTCCAGTTCCTTTCGTATAAGAGGCCGGTTGCGCGTTCCCCCTTTGAAGCGCTCCCCGATTTAGGCCCACGTGAACGGCTGTTTCCCTGGACATAGCTGTTCTTTTTTCTTTTCCCGCCTCCAACTCTCCCCTTCTCATGAGTAAACCTTTTCGCTCTTTCTCCCGATTGAGAGTTTCGTCGTCAGTGTTGAGCGTGGAATTTTCGTGCACTTGTCCGGTCCAGGAGAATTTTCTTATATCAGTACCTCCTCTCTAAGAATTTCCTGGAGATCCGTCCGCCTTTCGGCGGACTTGTCCGTGACGAACCCTTCTCGTCCCATCTCGCCGATGTTCTACCTGTAACCGTTCTAGTTGTTTTCCTTCTGCGTCTCGAATTCCAACCTCTGAGCTTTCAGCTAAGGATACTTCCCGGAGAACTGTGTCCGGCTCCGCCGGTTTTTTTTTCCTTTTGAGCGGGAGGTCAAACCGCCCCTTTTATTGTCTTCCAAAAGCTTTTTGTTGTTCCGGCAGTCTCCTTCCCCATTACTGCTTTTCTAGGATCTGAGCCCAGACGCCTTTTCTCGGTATTTTTGGAGTTTAGACCACGTAATTAGTGAGACAGTCCTGAAAAGGGCCCTTACGACGTTTCTTGCACCACTCACTCTTCTATTTTCTTCCTGCCAAAACCTGCCTTTCTAAGATTGATTCTTCTCTTTTGAAGTCCCTGTTTTGTTCGGTAGTCTTCCCCTGAGAGACATTACAAGTCGAGTAATCCTCCGCCTCTGCATGCTCCCCTGTCCCCTTTTCTTTTCCGATGTCATGATAGCGGGTGAGGTAAGCTTCGAGGTCGAAAAAGCTATCCTCACGTCTTCTTGTCCAGCGTACCGACTTTCTTTTTCTCACACACTGTCTCGATTCGAGAGCTTCTTTTTTCTATGTTGTCTCCGATCTCTCTTACCTGAGATAGTCATAACGGAAGCTCCCAATTAAATCAGCTCACAAGCTTCTTCCACCGCTGGAGTTGAACGTGTTAATGTTAATCCCAACCGCAATCGCACCTGTAACCTACACCTCCTTCCACCTCAAAGAGATATGCTAAAGAAGCTCCGTAATGATCTTAACTCCACCTGCTTCTCTTTTTTTAGGAATTCTGTTTTTCCTCCCCCTCCCATACGCTTTTCAACCTAGTGACAGCTTTCCGCCTTAAAATATAGCAAGAGCCCGACACTTTTCTGCAACCCCCCAGTTACCCTTCAAGAAAATAACATTAGCAACTTCCCTTGTTTTTTCCCCTAGGATTACACGCGAACTTTCTAAGCTCGGCCCCCCCCTTGAATATGTGATCCATCAGGGTCCTTTCCGTCGACCACAACAGCGAAGTAACGATGTCCTTTATTAGATCCTAGTTCCCTTCCAGCGCAGGCTTCCCAAAAGTTTCGCTTTCCTGACTCTACGTCGTTTTCTTTTTTCAAAACTGCTCCCATTGGTCGCTGTTAAATTGACCCAAAAAACAAATGACACCCCACAACCCAAGTCCAGGTGAGCCCAGGTAAACTACCCCTGTTCCCCCACTAGATGTAACCCCATCCCATATCACACGAGTTGCCCGGAAGTTGACTTGGTTGTGAGACCCAATAGGTAAGATCGCTCTTCTAGCGACCCGACGACTTTGCGAAGCCCAATCCTCATTAGGATTTCCCCCCCCTTGGACCGTTTTCCCCCGTCAACAAAAGGCGATCAGGCTTAGAAGCTCTTAACAGTGAGACTTTATGCAGGACGGTGTTGTTCCTGATTTGTGTCTCCCCTTCCAGGGGGACTTGAATTGTAAAGGACCCTCGAAATGCTGTCTCAAGTTCGTTTTTTAGAAGCAGCAGCTGCATCTCCAGGCGATATAATGTCCTCCCTATTCCCTGCAGGCCTTTTCCGGCTCTTTCTTTCGACTGGGTCCTGAGTAAGTGCAAAGCCCCGGCACTCCCCCGAATAAACAGGTCTCCTGCGGATTCCACCACCTGTAAGCCTCTCGCGTTGCGTCCTACCCCCACCTCTTTGTCTCGTCGGCCACTTAGTTGCGGGACCCATAGACCGCGCGATCCTGCCCAATTTCACAACGGCAGTGCGTACCGGCCACCCCCCCCGGCCCGCCCCGGTTATCTTGCTTCCCCTTTCAACAGCGTCCATAGACTGCGCGTCCTTAATGGTTCGTCTTTCCTGTTTTTGCTAACGCGACCCCTTTGTTTCCTACCGGGCCCAATTGCTTTTACAGAGTACCCATCGGAGAAGGTCCCTCCCCGATGGAAAGTCTGGTGAATCCACTCAACTTCAGCATTGGACCACTTTCCGTTCTCCCCTTACCCCTGAAACCACTCATTCAACCAGGTCCCCCCATTAAGCGCCCCTTTGCTTTGACCTAGAACTGACTTAAAGACCCCTTTCAAGTATTGTGTGTGTCGATTCAGGTATTGCAAGCGTCGCAGTCCCACTTTCTTCCCCAGTACTGCCCGTCCCAATTCGTTTTCCGAACTTGCCTTCCGCTTTTCCTATCACCGAACTTACGCTGCCAGTTTAGCCTATGGAATTTCGGAGGATGGGCTTTCGACAATGTATAAGGACGGCACTTTGAACTCTAAAGCATGCCCCCTTTTATTTCGGCCACACCCGTTTAACTAGTTTACGTATTTTCAGTGATCGCTAGGAAGAGGCCCCTTTTTTTGGAGCCAATCACCTCGGCTTTAGTCCTTACACTTGGAATCGCCAACGATGACCGGCTCAGATCGTTTGAGACCTTTTAAGATGAAGACTGAGGTGGGCTACTTTGTCCCCCAATTAACAGCTGGACCTATTCCTTCGAACCCTCCGGATTAATACTCCCGATTCAGGTTTCTCTGAACATGTCAACCCCTCTTTCCTTAAAAGTTTTACCCTGGTAGAAGTGTAACCTTGCGTGTTCCCACATACAGTCCAGCGGGAAACAGGGCTATCTGTACACCGGAAGAATGTCCAAAGTGTCTTTCGATGTAGCCTTTTAACCCCCTCCCAGCTTTTTTTACTTTTTCTCCCTGAAACATGAATTTGGATTCTCCTTCCGGTTTTTAAGAGGAGCACGACTTAGGGCCTTCCCTAATTTGTCACTGACAACACTAGACCTATATCAGTGACACTGTCTATACTCTTGGCCCGTGTTAAGGTACTCAGACTTCCCCTACACCCTAGGCAGCAGTTCCTCTCTCCGTCACTACCCGGAGCGTTTTCCCAGCCTTAAAAAAAGCCCGAGATTGGCGCTTTTCGTTTTCCTAACTGAAGCCTGCAGACCCCTACGTCGTCAGGACATACGATAGCTGCCAGAAGATGGCTTCTCCAGATTCGTTTACATGAAAATTAACGTCCCAGCCTACTGGATCCTTTCCCCCCGCCCGGAGGATAGTAATTAGTTGGTTTTGCACACTACACCCAGCCCTCAGCGGGCTTAGCCTCTACTACCGACCACATTATACCCTTTTTCTTCCCCGACCCCTTAGAAGAGATAAGGGTCGACATGTTTCACCAGTACAAAACACCCAGCGCAGTAGACAGTTCTACGTATTTTTTGATAGACGCTACTCTCTTTTTATTCCGCCCCCCCCAACCCATCTCCCTAAAAAAATGGCAGGTCATGACGACTTCATAGAAAAATGTGTCGCAGAGATGTTCTCAACCTTTCCCCGAAGAACGTCAGTTCAAGGCCTTAATTCCCTCCGTCTCACTCCCTTTCATCCCCCCCCGTTTGTGTGGTATCTATATTAGTTCCGGGAGTCCGGTCTCATGACTCGCTCCATTGTCGTCCGGGCTTTGCCCCCCATCCATTCTCCGGAACGAGACGAAGTTGTAGCTTCGGGCATTAAGTTGTACTTTTTGAGGTCTATTGTTTTTTAGTGGCTTATGTAGAAGAATATAGTCTCTTCCTGTCCCCCAACAGTGTTTCTCCGGGGCTGCGATCCTTTTGATTTTTTTGTAAGCAACCCAGTGATCGTTATTTTTCTCGCGTCGACGAGGTAATTGCCTGGCACCGATATTAGTAAATTGATGCTTGGTAGTATTTTCACCAATCCCCCCCCAGGTCCACCAGGGAACTAAGAACCGGGGCTGGAATTTCTTTAGTAGATGATTTGTCAGCGATCCTTTTCCGATTGTTGCTTATGTGAGAGATTCAGGATGAAGATTCTCTTTCAAACTATGCTTTGACCGTACTTTCCAGGTGTGGTCCCCTCCCCCGATACTTAGGATGTTTTTTCCTTAGTCTTTTTTAGTGACGTACGCGCCGTCGTGCGTGATGAGAGAGGATTGAGGCTGGACTTTGTATGGGTGACTCTTCGAATGTCAACCTTAACAACGGATTCTTTTCCCCAGCGCTCTACCATCTTTTTGTGATCCGCAGGTAAGGTCATTCCATCCCATCTTACAACCGCCAATGCCAACCGGCGCCTTCTAAGGACAGATGGTGATGTTAGTCCCCCATAGACCCTCTGACACACCGGTTAATCCTTTCTGCATCCGCTTGTCTGATAAGTATTGCGGATGTTCCGCAGATGGATGGGTCCCTCTCCGGCTCCTTCGTAAGCTACGTGTACCAAGACTCTTGTTATACTCCTGCCACCTTTTTGCGCCCCGTTCATCTTTAAAGTCAAGACCCGCCCTTTTCTAATAGAAGACAAGGAACTGTTTCCCCGGACCCTCACCGAGCTTTCCTTTAGCTATCCCCCCTCTCGCTATATTTTTCGTGTTTTATGGCGATTCCACGTTTTATATGCCTCGTCAAACTTTAGATGCTTTTTCCACATGTTTCAAGGTCAGTCTAGCAGGGTTCACGTACAAGATTCTCCTGAGTTTCTTCCAAAGGTCTCTCCTTTGTTTTAAAGTGTTGAAAATATCCGTCTGAAATTTCCCCTTCGTCAAGAGCTTTCACGTTAGTTTTTTTTACTTACGAGCCCGTGTATATTAGTCGATTTCATAGGACTGGGACTCTAACTGCGTCCCCCGATTTTACCCTTACCGTCAGTACGACCCCCCAAAGAGTTCCTCACTGATCCCTACCAGATTATTTTGTAAAGGTCTTGGGCCATCCGCTTTCGGTTTAATACCATTTTACGTCCGGTTTTTTCCCCGCCGCCTTCTTTCGAGGAAATTTGATTAAAGTTGACTGCATCGGGGTCCCTCTTTTTTGCCCAAGCTAGATTTTAAATGGTCACCCGCCCTGTTCTTTCTTTCCTTTGTTCGACCCCCTCATTTCACAGAAGAAAGACTGATCCTTTGAATGAAGTTTAGCATCTCCCAGGTGAAGTTCCCTCCGCTGCCTCGCCTCTCCAGGTGGGAAGTGTCGTACGAATGCGTGTGCCATTTCAGACTCCGCCTTAGAGTGTCCCCCCCAATAAACCGAGCTTCACGAGCCGACCTTATTGTTGTATGAGAAAGTTTGTATGTTTTTCGCCCTTTTCTCCAAGAGACAGTTTTTGCTGTTTATTCTTGTGTTTTCAGTCGACTTATGGCCCACCCACTTTCCACTACAAGTTCCGAGGTCTCTATCCACTTCTCTTGGAAATCTTTGAGCCCCTACTTGCGGGTTCGAAATCCCCCTCCCCCCTTTAAAAGATTTACGCGTTTGAACTATAACCACCTCTTGAAAGGAGAACTTTAGCAAACCATCACATTAAAATTTTTACGTCCTCCGCTCTTTTTGAAGCCCCTTAGACTCAGATTGAGTAGTGATCTCCGAGCAAGTTCAAGGAAAATGATTTTTCCTTGATCGCGTGAAAAGAGTATTGCCGAGGAAAAGTTACTCTTACAAAATCATGGCTTTATCCATGCCCAAAAGTCCCGTCTCCTCAGCTCCACAGACTGGATTTAGCCCATTCGAGAACATCGAAGGCATTCTGATTCAAGTTTAATGGTGTGAGGTTTTTTTTAGTCACTTCTCCCCAATTATGAGTTCGAGGTTAAACATCCCACGGAACCGTTCCCTCTGGTAACGGATGTTTTTCTGAAGTACTCCCGATATGCCTTGGACCGCCTTCCCCACGGCAGCACCCCCTGTTATGGAACTCGACTTGCGTTTTTCGCCGTATCTGCCCCTGACGTACTGCTCGTTGTCCGGGAGTTTGTGGAAGGCTTGTAATCTTAAGCGTTGAACCCCCTTACCTTCCTAGTTTCATTTAAGTTGTCCTTTCATTTATGTGGGGTCCACTTTTCGATCGTGGGATTTGAATTTCGGAATGGTCCCTTCTGGACTTCTTTGACTTTCGGTGGCCCTATTGGCTGCTCACCGGTCCGCGTTCCCCACAATTCCCTGGTTTGTTGAACATTGTCATTACTGAAATCTTATTTTTTCTGACTCTAAGGATCGTTCGTTATTCTTCTGTTTTCAATCGATGCGATTTCTCTTGTTGTGTCTTGAACCACCAGAAGAGCCGTGATGCTTTGTGAATCTCCTCGTATGATTGCGCCAGGGATGGACAGTTTAAGACCTGGCTCTTTCAGACGAGAGAGCTCCCACATACGCCGCCGCTTCTGACTCCCTTTCGTTTTACCATCAAGTTTTTTATAGAATGGCGTAGAACACCCGCCCGCGCCTCCCGGGTCAGCCTCGAATTTTGCCTCCCAGCTGAACGCCAGGCTTCATTCGAGCCGAAAGTGCTCGAAAATGTGACCTTCTTAGTCGTAATAGGATCTGTGAATGGATCTGATTTTTAGACTCCCCCGCGGCCCCCCCCTTTCCTTTCCCCTCCGCTATCATTTTTTAGAGTCATACGGTTGCCGTCAAATTTCCGCTGCAGATGTCGTGGTGCTGAGCGGCCTCGTGTCCCCCTTCCCACCTGCCCCAACGACGTCTTGTCGATAACGTCTCCCGAGACCGATCTTTATTCTCCCTGAGAGACGAGATTCGTCATTCCCTTAACAACGCAACCCTGAGAAGGGTTTGTCCCGCCCCGACCCCGCGGTTTTTCGCACGTTCTCAGAGAAACTGCACGCTCGACTTCGCAGTTCGACGTTCTCCCCATCATGATTTTAAGGCTTAGGTACTTTTTAACGGAGTTCAACTCTCCCCCTCCCCCCGTTTCTTAGTTCAGCCCAATAGGCGGGCTGCGCTTTTAGTCCACTTAACCGTCAGACGAGAGGCGCCGTTCTTCTCCTCCCAGGTACAAGTATTTTTTTTTTCTCCCCCGCTCGTTCTAAAATGAATCTCGCCAGGAACGACCTCCTTGAGACCGTGATCACCCCCTTGTTTTTCTCCATGATTATCTTGGCCCCCCTTTGGGCGTACTCGGCCCTTTTTGTGCGTCAATCCGCAGATAACTGAAAGATACTTGTATCAGGCAAGCGTTAGTTCTATCTGCTCTTCCATGAACACCATAGAGTGTAAAGGAATCACGGTCCGAGACATTTCCGCTTTTCTCTGGTCCTCAAGTTTTTTGCGTTCCGAACTCAACGGGATGTCCCGTACAAGAAGAGTAGCTTTTTGTACTTCTGTTCTTCCCCCCCCCTCCTTTAGTTCTTTCCAGCCCTTGTAAGGGATAGTTTTCGGTGAATCACCCAGCCGAGGTCTTTCATAACTTTTGATCTTCACTCCTCCTGTTGGATGTGCCAGAGCGTCCGCTTCTCTTCAGAGGAATAGACTTTTACATCCTCCTTTGTTGTTGTTTTGTCTTTTTTCTCATCGTTCGCAATATTGACTCTCCTCTACGCAATTCATTAGAGAATACTCCTTGGTTATTTCAGAGCGGCTACCTTCTCCGCCATCACGGCCTACCTCCCTACTCGCCTACAAGTCGACGACGACTCTTTATTATTGGATGACACCTTTTCTGCGGGAGGTTGACGATAATTACAAAAGAGATCCGCTCAGTTTTACTCTAAGGAGGCCTCCAACCGTTATGGGATGGCAATGAGCGAAGCTCGACTTTAGCTGACCTGCATTAGCTCTAGTGAGACTTCGCCCCTATTTCTTTACTAAGAAAGTGGGGCTTCAGAGTGCTGGAGTTCCCCCCATTTTTCGAAGGACTCTTTTTTCTCTCGTGTCGACTATCTTAAGCGACTTTTATGCGAGAGCCTTCCTGACGCTTTCTTCGGACCCGAATGAAGACAGGCTCGTTGCCCCCTAGCGCCCCCGATTGAGCTGTTGAGGTCCCTAATGAAAGTTCTGAGCGCTTCTTTCAAGCCGAGTTACTGCCTAAGGATTATTTTCTCCGGTGAAACCTCCCCCCTGGTTCCTCTCTCGGGAGCTCCAGGAAGAGTCCAACCAACCACGCCTAGCCTTTTCGCATGCCCGGCGGTGGCCAGAAGGGTTTAGCCGACCGTGCCGATTTCTTTAAGTTTTCTCACAAAGCCTTCAGTGCGAAATTTTTTTAGGGAACCGGTCGTCTCCTCTGTTGAAACCACCCTTACCCCCAGCTTGCTGATTTTGCTAGGATTCAATATATCGAACCTCTAGAGGGAACATTTCGGAGGTTGTCTTTTCATTCGGAAAGACGAGCATTCCAACAGCGTATCGTCCGCTACGACTCCTTCATGGAAGCCTTCGGCGCCCCCTTTCGATCGTGTCTGACGAAGTATCTCTCTATCCGGCCAACGTTCTCTGGTAAATTCAGACTCCCCATGTAGACTTCGTTCTCGCCCAACTGTCCTGGATCCCGAGCGAGCGCAGCTCTCTCGCCAGTCCTCCTTCCTCTAAAAGCACCCTCACTCTAAAATAATAAGACAGTGTCCAAGATGGGGTAATAGGAATAATTTCCTGAACACAACCCTCGAACACTCTCTACCCTCCCACTCCCCGCAACTCTTAGTTTCCCCTTTCCATCAAAGAAAGCTAAATTTCATTCAATACGCGATGTCTAGGTTCGAAGACTTTTCATAATTTTTTGAGAATCACCATCTCCTTGAACCCCTGCCCCCGCTGCCCCATACTGCACATCTAGAAATTAAGACGCCGATAGAAGTAGTCACCATTCCCCCCTTTCCTGCACCCGTCAATCAGGCGGCGTCCAGGCCCGCGATTACCCCACGCATGATGTCAACCGTCCCCTTTGCAGATGAATGGTTTAGACAGTCGTTCCAGAACCCCCATAACCCCCCTGAGTCCCCCGAGCCCCGTCCCGCGTTTCCGAGAAGACGGAATATGCCGTCCGGATAAAAACCGTTTTCTTTAAAGATAACCCGTAGTCGTTCTTTTTTGGTCACCCCCCAACTAGATGGCCCCTTGCTCCGGACACGAAAAAAATGTAACACCCCCAAGTAAAGGTGACCACCCGTCCATTTTCCACCTCCGGCCGTCAAGTCTATCCCTTACGCATATGGTGCCTTTCGCAGGCCTGAATTGACAGTTGCCTGAGGCGAACCCCCACTTGATGCCTTTTATTTGCGCCTTAGTTACGAGTTTTTAACTTAAGAGGGGTTATATACGCATGCAATTAGGACAGGTGACCTTGGCGTGCTCCCAGCTTAGCAACGCAACGGAAGTATAGAGGCGTGCCAGGGCTCCATTTCTTTGCAGTCTTACTGGCCGGTACTGTTCCTTGATGGGGCCCTTGTACGTTCAGATGGGTGCAGACTCGGTACCCTGAAAGTACGCCATTTCAGGGGATTCTACACCTCCGCTTTCATCGCCCTTCCCGGATTTCGTGGCTCCCTGAAGGAAGGGCCCCGCCATTTTTTGATGGTCATCAGTAGTTACCGACGTAAGAACCCACCTGACCATAAAAAAGCCTTCGCTGTGAGCTTCCCCCCCTCGTAGCATCCCTCCGAGTTGTCAAATATCTAGAGGAAGGTAAAGATTTTGTGACAACTCGATTTCTTTATGATCGCAATTTGCCCTTTTTTTCCCTTTTGCTTACACTCCACCTGTAATTGTCAGCGCGTTCCCAGAGGTCTACCAAGTTTTCCTCTGTCGTCCTTTTACTTTTTTTTTCGTCCCTGCTTTGGTGGACCCGCCAACTTTCGGCAAATTAGTGTGACGCGTACCTCCTCTCTTTTCATGACCCCCCGGAAACTGAGTGGCCTTTCCTTTGCCCTCCATTTCACCTTAAACGTGCCGGAACTCCTGGACCCGTGCCCTTCAGTTTTCTTTTCACCCAAGTAACCTTTGCTCCCCCCTCGACCCTCAAGTCGTTCGGTCCTAATTTTTAACTTAGGTGTCAGAGATGTCCTTTTTATCTTTCCCTTTTTCCGTCCAGGGTGCTCCCTAACGGCGTCACCCGACATTCGTCTGACCAATGAGTCTCCCCAGCCCAAACGACCGTGTACTCTTTTTCCAGCTTCTGCTGTTTCGCGGGGGTCTTTTGGGGGTCCGGGGCGGACCCTTCATCGTTTTTGCTGGTGCGTCCCTGGACCAAGTTCTGAACAGTCCGTCTTCAGATTGGTTACTCCCGCCCGACGTTTCCCGTTCACTGCTTTTCTCGGCACTTGGCTCTTGACAATGATCTTCCGTCATACCCCTTTCCTTTCCTATCCCACCACAGATAAGCAGAGAGGTGTCGACCTTTTAAGATGGAACTCGGTAAGGGACCCAACCCCCACCTTAACGAGGGATATTTCTTCACGCTTCTACCCCTCTCTTCTTTGCCAATTCCTCTCCTGGTGACCTAGGTTGGAGGTATGTAAAAACCCTTGATCCTCTTCGCCGGGCATAGGAGGTTTAACGCTCTTTAACATCGTTCTTGCGATATGTACCTCCTCTTAACCCCTGTTTGCATGGTACCCCAAAGAAACGTGCTCCCTTTCTTCCCCCCTTCCTGCCATTTTGGCCCTTACTCCTTTTTTGCGATTAGCTTTGGGCGTTCGTGACATGTTGACTTCACGTCCCACCACTACTACGGCTCATTGGAAACCTTCGCCTTCCTGTCCGCGTAAGTCTTTGTGAACCCACCTCCCCCCTCCCTAAGAGCTCACTGACCATCCTTTCAGGCCATTATACAAGATCTAACGGAACCAACGCCTACTCGAGCGTCTGTTTAGACCTACCAGGCAAGTTCGCTCCACCAAGACTAGTCCATTTCCGCGAATCTTCCTAAGGAATGCCTCAAGCGTAACGTCGCCCGACACCTATCTGAAAGCCTCGACGACGGAATCCTAATTTTTATGTTTCATGTTTTCCCCTCCTACGAAGCCCCCGGGACCTCCTATATTCCCCCACTCCCCCCCCCCAGGCATCAACCCGCCCCGTCTCCGGGCTCTAGTGCTTCCAAATAAAATCGATTTCGCAGTCGCAAATTGTGCCCCCCTCTATTCTTTTTAAAGCTTCGCCCCCTTCGCCTGCCCTAGACCGAAAAACGACGAACCAAGGGAATCTAATTCCTAAGCGAGCAATCATCTTCTATTAGGCCCCTCGATGTCTTTCGTCCCCCCGTCCCGTAGACGAGCGTTCAATGGGCTCCGTAAAGAAGCCCTGAAATATATACTTCCTCAACTTTGTTGTAGTCTGCGTTCTTTCTCAGGAGTGCTTGACTGTTGCCCCTTGGTCAGGTTGGGTCTGTCCTAACAGCATACCCCGCATCCTGTTGTCGCGAGTCTTTTTCGTCAGGGTTTCCTCCGGTCCCTTTTTGGATTTTCCCTGGTTTTTCTTATGGGAACTCGAATCTCGTATGCTTTTTTCCCAAAAATTTGGTTAAAGCGTCGTTTCCTAATTTGGTTTTCCCTGGGATAGGATGTTTGGTTTTTTTCACCTCGCTGATTTATTATCGATCGGTCGTCTTCTCGCTCCCTTTGGTTTGCTAGATCTCTTCCGGGCTGTGTAGTATCTTGTTAAAAAAGGCAACGTAACGATCACCCATGCTGATTTTCACACTCCGTCAGTTGCTGCTCCAGCTTATACTTGGAGCTCTTTGAGAATCCTCTGCGTATCAGCCTTGACCTCTTTCAGATAGTCACCGTCGTATGGGTGACTATCTGTTACTTAGGTCGAAGAGAGATGTTTTTGTTGTCCTTAGATTTTGAATAGTCTAGGGTTTCGTTCTTTCGCCACCGTCCGGACTCTTTTCTGGTTTTTTAGTGACGTTATGGCTAGGGACCCGTGAGGAATGCCCCTCTCATTTTCCCACTGACTATCGTACTGCTGATTTTCCGTTTTGTAAAACCTAGTGTTTTCCAAACCTTTTTGGAGTTTCACCAAAACGGAGTTTTAGGTAAAAACTTCTTTGGCACCCTTACAGTCTTGACCTTTTTGTTTAACCTTTCCCGATCCCGGGTTGAAGCAGTTTTAATGCAGATGTATTCTCATATTTTCGCACGAGGATGGTCCCCCCTCCGCTTTGATGGGTTGGAAAAAATAGACCTGCTCCCTCGTTGAAGTACCTGTACCGCCTAGGGTGATAACATTAAGTTCCCCCTTATCACTAAACTTTTCCTCCGTTTACGTGTTTGTAACTGACAGCAGATTTTCCTATATAATATCTCCTTAAAATGGTTCCACATTCGTCGCCGTCACCTCGTCCCTTTCTCACCGTCACGACTCTTCATCTGTTTTATTTCGATTCGCAAGTGATTGACTCATCCCCCTCCCCCTCCTTTTTTCCGACTCCAGTGAAGCTTCAGAGCCCTAACTTTCATCATCGGAGGAGTCACCTTTTCCCTGTACCCTCTTTCGTAATGAGTAATTTCTCCCTTGAAGGTTTAGGGTACCAGTGTTTCTCAGTCACCCATTCAGGAGAAGACCTTTCCATTCCTTTCACGACCCTCATAGTTTTTTTTATAGATAGCCAAGTTCTACCAAATTCTATGCCTCAGTAACTGGACTGTCAAGTTGAGGTCCTCTTATCCACCTTCAGGCTTGCCCAACCCCAGACGTTTCATCGTAATCTGAACCGCTTCTGTCTCGGTTCATAGTTTTTTCCCTTTTAACAGTAAGCTTGTTTGAATACTTTTTAGGTTCATTGGGATAAAGAAAGTTGACCATTCAGTTTTTTCTCTTTGATGTTAACCCCCCCGGTGGAATATAGGGCTGCGACTCCAAGTTTCTATGTTGTGAGTCTCCAAGACCGTTTGTTTAAGTGCCACGTTTTCTAGTTCGACCCAAGACTTCTTTCCTACCCTCCTAAATTAAATCTCTCATCTGATCCGTAGCCCCCCTCTTGTAGAGAGCTTCCTCATTAACCATTTTTGCTTTACAGACAAATTTTCCCCCTGTCCTATCTCGCCTGTAGAGGTCCCCCCCCATCAACTAGAGAAGTGGAGCTTCGACCTTGCTTCTCCCGCGTCTCTTTCAGAGTTTTTCCCTCTAAATAAAAGTCTTTTGTTTTGTCTTTGAATCCCCTTGTAAGTACCACCCATGCCACTTCCTCTCCCCGTTCTTCTCTCCCCTTCTTCTACATGAAAGGATTGCCCCCTTTGAAGATGAACAAGGACTTTTTCGGACCATTCCAAATTTCCAGTGTCTAGTGCCTTTAACCGGATGCAAGTTACACCCCCATGATTACACGAAGTTTTTCACCCATCACTTACCTTAAAAATTTTGCGCTTTTGACAAGTGTTGACCGCAAGGACCGAACTTTCTTTCTCGGACTTCCTCTGCCTGACGATCAATTCAAGTCACCTCTTAGAATTTGAGTGAATTTGTACAGAGGTGCTGCCTTAGAAAGACAAAGCCCCCCCTTAAAAAAGCTCCCCTTTTTTCCGTATCACAGACACTAACGTAAGGACGGACCGCGAAAAAGCATTGCCACTGTTGTTTTTGACCGTAGAGGACCGGCATCCCTCTACCTGGAAGTAGTGTCCATTTACTCTGGTTTTTTTTTAGGGTCTGTTGTTTTTCTGGCCCACTTGAAGTTTAGGAGGTTGACCCAAAGAAAGGAACCCGTTTGCCTTGAGTCCGTCCCGGTCCCCTTCGAAGCCTAATCAGGCTGATTGACCTTCGCCCCTTCAGTAATATACCTTAACTCAACTCATCGTATGGTCCCTCCTCGTTTTTTGTCAGAGATGGGAAACGCCTGTTCGCCCGTCATTTGCATCCTTCTTTTTGTAGGGGTCCTCAGATTTGTCCAGTGCGTTTGTCTTCCCGGCCCGCCAGAAGGCCGGGCTAATTTTTCGGTCTTCGTTGCACTTTTTTTTTTCCCTATTCGATCTGTGGCTGAGAAGGGGTTGATGGCATGCGGACTTTGCCTTCCCCCCGGTTTTACCGCGATTGCTGCGCCCCTTTCCGATTCCCCTTCACCCCCAAGCCTCAGAAAGGTTTTAATGAAAGCCATTACGTCCTCTTAGGGGCTGACTTATACAGTACTCTTTCTTTGTCTCTGTTTTTTTTCCCTGAGCCCCGATGCTGGGTTGGGCGTACGTTTTTTCCCCCCCCAATCTGAACTGAGAGACTTTCCTTCAAGATGTTTACTCAAAGAGTATTCTTTTTTTTCTCTCCTGTGGAGATGGTCTTTTACTTCCTCCGCGATCCGATTTCGGCTACAAAACCCGGAGATTCTCTTCTAATAGTCTGTGAAGGTCAGAAAGGTCCTTCTCCAGTACCGTAGAGTCGGGGTTACCTAGGAAGTGTCTTTCCCCATTTTGCCTTCTAGAGAATTCCGTCCGGATCCCTTCCCTTCTATCCCTTCTACTACCCCGTTGACGTCCATTGAGGATCCTAGTCTTCGTCCCGGCCTTGTAGTGGTCAACTTGGAAGTCTTTTCCTCTTTCCCGCGGCCCCCCCCCAACGGGAAGTTTCCGCTCTCGTCCTTTCCCCTCTGCAGAGCAGTGTTGCAGAAGCAAAGCCCCTTGTTCATCTGTCTTTTTCTCTCTTGCCGCTTCCTTAACCAGTGGAATTACTTTGGATTTGTTCCCTTCTGACACTTTACATCCCTCTTTTGCGTCTCGCTCCCTCTCGAAGCAGTATTCCCCCTTTGCGCTTAGGAGATCAAAAGACTTCGGTTTTGTACGAGACGGTCGTACGTTTCTCTCCTTTCCCTGATTTTTTCTCTCCCCCTTCCTTCTTCAGTAAATAACTAGCTTTTTCTAGGTTGTTGGCTCTTCCTTCGTCAGCCCCCCTTCAAAGAATGTTTTGCATCGGCCCTAGATTCACCTCTCCTTTTCGTTAACGTAACCCAAGTCCGGAAGAGAGGCTGATTTACCGTCATATTCAGTCTGAAAGTCCTAATCTCCAAGAGCTAGGTGAAATCTCAATGATCCGTGCTCACAGTTGAATCTTTTTCCCTCACGTCCGACCAATTCTTTTGTGAGCGTTACTTTCCTGGAGTTACACTCTAGATAAGCAGACCTTCTAGAAGGCACTCTCTCCCACTTCTCCCCCGCGTCTTCCCCCCCCACTCCGTGAATTTTTCTAATTATCTCTACATTATCGGAGAGATTTTGAAAGTAGCTGACCCCCGGAACCCGCGCCCCCCGGTAACCCGCATTCCGTTCCTATGAACTCGTTCCTCCTCTGGACCTTTTTTTTCCCCCCAACTCTCGAGAAGACTTACCGCGGTACGTATTCCCCTCCTCTCCCGAGTCGAATAGTCCGCAGGCGAAGGGAAAACCTTCTGCCGTAGCCCTTGGATCTCCCCTCTTTTTTTTCCTGGGAAGCCAGATCCTACTTCCTTCCATTCTTTCCTACCTCCGTTGTGTGTATCCTCTTATTCCTTCCCAGAAAATTGGACTCTTTCTCCTTCCTCCATGTTTTGCCATGCGCCCTTCTTGTTGATCTTTTTTCGCTCTCTTTATCACGTAACTTTCTCCTAAGCAGTGATTTTCCTCCCCTTCTCCTCGAGTAGTATTACGATGGGGACCGCATTGTCTTTTGCTTTTCGATGGGCTTTGCCGCGCTCTTCAATCCCCTCCCCTCAAATCTCCGATGACCGCCGGAACAAAGAGGTGTGATGTGCATTTTCAGAGACGTGCCCGAGGTGATACGTTCCCGATACACCTCGTTCGCCTACGAGCTTTCTCCGTACGTCCTTTTTTGCGTAGAACGTTTCTTTTCGTTCTTGCGATCCCACGGTGCAAACCCTGGTAGAAGGGGAATCTCTCGTAGTACGCCGAGCTTACTTTCTCCCCCTCTGGGAGCCAGACGTCCTCCCGTCGTCTGGACTTTCATAAAGAAAGAGTCCATGATATATGAGAATGAAAATAAGTTTTTTTTCTTTAGAGTAAGGAGGTTACAGCCCCCCTCGCGCCTGCTTTCCATTATATTCTACTTCGCACATTGACCGTGCTTTCTCTGGGACGGAGGGAGACCGCTCCTCCTGTCAAAACCCGATCTTCTTTGACTGTTTTCTTTTCCTGCACTGTCCCGTAGGGTGCCGCAAACACTCATCGCTGTTTTCTTCCGTTCCTGCCTCCGCACAAGAATTGCGTTCTTGTTTTCGGTCAAGGAGTATATAGTTCCCCCTCACATTATGAACTGTTGCTTTAATCCCCCGGTCTTCATATTCCTCTACCTGTAGATTTCCAATTGTGCTTACGGGTTGTTTAAGCGTGAGAGGCCCTCAGCCCAGTCAAATACAAGGCCTCTTACGCCATCCCGGAAGCAGCAATGGCTGCTGCCGGTAAGATCCCTGCATGCCGCAGGGCTGACTAAGGCTTGGCTTTTCCCCTATGCCGGAAATTATATCCCTCTAGGTACCTCCTCCTCCTGTAGCGCTACCGATGCGGAACCACTCTCGCTTAGTTCTCGCTAGCCGTTCTCTTTGAGCGCTCCTTCCTCTGTCGGTACCAGGCAACAACGTTCCTCCCCCCCAATCACTATTGAAAGGATCCCACGCTTGGAGTGAGTGCATCTGTGTTTCCCTGTTTTTAAGAACCACCCTCTCTTCGTGAGGAACTAACAGCCCCTCCCCCTCGACTGAATAAGTCAGATCAGACCTTAGGTACTGTCAGGAATCATGTCCACAGAACGTATGATGAGATGTGTGCCGACGCCCCTACTTTTCGCAGCCCTGGATCTCTCCCAGACCTACTCCCTCCCCCTCCCTTCAGCAAAGATAGTTTCCGTCGTTGGACCAAAAGTTAACTCCCTTCCCCAGGACCCCCCCAATTAGACAGGACTGCGGCCGTGAACGGCGATTACCCACGCCCCCGTCTAACCTCACTTTTGATAAACTTGATTTTAGGAGAAAGTAAGGGAAGGCCCCCACAAGCAATCCCCGTCTGGCCCGGAGACCGATGCCTGTCATGAGCTTCCGTAGGAACCAGGGACCCACTTCTTCGACTAACAAAGTGTCGTTCATTAAAGATAACCCCCCCCCCTCGAGTTGTTTCTGCGGGCAACACTCTTCCTGCAAGTTCTTGCACCTCCACCCCCCTGAAACAACCGTAGGTGAGCTTAATTTCAAAGCTTCCCTCGTCGTATCCCCCTTATCAGACTTTTTGCCTCGTGAGGACGAATTGTTCCCCAAGTGATTTTTGAGAACACCAAATACGGTGTAGCTTGGTTCCTTCTCTTTTCCTTTAATTTCAACTTACTCCCCTTTTGGCTGAAGGAATACCCCCTCGTCACTAGGTCGGTTAAAGTGAACTTGCTTTAGGTGAATCCATCCCTGAAGAGATTCAAGGCGGATCCGTTTCTTTTCACACTGCCGCTTTCTCTGTCCTTCCCTTACTGCCCTTATTTGGACCCCTGACTAAGGATTGTTTTTTCCATTCCCTAGGTTCCCGCTACCGCGGACCTTTCAGGGTTTAGAAACGATTCCCCTCCCAGGAGATTTCCAATAAGTGCTTTGCTTCCTTTGAAGGATTTTCATTGATGGGTGTTTTGTCGGGGTACTTCACCTATATTCCCTTCCCTCCAAACCCCCACCCCAAACCTTCCTGATGTTTTCCCCCCTTCATAACCAAAGATGTCCATCGACGAGTTTTTCCCCCCACACTTCTCCGCCTCGTTCTTTGGCCCAAGAGAGCGGTTTTTGGCAAATAGACATATCTCCCGTTTTCACTGGAAACACTTCCCCGTGCGTAAGTCACCTTCGTCCGTCACCGCTCTTCCCTCTCTTTGACCGTAAAGAGTCCCCCACTCCAGATGTCGCGATCTTTAAGTGGCGTAGTAGTTGTCTTTGTGCGAACCTCTCCACTGTCCTCTTTCCCCACCCCGTGGCTTTGAAGTTCCCCCCCCCCCCACCAACCTCTGAAGGACGTAACTCCCCTGCCCCTCAGTGGTAACGGAAATCCCTTCCCCATGATAGCGTCCCCTTTGTACTTTCTGAAAAGGTCCCCCCCGTGCAATTAAAGTGCCACCCCCTCTTTTTTCCCCCCATTCGGATTTAAGCCCAAAGATTTCCTCCAGACCCTTTGTTTCGCCCCCTCTGCCCAGTAGGTTTCAGTATCTACGTTATCTGTAAGAGGGGCTGCACAGGTGAGTAACTTTCCGAAGGCATCTCCTTGCCGTGACTCCCCCCTCCCCGTGCGCTTTTTTAAAAACGGCCAGTTTCAGCTGACCCTCTGCGCCTCTGGCTTTTCTCTTTTGGGGAAATGTTCTCCTTCTCCTGAACTGCACTGTACGAGCCTTAAGGGAATTTTTGGACGGCACGTTCCCTCGCCTAAGCGACCTTTCTCTGCTCAGGCAGAGGAAGGGTTTTCGGAGTCCTTCCTTCCTTTCGTTAAAACTCTCGACATATCAACAAGATCTCACTAATTGTGCGGTGCTCCCCCCTGACGCGCCGAGACCTTAGTTTCCTTTTGAACCCAGTTCACGAATATTCCTATTCCCCAGCTGGATTTTCAGATTATGTTCACTCTTCACTTTTCGAGAAATTGCCCGTAGGTTCAACCCTTTCTTTTTCCCGGGACCTTTCCCCTAGTCTTTCTCCTCTGATGGTAACCCCCATCCTCTTCTTGACAATCTGACTTTCGTTATACCCCATCCGTCGGCATGACTGCTTCACCCCCTTTTTTTCGGAGATGTGACCCCCTAAACAGTTAAGATGGTCATCCCCCTCTCATTCCTTTGACTCCCCGGACTGATTGACCCTCCCCCCTTTTTCGGTCGACTGCCGGTTGAAACCACTCCCCACCTCTAAGATTCAGTGTTCCCCTTCTTAAGGCCGTGGACTTTTGTTAATCTTTCTCCCTCTGTAACCTAACAAGCAGTCGCGCCCTTCAAGAAAAAGCCCTCGCGAGATTCAACTCCCCCTCCACTTTTCAAACTCCCCGCAGTTGAAGCGAGAGGGACCCTACACCCTGGCCACTCCCTAGAGTAACCCATCCTCTTCCTTCCCATTACTCTCGCATCGTGAGTGGTAGAGAGCCTCGCCATTCTTCTACGCTGAAGCATGAGAAATACTTTCAATCCGCCGGCTTCCGTCATTGCCGCATTGGGTACCCTCCTGTCCGCCCATTTTGACGAAGATTCCTTCACGAACAAAGGATAACGAAATCTCTCCTTCCCCTCTCCCTGGGATCGCTAATGGTGATACCTACCCCCTAAGCTCCCCCTGCATTCTACCCGTTTTGTTACGATAGTAGGTTTTGGGCCCGCGAGATCCTGTGCTAAAGAGCACCCCCAACCAACCCCTATACGCATCCCCTTTCCTCAATTGCCCTCCCATGCTGAAGCTTAAATCCTACTCTTTTTCTCCTCAGTTATGTCGCCCTTCCCCGGACGACCTTTTCAGCGAATTTTCTGCATCGCATCCGA
>Ga0179591_1327251_pt1 | contig 19688 bp, 21 predicted proteins | sample CZOMad2_1_08_16f_FD_182891 | JGI IMG/M metagenome (GOLD analysis project Ga0179591, IMG submission 182891) | Vadose zone soil fungal communities from Angelo Coast Range Reserve, California, USA - CZOMad2_1_08_16fungal (PacBio error correction) | ecosystem: Environmental > Terrestrial > Soil >... | reverse complement strand
TTTCCCCTTCCCAACTGCACTTTCGCCATCAAAAACCAAGGAACTCCACTACGGCCTCCGGCGTCTTTTTTTTTGGGCCACCCCCACCCCCCAAATTTCGCTCCGGCCCAAATCTTCTCTCACCTCCAACCAAAATACCGCGCATAGTCCCCCAACTACTCCCCCAATTTCTGGACGCTCCTTTTTTTCACTCCCCACCCATCCACTTTCGAACCCTCTTCAAACCGTGTTTCTCCATCCCAAACCAGATCCCCGTCACGGCTAACGGTCCTGACAGGACTCAGTTCCCCCCCGCATTGATTAGCACTGCAATAGGTTCAAATCCGTCCACTAGGACCTGAAGTTCTAGACCCTCCATCCTGTCGATTCAAAGAGCATTATCCTAAGTCTCTTGTATTTAAGTACGCCCAGGAGCCAGCAATTCCGACCATTGATCTTCTTCCTGCCCAGCTCCCCCTCATTTCAGTGGGTACCCTTTTTGAAAGCGCGGTCAGAAAACTCAACGTCGTGCTTTTGTCCCCTAACCTCCCCCTGCTTTTCGTTCATGCGTGTTCGATTTCCAAAATGGTTCCCCCCAACTTTGTAGAACGGGTGGATACGTTTCTTCGGGTCGACCCCAATTTGAGATTGCCCCATTCTGTCCCTCATATTCACTTGGCAATTGTTGTCGAAAATCCTGTTTTTTTTTTTCCTTAGCCACCAATTTAATTCCTTCAGAACTTCCCAAACCACCCTACTCTTCAATGCTCAAACGCTTTCTCACGTGCGCCCGGACGTCCTCTTTTCCTTCCCTTTTTTTATGCCAAAAATCCAAAACCCTGACACTAGTTGACCCAATGCGCAGAAAATTAAAGTGAAGGGATTAAACGACCCCGATACCTAGGGCTAAATGACTCCCCGGCCCCTTTCTAGACAACAACTTTAGATACGGAGTAAATAGGATATTCTTTAGACTCATTTTGTTATCTCACCTTTTCGACCCCCGCTATCCGCGACAATTTTCTTTCTCTTAGTTTTTTCCTTTCGCATTTGCGTCTTTTTTCCCCTTTGTAACCAGCTACTTCGCTTCAACGTGTGCCGTCCTTCGCAAACATAAGCGAGTTCGCGAGAGGGGGGGGGGGGGGGGTCCGTCGATCAAGGCCCTTTCCCCACCCCCCCCTGTAACCTTTCATGGTAACGCTGACAGTAGCCCCCATTCGACAACGTAAGGACCCAATACCCCGAACCTTTTTTCCTGGGTGACCCGCTCCCCCCAATGCCCAACTAGACCCCACCTTCTACCCTGTCCTCCCCCACTCTTGACCGTATCTTCCGCATAGCTTCCTCAGTTTTTTCATCGCTGGCATTTGATCCCTCACGCCGCAGCACTCCCAACACTGCCGCAACTTCTTCTGCACACAAACAAACCTGAGCCTCCCGGTATTCACGTGTCCACAGTTTGCGTTTCCACATGTCCCATGCAGATACTCGCTTACCCCCAACCCCCTACCAGGCTTGGTTCCCTTTTCTACAGTCCCCTCGAGTTTCACAATCAGTCCCACTAACATCGAGAAGGCCGAGCTCCGAGATATAAACGCCAGTGTGCGATCTTTTCCCCATATTTTTGTGCAAAACCCTACAACACGCTCAATCAGTAACCCAGTGCCCCGCGATCCCACCACCCACCCCCTCTCCACCCTTCTTAAACTTTTCACTCACAATCCAATTCAGAGACCCGTATGTCCCACGCGCTTTCTCTCTCCGTTCAACCTCTCGTCCTTTCACGACCTGGTGGTAATCCCACGCAAAGCGATCCTTAGAGGGTTGTCAGGATCTTTCGCGTTAACAGAAAATGTAAAGGACAAGACAAACAGTCACCATTTACCCCCGACGACCCTCATTGACTCCATCGCACCAGATAGCCAAACACCCTGCCCAAGATGGTTGAGTCTAACCGGGTTTAACCTCCTGACGTCTGAAATGGATAGCCACCGTCCCGCCTCCGTAGCAGACCGACTGATCCATAACCCTTGTCCCCAACATTTTCCCCGTTCTGCGGTACCAAGTAGCCCCTCGCGAGGCCCAACCAGAAATCCCGACCGAAATACTTACTCATCCCCACACCACCGCCCTCTTTTTTTTTTTTCCAAATGGCGCTCTTGTCCCCCCGACAACGACCACGATCCCCACGCACACCCTGACCCGTCCCCCAGAGTTTAAAAGACCATGTCCTAACCCCGTGTTCTAGGAGAATTCCTCCTTGGCCCTATATACCTTTTCTCCCAAGGTGTGTGGTGTTGAGACCTCACTCATCTAGAGAATTTGTCAAATCCTTTACAACGAACGGCAGAGTCAGCCTTTTGTGTGTCCTTTCTTCTGTGGAATGTTTGGGTGCTTTTGCCTGGGAGGACAGGTTGATGGGTGTTGCGCTGGCTTTCTTTCCCTTTTCAAGACGATTTTATGGGTTTTGTGGGAGTCGTCAGCTATTTCTCTGAGCGGTTTTTCTTTTTCCTTCTCTGTTATCATATGCACGAATGAATTCACCTGTTAGTCCCCAAAGGTATGGTGGGCTGGGAAGGCTATCGTCGGGTTTTTCTACAGCCTTGGTCCCTCCTTTTTTCCCTGGCGTTGAACCTGCTTTCTTGCTCCAGGCAAGATGGTTTGGGCACTAAGTTCACGGTTGCGATGCCACCCCAGCTCCTTTTTCGGAAATGTCCTATTGCGTCCCATTTACCTGTGGGGCACAATTTGGTTCCGTATTTCCTGACCCAATCTAACTTACAGGCGTACTTTAGTAAACGTTTGCTAGGCTTAAAGATTGACGTCTACCCTATGATAGAGTGTGCTCACCCCCTGCTGCTTCGTTAATGGCGTTTTGTTCCCATGGCGGGGACGATCTTTGCTTGGTTGGGTGGGCTCGCTGCATTTGGCCGTTGCTACTTTTTTCCTTCGTGGGGTCACTATTTATTTTCCACACTGGGTATATCGTGCTTTTGCTAGATTATCTTGCAGGAGGCGGGTTTTTTGGTTTTCTGCTTGGTTTCCCTCAAAAACGATTTCGTGGAAATTTGGATGGGCCGTGATCCGTGATACCTTTTTTTGTTGAATTGTTTTGTTGCCTTTTCTGCCTAACAGTCGCGCCCTGTATGCCATCCCCGGCTTCCAACGGAGGCGGGTTTTCCGGGATTAGTGTGGCCCTTTTTTTCTCCTGGTGTTTTCGTTTTTCCTCGTTTGAGTAATCATCGCGATCATTCTGACTTGCCACTCTCTCTATTGCTTCCAGCGATCTTTGGAGTTATGTGATCCCGTCCGGTGTTTTAGTGGGGGTCATTTTTTCGTGGTACGAGGCATTTTTTTTTGCTCGGTATTGGTCTCTGTTGCGCCTTGGTATTTTTAACCTTGTCGGACCCACCCCCTTCCCGGATTTCCTTTTGTTGATATGGGACCTTGATCGTCTTCTCGTCGGTCCGCGCCGATTATTTTTTAGGCTTCTGGCTCCACGACTAGGAATATGAATCCTGTCGCCTGTACATGAATCCAAACGGCGCCAGAGCACGACCAACAATCGCAGAGCCCGACCTCTCTTACGGTTCTATGGCGGTAGACTTGCGATGGCTGAAAGGTGGTCCGTTGACTTCTTCCCCAGCGGAGCCTATCTAGGTGCGGCACTTGACGCCCACGGGCTTCTGTGCGGGCGGGTGATCCTTACCGTTTAATCGTTCCCCTCCCCGTTCCCTTTATTGTTGCGTGCATTTTCAAAAAAACTTTTTTCCCCCTTGATGTCCGGTTTTTATTTTTTTGTCAGACCCCCTAGCTCCTCCTGAACAAAAAGGAGATACCCTTTTAGTACGGGCGTTCAGTCGGCGAAAGATTTCCCCAGGCAGGGCTTCGGTTCTACTTTTTTTTTATCTTCTTCCCTTTTCCCCCGTAGTCGCCTCGTCCAGAAAGGATTTTCCTCTCAAATTCTTTCCATTGAAATCTATTGTTTCAGATTTCATTCACCTTTTTCTTCGCTCAATTATGCCGGGCTGAGTATTCCCCCAATTTGTTTATACCCCCCCATGCATCCACAGGGCCTTTTCAGCACCCAGTCGTGCAGTTTCTTAGGCCCTAATGACCCTTTCGTTTTCTTTAGCCCCTGTTTTAGTGTATGTAGACACTTCAATTCTCTTTTTTCGCTGGCAATTAATTTCTTCCTCCCCGTCTTTCCCTTTAGGCTGGTTTTTTTTGTGTACTAACTTTAAACCGCCATTAGTTTTATTATCGATCTTTGGTTTTCTGATTATGGAGGGCCGTTTCATGGCCCTATTGTTCCTTGCCGCGTGGATTATCTCTTTCAGGGGGTAATTTGTTCATGCGCGACCTGCTATTGTAGAGGACTTCGCCCTTTTTTGTATTATGGGCCCCCCCCCCCGTTGACGTCTTTTCGACCTTTTCTCTTGCCCATTGTAGTTGCGTCTCCCCCGCTTTGAGAGAGCTCTCTTATTGGCGGGACGTTTACGGGTTTGTTGGTTTTTTTATTTTCTAGACTTGGTCGCAGCCGGCGCCTTTTTTAGTTGGTCTCCAGAGCGAGGCTTTAAGTCGAGGCCGTGTGTTTTTCCTTGGTGTGCCTGGCCGGCCTTTTTTGTTCGTTTTTAGTCGATCAGTCCTCCGGTGGGGGGACCTTGGCGGAAAGTCTCTTGCAGGTTTTTTACGTGCACGCATTGATTTTCCCGCCCGTTTCTGGTGGTCTACCTTGTTTGTGGTCACTGTTTCTACCCTCCCCTCGAAGTTTTGTTGTTTGAGCCTCATATCTGGCACACGCCGATCCTTTCAGACACCGCCACTCTCTCGTCCCCTTCCATGGAGCTCGTTACCTTTTCGAAAGCTCCTGCCGTCCCCTGATGGTTCAGAAAATGTCGCCTTCTGCCATGCCGATCCCAACTGCCTTGTTTCCCACCAACACCACTTCCCACGACAACGCGTCGTTATTTTGCTCTGTCTTCACCCACCCCCTCCGCTGCGCCCCTGGCATCTCCACCAGCAACGTCGCCCTTTACCCCCCCTCCCCTACCCCCCTCGTCCTGGGAATGAAATAACAATGCCGCGACCCTCTATTTCCCCTATCACGGTTAGCTCACCCCACCCCCCCCCCCCCCTTACCCCCTTCGCCTCCCGCCTACGTTACGTGCTTACACGAAGTATTGATCATTCCCCACCCCCTCACTAGGTCCCATCCCTTCCCCTATGCCCTGTCACGTCTAGATAACCTTCTTCCTATGCCCCCCCCCCCTTTTCAGCAAACTAATGTTTATATAAAGAAAAAAACTTTTTCGCCCAATGCTAGAGCGAATGATTACTTGCCACCTCCCCCGAAGCATTTTTTTTTTTGAAATTACGAACAAAACGTCTTTCTCTCGCCTAAAAGTCATCTCCCTCGTTTTTCTTTTTGTTTTTTTCTTTTTTTTTTTTTGTCTGTCCCTTGCGATGTAACCCAATGGTTTCTCCCCCCCCGGCGATTAGAAGCCGTCTGACGTGTTATTCCCTTTTCCAATGTTAGCTGGAACAGTCTGACTATATCTGACGCAATGAATTGGTACAAAGCAGGTCGGCGTGACTTATAACAAAACTGCCTTTCCCCCCGTTCGTCAAGCCCTCCCCCCCCCCACTAAAGCCTGCCTTTGTGAACAACCTCGCCTCCCCTGGCCCTTCCCGGCAAGAGGGTCCATCTCCTTATTTGCGCCCCCCCAACCCCACAGAAATCAAGAGTTTCAACTGCCCCCCCTACTCACTTATAAGAACCGATTCCCGATAACCATACCTAGGGCTCTCTACTCACCCGGCCTGCCTCGCACAATCCCTTTGCCTACGATTCGCAAGTCCTCTTCTTGTTTTTCTTCCTTTTCACTCAATGTCGCCATCGCCCGCTATCCCTGTAAATTTCTTTCCTCGCTCCTTTTTGTGTTGCCTTGTGTCTTTTTCCCATTCGGTCCCTCGCTCCTCTTGCAATTCGTGGTCTTACCCTCGCCTAGCCCCCATTTGTGGACCGTTCTTCCTCCTGTCAATCCCAACACCGCACCAGGCACATATTTGTTTTCTTTTGGGAACCTCGGACCTCCCCTTTCTGAACAACGTCGTGCACCCCCTCCCCACAACCTTTGGTTCTGATCACTACGACCCACCTAGCCCCACCTTTTTGTTTATCACGGTCCAACCTGCAGTAGAGCGCAAAGAGATATGCCGTCAGACGTCTTTCTCTGCCTGTCCCCCCCTTGGGGACTTACACGAACGCATCGGGCCTTCTGCACCTACCCGGAAAACCGTCCCCAGGTTACCCTATGCCCCTCCATTTGTCACTGTGCACATCCCCCTCAGACCAAACAAAATCACAAAAGGTACTCAACGTTGATCCCCTCCTCCCAACCGTCCTACATCCTTTCTGTTCCTACCAAGCATACACCCCGCTTTCATTCCGCTTTTTTTTCTAAGCATTATACGCCAGTGTGCATTTTCGTGCACCACTCCCCGGGTCCACCATAAAACCGATCAATCCCTTAAGCCCCAGGCAAGCTGCCATTTCGCACACCCCCCACTCCACCTCTTCTTGTTTCGTCAGTCCCCCACACCATGACCGTCACCACGTCCATTCTGATCCAACTCCTCTCGATCTCTACCGTTTTAGTCCTAAGAATTTCCCATCCCGCCCCGTTTTTCAAAGTCTTCCCGGGCCCTAACGCAATTTTTAAGTTAGAGGGGCAGGAACTCACTGGTACCTGGGTCCCCCCCTCCCCCGTCAAAGTACTGGACCCCTCACCACAGGAACCCCCCCATGAATGCTTCGCCCCGCAACGACAGTCCCAAACACCGCCTCTTTCGTTGTAGCCGGGACCGTCAACAATGGTTACAACGGGTGCTGTAGTGACCACCACCCCGTCAAGTCTCCGCTCCCCTCAAAAGCTTGACGCCAGACCGGTTGGACTACAGTTGAATCCGTTCCTTTTTTTCCTTACCCCAACCGCTTATGCCCCGAGCCTTCTGGGTAACCGCTCGAAACATGACTCAACCCACCCCCCGCCTTTGATCTCTTTCCCCTTCTCTCCGGCCACACCGCAATCAAAGTCGACACATCCCCAAGAAACCCGCCCCAGTCCCCCCCCTTTCTCCCGGACAACAACGCAAAAGACCTACGTTTCCCTCGTTGAGCCTGACGTAACTTGGCACTCTATTTATTCCTTAATTTTGTTTTGAGAGACTAAATAAATTCGCAGTCGCTGATCAACGCTGCAGTCGGAGATTTTTATTTGTGTGTCCGGGCTTTCTTTGTCATTTTTTCGGGGTGTTGGGGTTCCCCCTTTTTTGAACTTGTTTCTGAGGTATTTTGACGGACCTAAGGTCTAGCCGTTTGTGGTGAGGAGGAGTTCGTCGATTTCGGCTTGAGTTGGCGCGTCGCGGTTGGTATGGTTTTTAGATCGGTTCTATCATCTGTCTTCTCCGAAACGTACTTCATTTAGGGACACTCAAGGTTTGGCCTTGCCTTCCCGTGCTGGTGATATAGTTTTGGACGGTGTTGTTCACCCGTTTTGTTAACCGAGCGTCAGGCTTTCACGCCGGTCAGTTCTCACCTACATATGCGTTTTGGCAATGATCCTTTGCGCATGTTTTCGGAAGTCTTAAGGCGTTGGGCAATGTTTTTTTTAGTCTTGTCCTCTTCCCTTTCTTTTGTTCCCAAGTGTTAGAAAAAATTCACTTATCATTGCATAGCGGTGGAGTTCCCATAGTGTCCCCCGTTACCATTCGTCTTCTATTCCGTGGGTTAGAGCCGATATCGGTGGGATAAATCATTGGATTTGCTTCGTAATGTCCTTTTCTCTTGTATACCCTTCGGGGATTACGATACTCTTTGCGCTTTTGGTGTGCTCTGAGTTGGCCGTTGTCTAATGATTGATCGTTTTGTTTCGTGTTGGTTGCCCCTTTAGTGTTCTCCGGCCTTTTTTGTTCTCTCTGTTCTGCGCGGCCGAATGAGCGAGGGTTTCTGTGGGTTTCCTGATTTTATCCAACTTTCGCTCGGAACGGTGGTTTTTGGAGTCTCCCTGTGGACGTCCTCCGTTCCTTTGGTAGTTTTATTGATGGGACACATTTTGGACGCGCACTTCCCTCGAATAACCTGTCGGTTCCGGTTTTAGTTTTTGCCGGTGCATTCTTTCCGTTTGTGCTCTTTTGTTCGGAGCGTTGATGTCCCCAATGCTCGACTTATGAAGGCACTCGATTGTCGTTCCGATACGCTCTTGGTTGGATTTCCCGTCCCTTCGGTGGTTGCTGTGTCAAATTTCGGGTCGTCCGATCCTGTTTTCTCGGGCTTTTCCGGTGCGTTTGTTCCTCAGTTTAGGGACTGGCCTCGGTACCCTCCAAACAACAGATTTCGGAGCGGTTTGATTGTGGACTTTTTTTTTTTTCTCGTCTTCGTGCGCGTCGATTTCTCGGCGGGGGATCTTCGGGTGATTCTTCACTTTTCCGACTGAATGGAATAGGATTTGAACGAATGAACCTCTCACGCAAAGCGACATAATGACCCCCCCCACTCGCTAATCCCTCCGGATTTGGATTGCGACCTCCCTTGATTGTGGTCAAGTGTTGAATTTAAAAGCGGACTCCTTAGCAGAGGTGATCCTTGTCCGCCTCTTCCTTTTAGTCCCCCTGTTCGCGGGTCCGGGCTGCGTCCCTTTTCTTACGTCATCGTTCTAATACCTTCTGAGAATTTCGGCCGTGCCCTTTCACTCTTGACTTTTTTGATTTTTGCGGCTCCCAGTCTCCCCCTTGCCTCCCGTGTCCAGGTTTTTTGAAGTGTTTTTCCCGGCAGTTTTTTTCTGTCTATAAGTTTTTTGAACGTGCACGTCGGCATTTTTCTATTCCACTTCCAGACCTTTTTTTTTTTTCCTCCATGCCTAATGAATCTGAAGACGGGCATTCTCAAATTGGCGCCCCTCGCTCACCCCTCTCCTCCTTGGCACATATTCCCAATTTGTAGACCCATGTCATCTTTTAACAGGTTTGCAGGAGCCCTCGCGAGTTTTCTTTTCTCTTTTTACCCTCTCCCGGTTCTTTTGTTTTGAATTGAAGGTTTCGCCCCCCCTTCATTTCAGTCTTTTTTGGACAATTAAGAATGCATGTCTCATTTCTTCATTTTGGTGCCAGTTTTTGGCCCCCCTTCAATCATTCTTAGGATTGGGCACTGGCCTCTATTATTTCTGGGATTCTAAGTTTTCCTGTTCATGTAGTTGGGCTTGGACCGATGTAGTGCTTATCTGCCTCCTGCCGGCCTTGGCCACTCGAGGAGGAGGCTTCTCATTCCGTGGTTATTAGTTTCCCCACGGTTGGTAGTGATTCGAATCTTCGTTTCTTTTTATTTCGTCCGTCAAAGTGCGGTATTGGTTCCTATGGCGATTTTTATTTTTTGTTGGAGTAGCCGATGGAAGCACTGGCCGGGAAAAGTTTTTGGTTTTCCCTTCTTCCTATGATTCACGACCTCTCGGACGTATTTTGTTTGATGGCATTTAGGGCCATTTTGGATGGGCACTACGACATTTCGGACCAATGGTGCAGACTCTTTTCCTTCACAGGATTTACACCCCGGGTTTGCCAACTCCCTCCATTGATTTCTCATCTCGTTTGTACGGTGGTATGCGCTGTGGTTCCCAGGTTTTATCTTCTCTTTCCTCCCTTTCTTTTTTTGTTGAGTCTCTTAAACACCCTTTCATCAGCCGGTTCGAACACCCTCCTCAACGATTAGCCTCAATCTGTAGGTTGGACCATTTTTCACTCTGTCGAAAGATCTGCGCACGATTGCGCCCCTTTTTTCCGGCATGCCCCGATCCAACAATGACTGATCCCAAACATTTCCTCCAAACCCGCCTGGCGTCGTTCTCTGATCCTGTTCCCCCCCCCCAATACCAAATGCGTTGTTTTTTGGCGCCCCTTTTGGTCTCATCCAAAAACAACCGTCGCCGTGTAACCCCTCTCAAAAGCTCAATGACGAAGACGGATACACACATGCCCGATCTCTTTTGCATCCCCTCGTCAACGTGTTACCCCCTCAACCCGCGACTAGCTCCGCCTCCCTTCCTCTCCTTTTATTCAGCTACCAGAGAAGATCCCCTAGGTCCACTCGTTTCCCCTATCCTTCACTCATATAACCTCATCAATCTCCCGCCAAAGAGCTGCACTCCCTCCTACGGGTCTTCTTTATTACCGTAAACAGCCAACCCTGGCAGCCAGACATGCTTGTCCTTGAGAAGCTTCTTTTTCCCCTTTCAGCTACCCTTTCTAATAAGTTTTTACCCGTTTCACACCAACATCGGCTACTTATTGCCCAAGAACCACTTCCCTCCTTTTGCGTTCTGGCACCAGGCTCCCTGGTTCACCAATGGTTTTCTAACCAAACCTTTTTTTGATCTCCTCTTTCCGCTAGGAGGGTGGGATTAATAGCTCGGTTTTTCCCACCTTGTTTCTGGAACCCTTTGAACTGCCTTTTTTTTCATGTGCCCCATTGAAGCGAAACCGCCGGTCTGGTATTTATTATAAAACTTTTGTACTTCCCGGTCTTTAGACCTACCCCCCGGAAGCCCGCCCTTTTAACCCGTTCTATGAAGACCGTTCCAAAGAGGTTTCCCTTTATTCCTTTCCAAACCCCTTCCAAAAAAATTAGTTGAATGCCCGCCGTCAATCCCCAGGGGATTACAGAGGCCATATACCTAGGGTTTCCCCAGTCCCTCACCGGGTATTCCATCACCGCTATTCTTGACAATTTCCCACCCCTTCTGGCTCAGCTTACTTTTCACCTTCCCCTTTCCCCTTCCCGTTTATTTTTAAACTGAGCTCCTCTTTTTTCGTTCCTTTGTGCCTTGCGAGACATTCTGTCCATTCGCCCTTTCCCTATTTCTTCAATTGTGGCCTTCCCGATCAGCCACCCTCCTGCCGCTGCCGCGCCTGAGTCATAAAGTTCCTTTTTTTTCCAACACCCTACGGTAACTCTTTTTCTTTTTACCCTGCTTTCTTCATTTTTTTGACAACGTCAGGCCCAATACCCCCCGATAAAAAAACCTTTTGCATATAGGACCCGCCTGAACTTGACCCCACTAGCCACCTTTGCCCCCTGTTCCCCGGAACTTCCACGAAGTTCTTTTGGCAAAGCCGATAGCGTCTCTCTGCCGTCGATGCCCTTCCCCCCGCTGAAGTGGATACGCCGCGACTCCAAACAACCACCTGCTCCCTCCCCTCATTCACTAAGCACGAGAAAACGGTTAGTCCTCTGATACAGTTGACTCGTCACTTTTTTACAAGCAAGAATCGACCCACACCCCCCCCCCCCCGATCCCCCCCTCCACTACCTCCACGGGACTCCATTCCCCCAGTCGAAGCCGATGTTTGAACAATCAGGAACCTCCTGCTCCTCCCCATCCTCTGTTCGCGCGCCCTGATATTTTTTCAAGCCATTTTGTGTTTTGGCCCTTGAACGTGACCACCCAAGGCAACCACCATAACCGATTCAATCCATAAGCACTGCACCTTCTGCCCGTTCTCACACCCGCCTTCCCCTTATCCATTTTCCTGACAACCCGCCGTACCCGAAGCACATTTCAATGGTTGCACCTAGATATCTATCTCTTCCCCCGTATCACCCTGTTTCTCGGAACACTATTTCAACTTCCTCCAGGTCATACCTTGGATAAGTTGGGGGTTGACCTACCGGGCTACTGGGTATCCCCCCTCCCAACTTAGGAAACAGCCAAGGTTCCCCATCCCTTTTCGATGTTCCGAAGTCACCATTCATTGCCAAACGCCTCTGCCCCTTTCCGGTCGCCGGGGCCGGTCGGCCTCTGTCCTTCGTCTGCCCCTGGTGTTTTCAGCACAAAAGGCACGCGTATCCGCTCCAGCCCTCCTGCAGCCGCGGTTGATCCATAAAATCCTCTGTAGCCGCAACGCTGATGCCCGCGATTTCCGACACAGAATCTCCCGCTAAACCCTGGACCTACACAACACAGCGAGATCGCCCTTGGAAATTTTGTGCCGGTCCGCCCGCATCACGTTGAACCGTGCAAACCACAAACACCCGACCAGCACAGACGGAAACACCGACCCCCCTTCTTGTACTGCCGCTTTGTCTCCGTGAACGCCAATTCAGTGCTTTCCTCTATCTCCTCCCCCGTCTTTGTGAGAGATTTTCTAGTCAATCACGGGCTGTGCCCTCCTGTATAAGGGGCTTCCCCCACTGATCGCCTTTGTGTCTTTTGTTTTAACTTTATTTCTGGTCTCTTGGGGTGCTTGGTTTACGGTCGGAACTGTTTCGTCTTGGCTGCGCCGTAGTGCTCAATTTTCAAGAGTACGTTAGGTGGGGGAGTATTCCTTCCTTCGGGCTCTTTTAGATGCTTTCCGATACCTTTTGCGTGCTAGCACGGAATGAGAGGGATCCCCCCTTTTCTTCTGGTTGGGGGCGAGGATCTCGTCGTTCCTGTTCACATTGTTTGGTTCTACCTGAGCGGGTCGCCTTCTTCTCACAGCCTCTTCCTCCGGCGTTTTCCATGATGATGATAAGGCTTCCGAGCGTTTGAATGTCATTCTTGACTTGTATGTGGGACCCAGTCCCTTATTTGCTCCCCTCATAGCCCTCTTAGCCGGGCTGACCCCCCCGGTTTTTTTGCTTGTTGCGCCCAGATGAGTTTATTATCACTAAGGATCTTTCCTCTCCCTGTTTTCTCATAATTTTGGATTCGTTCCTGTGTTTTCTGAAACATGTGGATACCGATCGTCGGTTGTTTTCAGAGTTGTGGGTGTTTCGCTGGCACGATTGTTGTGGCTTTGATTTATCGTTTCTTATGGGTGCCCCTTTCGTTGTCCACAGATCGCTTGGTTATCCTGTTCGTGTTCAGATTATCTGAATTCAGGAGGGTTTAGTGTCCTCCTTTTTCACCAACTCGGCCCTTCCACGTTGTGATGGGAATCGCGCAGTGATCTTTTGTCATTTTTTGTGTTTTCGTTCATTGTGGGACACATTGGGCCGGCCCTGTAGCCCATCTTCTCCCCCGTGAGGCGGTTTTTTTTTTATAGTGTGCTCGGCCTCGTTCTCGGTGTTTGTTGTTCATTAGTGATGTCCCCCCCTGGACGCGATCATTATGACGTACGGTGTATGCGAGTGTGCGATTTTGAAGTTCTGGAGACCAGTACGTCCGGTTGACTCCTCCCCAATCCAGGTTTTTGCGTCAATATTTTCTGTGTTCCAGGACCTCTGTCGTTGGATGGTCTGTTCTGAGTTTGTTCGACTCTTCATTTTCTCCCCCGAGATTTAAACCGTGGCTTGTTTTAGTGCCTTGTATATGGAGAGTCAGACAGCGTAGGGGGTCGGGCTTCCTTCCCCCAACCTCCAACCGGACCCCTGTTGACAGCTTTTATATGGATGCTTCCCCGCTCAAAAATCTCAGCCAATTCTCCCCCAAGGCGCCCCCCCAAACCCATCGCAGATCTTTAAGATAGAGGCGTTGATTTTTTTGTCGACGGTGATGAGGTGGCCTTTGTTTAATTGCCCCGTCACCGGTTCCACAAAGCGGGTGTGTTCCACTTTCCTCGTCGAGCTTTGGAGCGAGTCCTGGGGTCGAGCCTATATATTTTTTAATCGTTTCCTCCCTTTCTTTCATTGCCTTTTTTCAACCTTTGTACTGTTTTGGAGTTTGGCGGGCAGACCATTCAAGGCAGTCCCCTCTTTTTTTCTTGTCAGTTGTCGAAGGTTTCCTGCGGGCTTCCTGTCACTTGTTTTTTTCAGGAAACCTTGAATTGCTTTTTTTAAAGTAACTTCCCAAACCTTTTTCCTGAAAGTGCCAGCTTCCCATTTTGCTTTCCCTGGACTTTTCATAAACTTGTTTCCCGACCGAGCTTTATCCATCGGTTTTCCCCTGCGCTCTCACATTTTGGTTCAGAAACCCCTTGTATCTTTTTTTTCCACAGGTTCCCTCCCCCCTGGGAACTCCCCAGCTTAGTGCCAACCAATTTCCCTTTGCGTTTTTTTTCTGATGTTTAAGGTGTTAGCACTTCAATTATTCTGTTTAGCTGGTTTCCCCCTCACCTTTTTCCACTTTAATTCGGGACTTTTTTGTCCCTGCCACAAATCCCGTCGAATTAGGATTTCGCTCAATAGGATTGATTACCGCGTATCTAGACGTTCCTGTCCCCTTCTTTTCCGTTCTCTAGTGGTGTTCTCTCTTTTGAGTTCCTGTCCCTGTCGCGCATTAGTGCGTAGGCGTTATTTCTATTCGCGGTTTTTTCTTGTCCTCCCGTTGAATTAATTACGTTGTAGATGGACATTTTTAGTCCGTTTTCCAAGTCCTGCTTCTCGTTTTACTTTCGTCCTGGTTAGTTTTTTTGGGTGAGCCTTCACGTTGGCGAGCCAGTATTTGCGTTTGGGTGACAGTAGACGGATCCCACAGTCTGCCTCTTCACGTTTTTTTCCTTGGTGTTTTAGGTACTCATGGCCTTTTGCCCTTCATTCCCCCCCTCAGTCTCTGCCCCTATGGGCGGCCGATGATTCCGCAGGTTAACGTTACCTAACTCACCATGATTTCTTATCGTTTGATGGTCTTTTTCCCTCTCTTCCTGCTGTTTCCTTCTGGGGGTCTCATCTCCCCCCTCCTCTCCCCTTTGGTTGTGTTCCTTCTAAGATAACCACTGTTCCTGCCGAAGCGTTCCTTACCCGACAAAACTAGCTCAATCATTGGCGGTTTTTTTCCGGTACAACCTTTCCCTTAAGTCCAAACTTTGGTTCACAAAGGTCGACCTCGGCCAGCCTCCCCACTGCCCGCTTCTCCAAACAAGGAAGCCACCCTCCCCCTGCCTCGGCTTTCCCTCGGCGCATGATCCCCAAACCCCCTTTCGCCTGTTGTTTCTCCACCGGTATCTCCCCCGCCCCAACCTACCCCCTCCCATAGTAACACTCAAAGCGCCTTTGAGCCCGGCAACTCACCCCTCCTTAGCCCCCTATCTCCCCATAACGTGTAGTCAATACACCAACCGACCTATATCTTTTTTTTACGCAAGTACCCGGCGCGACAGTTCACGATAACGCACCTATCCTCCTCCCAATTCCCGCCCCGCCCTTAAAGTCTATCACTCCCCCATCAGACTCCAAAGAGACTCTATTTCCTTTTACGTTTTGTAAAGCCACACACCCTTTGCAGCCCCCCCTTCCTGAAGCTGGCTCGCCTTATTCTTAATTTTTTTCCCGTACCCGATCCCTTTTGAAGTGCTAAACCTGTTTAAACTTCAGAAAACACTTTCGTTTTTTTACATTATTCCCTAACACTCGTGGAGTTCCAGCTCCCTTTTGTAAGTATGCCCCTTTCCTCACCCACCATTTTTTGAGTTACTCCGGGAGCGCTGTTCTTATCTTTTTGACAAATTAGTTTGAGATGGCCCCCCGTTCTTTCAATCCTTCTATTTTGCCTGAAGAGACAAAGCAGGTCTGGCTTATTATTAAAAAACAGGTTCCTGAAGTCCCTCCCCCCCCAATTCTCCTGCCAGACCTGTTTGACCCCTCGACGCACGCCGGGAGTTGCAATAGGTAGCTTTATTTTTCCTGCCCTCCCCACCAATCCCAAACAAGGATTCAAGAGTTTGAAAACTGCCACCTCAAAATCAAGCGGGATAACGTTAACGTATACCTAGTCTCTTCCTCTCCCCCCCCCTGGTAAGACTCTACCATCCCTCTGTTCGAAAATCTGTAGGTCACCTTTAAATTTTCCACCTCAAACTTCGCCCATTCCCCTCTTCCCCTTTCTCTTCCATCTGTCTTCTAGCGATGTTTTTTCGCCTTTTTGGCTTTGGTGTACATTCGCGAGCCCTATTCGCTTCAATCGTTTCTTTTCCGATCCCTTCTCCCCACCGACCTAGACCCCGCAACGATCAGTCCCACAACCTTGACGGCCCCCAAAGTTTGGTTTCAGTGTAACCGCGGCCCTCCTACCCCTCCATTTTCCAAACTTAATTTACGAAACCGACAAAACACGGCATTACGCCGAAAACTATTCCCCCACAGTCCCACCCTCTTTTTTTCCACACGTTCCCCCCCCGATCGCTTCGGCCGCAGAGAGAATGCCGCAGATATGCTCCCAGTTATGACCTTCCCTTCGGGTCCTCAACGCGAGATTTCGAGCACACAATCCGGCAACCCGGACCGAGTATTCCTATGCTCCAGGGAGCCCCCACTTTTTCCCTGATCTAAGTCACACAACCAGATCACCCAGATCACGTCCTCCACGGTTTTTCCCCTTTTCCCCCCCAATCCCCCCCCTTATCCTCCTATGTGACCCGTTCACACCCCCAAACCCGCTCATTAAAGATTAATCTGGGCCGCCCCTCCCCCTCCCCTTGTCCCCCCCGATATCCCGCTTTCAACCCCAAACCACGATCAATATACGCCCCCCCCTTCCCTCTTTCCGCGCGACCACCCAACCCACCTCGCTTCTACCCTGTTTCAAGACAAACCGCCATCCCAGAAGAACAAACAATGATGATCCCACCTATATATCTTCTCTTTTTACCTCATGCATTTCCCGCCACGATGGCACGGTGTCTCCCGCTCCTCAAGTTAAAGTAGAGGGTAAGTTAAAACAGTGAAGGGCGTCCAGTAACAAGGTAATAAAAAGAATACAAAGTCCCATTTTCCCCCCCCCACCGCTCCTCATCTTACTTTTTGACCCCCGTATTAATTCAACCCAACGCCCCTAGTGTATTGAGCTTACCCCTTTTTCCCCCCCTCTTCCTTCTCTTTCCAAATTCTGAACAAACCCGTAAAGTTTAGGCCGCCCTCCTCGCAGCCACAACGGTTGATCCACTACCTTTTATCCCTTCTTAGCACGTCTGTAGCCAGAGAGCTGGCCATGTCAGCCTGAAAAAACTGACTACCCCCCATCCGATTTCTTTACCCTTTTGATCGGTCTCCCGACACGCATCCTCCCGACAAAAAACAACCAAACAAAAAGACCAGTTCCAAGAAGAAAGTCAACCAAAAAAGGTCCCCCCACAAGGAAGTTGACGCCATTGATAACGCGGCATTTCCCCTCGATGCCTACTTCTTTTCCTCTTTTCTCTATTTTTTTGGTTTTTGTTTGACGAAATCAATTATGTCATCCCTTTAAAGCGGAGAATTCGCTTTTGTCCTGGTTGTTGTCCGCTTCGTTGGGCCTTTTCTGTTTGGGGTTTTCACCGTTATTAGTGCTGGCTTTGGGGTTTTGTTTGCGTCCTTCAGTTCCCCATTTGAATACGATCCTCGGGGTTTGTTTTCTGTCTTTCGGATCGTAAGTATTTTCGGCTGGAGCCTTTTTTCTTGGCCTCTTTAGGGAGGCCCTTTTTAAGCCTTTCCCCTGTTTAGGCCATACCCTTTCGGCAGCGGTTCTTTTCTGGCTCTTCTTTCCTTTGTTCTCCCCCCTCAGTTGTCAGCAGAGGCAAGGAGTTGATCCTGGTCCAGGCTAAGGACATCGGATTGGCGGTTTTTTGCCCCTTCTCCTTGGCTCTCGGCCCCTGCATCTGTTGTTGTTCAACGTTTTGTTAGTTTTTTCCATCCCTCATTGTTTGGGACCCAGGTTCCCCCTTACTTTGACCCTCTCTACTTGCGGCCTGATGACAACGGTTGCCCTTTTCGGTCTTGCCCCTCTTCTACTATGGGAGAATCGATACCTCGGGACTTCAATTCCTTGGACTTTGTTTTGGCACCCGTAATGAGGTGTTTACCCTTTCTACCGATCCTCGGGTTGAATGTTGGTTGTTCTCTTTCCTCTTTTCCTTTTTCTTTCTGAGTCCGGATTGTCTAGGTTATGGTGTGTTGCCACTATAGTGGTCAGATAGTCACACCTTGCCATCGGGGCGCGTCTATCTTTTGGACCTTTTTCTCTGCTGGTGTTTAGTGGGTTCCTATTTTTGTTATCCAAATAGATTCGAACGGGTTTTTGCCCTTTTTCATCCAGTTTTAGTGATCTCTGTTTTTTCGGTTCTTTCTCATTGAATGGTTTCTGAACATGTGTACTCGCCTTTATGCCATCTTGTAAACCGAGGGCTTTTCCGGTTTTTTCCCGGGAATGGTTTCTTTGTGCTCGGTGCGATTGCTCGGTTTAGTTTGCTTCCGGCGTGTGTTTCCTCTTGCTCTCTTCATTGCTGCCGTCATGTCGTCTGGTAAGCCCTGAGAGGGTGTCTGTTTTAACGTTGAAATCGATGTTTGATCTGTGGTTTTCCCGTTCGGAGGGAAGAAAGTGCATTTTTTGTGCCCTTTGTCTTCCGTTGTCACTGGTTAGGAATGGCAGGAGGTTTCCCCCCTTTCCCTCACACCCTCTTTGTTACCGGCTTTGTTGACCCTTTGGTATCGGCGCAAGCGCCGCTTTTTTTATTGTCTTCTTGTTAACACCACTTCAGAAGAGATATTCCCTCTATGGCGATGAACTCGCAGCCACTTCCCCCCCACTTTCACCACAACATCGCAAGCCCTACGTATTTGACCGTTTCCTGCGGCGGGTATAGCGCCTTGAGATTGAGCGTCCCCCTTCCCTTACCACGCTTTCGGAGCATGTCTCCTTCACCCCGTAGCACTTGGAGGCGAGGCTGCTGGTTCGCTGGACCCTAGAGTTAATCTAATCCCTTCCCTTTCTACTTTGCGGCGTGCCCTTTTTCCCATTTTGTCCGTGGTTTGGATGTGGCGCGGCAGGACAGAGAAAGCAAACCGAACCAGCCTAAAGGAGACCATCTTGCCGTCCCTTTCCTCGTGCTCGAACCGGTTTTCCTTCAGGTCGTCTAATTTGTTAGCTGAATGTAAAGCGGTTTTTATAAAATTCAGACCCTTTTTACAGCCCCCCCCCCCCCCTCCCTGTCCTTGGTGCATATATCTTTCCTAATTCCCTCAATATTTGTTCTCTTCTTAAACTTAACTAGGCTCAACTGCTTATTCTCCCCATTTTTTTTTTTTCTCCCACCCTTGCTCCTTCCGGAATTTTAAGCCTTTTCCTTTTGGGAGTGCAACTCCCCTCCCTTTTCTTCTTTTCCCCTGTCGGGGAGTTTGTATCCGCCCCCCTCCCTTTTCTTTTAGTGTCCCCCCGTGCAATGTTTTCTCAGGTCATTTTTTCGCTTCCATCTTTTTTCTTGGTTGCCCCTGTAACTATCCCTTAGTTTTATTGAGTTGCCTCTTTGGCATTACTTTCTGGAGTTTTCCTATACGTTCTGCGGGCATTTCTGGCGGGTAGCGTTCCATTGGCTTTGTCATTTCCCCGTCTGGGGTGCGGTCCTGTCTGTTCGCCGTGTTTGCGTCGTTATGATCGTCTGTTTTTTATTATGGGGGAAAACGTTCTTTCTTGTCGTCCATTAGTGTTTTTTGTCTCCCTTGTCTTCGCACAGGACCTAGGAGTAGTGCTTTCCCCGGTCTTTTTAGTTTTTTTTGTTCTTTGTGCCCCCGGTTTTTTGCGCGTGCGCACCGAGCCGGTTTTTTTTTCTTTGGACGTCAGGGGTCCCGGGAAACGGCGAGGCAGATGTGTTATTCTCCCCCTTTGTTGTTTTCTGGGGCCAGGGAGTTTGGGGATCGTTCCTCGGATTGAGTCGACCGAGTTTTCTTCAAATAGGGGCGGCAGGCATTTCGCAATGTTACAGGTTGCCCCGTTTCCTCATTGATTCATCCTAGATCTTCCGGGTTAATACTGCGCTTCGGCTGGTGG
>Ga0179591_1291390_pt1 | contig 19688 bp, 28 predicted proteins | sample CZOMad2_1_08_16f_FD_182891 | JGI IMG/M metagenome (GOLD analysis project Ga0179591, IMG submission 182891) | Vadose zone soil fungal communities from Angelo Coast Range Reserve, California, USA - CZOMad2_1_08_16fungal (PacBio error correction) | ecosystem: Environmental > Terrestrial > Soil >... | reverse complement strand
CCATGAGTGGTTTCAACAACCTTATCTGATCTGCACTCCCCCCACACTGCCGGACCCTGCAGACCGTCGCTTTTTTCTAGGGCACGGTCACGGTCTCATGCTAATTGCGTGGTCGGTCGCCAGCCAGCCCGTGCCCCCCGCCGCGCAGTGCCAGTTTCCAGCAACCCTCTCCTTCCTCGAACTATTCATGTTAGTACTCATAACGTCGGCCTTATTCCTTCCGGAACGCCACTAGAGCCAACCCCACAACGTAGTCGGTCCCCGCTCCCCCCAATATCTTTCCGATTTCCCAGCATTCGAATGTGAGCTTGCCTGGCTGAATGGCAGTCACCTGCCCTCGGATACTCCAGTTGGGCTTCTTTTCCCCCGTGCCGGACCCATCACCCCCATTCAATTATGCGGAAAATGACGCCTCCAGTCCTTGCGACCATTTTTCCTTCCCTTCCTTTGCCCTCCTGACCATTTTCTTGGACATCTTCCCCCCTTCTGCCCGGCCACCCTTCCGCCACTTTCCCCCTCCGGCCATCCGTCGAACTCCCAGAGGATCCAGTCAATTCGACGGAACACAAGCCGCGCCTAAGGAAATGTGCGTTGTCCCTGCGGCGGCCAAATTTCCGTAGCCCCGAATTGCTTCCTTTTTCCTTTTTTTAAAGAGTATCCAGGCCCCTCATCTCTCGCCTTATCCATCTCCTACAGTCTTCCCCTGACGTCTACCTCCCTCATGTCGGTCCGATGACGGTGTTACACCAGCGTTCAACGGTCCGCATGGCGGCGTCGCCCCATGTTGTTCCTGAGCCCGTGCTGACCAAGCATAGCGAAGCACCATACCCAGTCGGTCCATTTTTTTGCTCTTCAGTGGATTTTCTTTCATGCGCTCTCGCAGCGCAGGGAAAACCACTTCCTCCATCCAGCGAAGGCGCTTTTTTTTTCTTCCCTTTGATCCTCTGCCTTTTTCCCCATGATGGCCATAGATGGATATGCCCACCGATGGGTGCAGCCATCTTTTCCCCATGGGTATGGCCCCCCCCCTGGCGTTCCCTCACAGCAGGTGGACTCCTCGTGTTTCCGGGTTATGCATCGCTTCGGTCCGGTTCGCTCCTTTTTGGGTCGCCGGTATGTTAAAACTTCCCCGCCACCCAGGTTAAGTGCCATTTCGAGAACTGTTAAGACCGGATGCAGCGCCCTGCAATTCGCTGCCGTATTTCCTTTTTTACTTATGCTCATAGACCCCAAAGGGGCGCCCGGTTCGCAGTTCCCGCTTGTTCGATTCCCCAATCACGCCGATGCTATATATTTTTTTTAGCCGGATCGTGCTTTCTTTGCGCCTGGATTTCTTTCTGTCGATTTTCGTTTTCTTAGGGTCCGATCCGGCCCCTTTTCACCCTTCGATTATCCCTTTCCCGCTTCCGGAATGTCAGTTCAGGCGAGCTATTTTTGGGTGGGGGGGGTTTTTGGGGGGTTTGGTTTTTTTTTTTTTTTTGGGGGGTGTGTTTTTTTTCCCGCCAGACTCCAGCAGCACCCTTAGGGCGGTTTCAAGTGCCAAGCTAAGAAACTATATGCGGACCTTGACCCTGAAAGCCAGCGGTTTTTGCTCCGCCCTTTTCTCTTATTTGGTAGCTAGTCTCTTTTTTCTGTGGCGCGAGACCGGGCTGCCCTCCAGCGCTTAGATGGAGGCCCCCCTTTCGACAGTGAAGTAGCCTATATACGACGGCCGGTTGCGAAATGTCCGGCTCCTGGCTTTCGGTAGAGCCTATAAAGGTGGCGAAAGAGGTGTTTGTCCATGGATTTAGACATCGGCTTGTTGCAAGATGGCTTTAGGTTTCAGAACAATATTCAGGGCGTTTAAATTCCGGCGGTCTTTCTCACAATTCCCGGTGTAGCGGACGAACGCTGTGCGCCCGGCCCTCTTGTCGGATCTCTTCAAAGATTTCTCTTTCCGCCTCCAAGAGCAACGCCGACGGTGGATTTCTCCCCTTTTCAGTTTTTCCCTTGCGTAAGAGTACAGCTGACAAGTCTTTGATGCCGGTTTTTTAAATTAGACCTTCACGACGACTGCGGGCCAGTGGTCTACAAGAAGCATTCCCTTCGGGGGACTTGTGAGAGTGGCTTGCCCGGGGCCTGCCGCTTCCCGACTGGCGGGGTCGAGAGAGCCCCCTTCATGACAATCTCCTGATCTGTTCGCCCCAGCAAATTGTTTTCCGGCTTGCGCATTTTGTGGTCCTCTTTAGTCATCCAGGGAAAGTCTTCACTGTTCATTGAACTCGGTTGTTTTCTACCCCCCCCCCCCCCCCCCCCCCCCCCCCAGCGCGACATCGGACGTGCTGTCAATGGCAGCTGGCCTCTTTTGCCAGGTCTTTTTCCTTTCCTGGACCTTTGCGGGCGAGTTTTCCCGTTGACTAGCCCCGCTTGATAGATGAGTGGGCCTTTCCTCTCCCCCAGGTGAAGACCCCCAAGCCGGATTCCCTTGAGGATCGAACACTTTCATACGTAGTGCTTTCCCCTCCGGCGCGCGGACCGATGATTCCGACCGCCTTTTGATCGGGTTTAGTCTTGCCCCCCCCGCAGCGGTCTGATTCGCCGACACCCCGGGCCCCATAATCCGCCCCTTTCTGAACCAACGTGGCTGGTCAGGCCTTTTGTTTTTGACCCTCCCCGTTGGTCGTTTTTTAGCGGATGGTCTCCTGCCTTCCCCTGACTCCTGAACTTCGATCAGATAGATCTCTGTTCCGCCTACTTTTTTTTTTTTCTGATATCCTCCGCATTTAATTGTCCTTGGGTCCTTCCATTCCCCCCTCCCACCATCCCGGTCTTCCTATTTTACCGGCCTGCCCACCACCAATCGCTGTTTTGTCCCGGGCGTCCCTTTTGCCCCCGCTTTGCCCTTTGTCGGCGAATTTTCCCCCGACTCGTCATGTTTAGGGGGAGTGGGATTACTCCCCATCTCGGCTTTTCGGGTGCCGTGTGTCATCCTCCTTCAGCGGTCGTATCCACCCAGACGCTTTCTATCCTCAACATGATCTGCTTTTTTTCCCTTCCTGTTGGTGTGCGTTTTTCTGCCCCAATCTCTTTAAATATTGGCTCCTCGTCAATTCAGCTCGCCCGCCCATGTCCGCTCCGTTTACAGTGGCCCAACAAAGGACACCTTGCAAGGCGCACCGTTCTCGTTCCTCTGCCTTCTTTCAGGCTGGGAAATGACCCAGCCACTTTCTGTGTACCGACCACCTTTAAAAACCCCCGCCGGCCCCCCAATCACGATTCGGTCCGCGACAGCCCCATTCCTTTGTCCCGGCATTCACTTAGTGCGTTTATGATCGCGCCTTCCTTCTCACCTGCCCAGGTATATTTCCCTTTCGCAGTCGGCCCCATTAGCCCAATTTCTGTAGTTTGTCCACCCATCTGGCGCACCATATGGCGGCGTCTTCCTACCCTTACCGTCCACGCCCTCGGCGGCAATTTATCTCGCCCGGCACGCTTTCGGGCCGGGCGGCAATATTTCGTGCCCCCCTTTCGATTCCGACCAGCGTTTTGCACCCCTCCCTGTTTGGCCGACCCGTGACTTGCGCCGACATCTGTCGACGTCCCTAGCTCTTCTTGCTGGTTGGGCAAATACGAGGTGTTCCCTTTTGAAACCCTCGGAGCCCGGCTGACCCCCTGGCAGCCCCCCAACGTTTTCCTCACCCAGCCTTTTCGATTTTTTTTTTTCCCGCCAGCGATCCGGCCATGTGCATCGCGCACGCCCGATCGCGTTCTCACGTCTTGAGCCCTCACGCTCTCCATTCTTTTCCTCTCTTGGCCGTCGCCGCGCTTATGCGACCCGGAGCAGGACATAAGCACCAATCCAGATGCAAGCGGGCCCCCGGTCTGCTTTTTCCTGTGGTGGTGTCCTCTGTCTGCCGTCACTTGTTAGTCTTGCACTTCCGCCCTGGACTTGCTGTCGGCTGTTTGAGACCCGTACTAGCTCGAGCGAAAAGATATGACATTCTTTTGCGGCTTGCACCTTTATCAGTGCTCCCGATCATGCCGGATCGCCCCTATTTTATCCCTTTCCCCATCGCCCGGATCCGCCGGAAAATGCGGCCAAGACTACATCCTGCTCAACCGTCCGATAGCTTTTGGGGCGGGCTCGCCATGGCGAACAGAAAAATCGGCATTTCCTGAGTTGTCCGAGCGCATTTTTTTTGTTTGATGCATTTGATCCGAAAACGAAGCTGTATGAGTTTCTACGGGTTCGGCTGCTTTTACCCCGGATCATTCCCATGTTCTCATCGGGTTAACTTTGGTTATCGGCGCTCTATACCTGTTGTCTTCCTCCCAAACCGGCGTCTGGCGGACCCTGCAACGGGCCCGGAGTTGATTAACCCCCTTTCTCCGTCTCTTGCTTTAGGTAACGAAGATCCCTGCGGGCCACACAATGGGATTCTGTATGGTTGGCTGTTTTTGGCCGCCCCGCTATCATATCCTCCTATGCTGCTTGACATTGTTGATGGTGTCTTATGGATTTTTCTGTTCGTTCAGTCAGTTGAACAGATTCCGCTGCATCTTTTACGTTCACAGATTTCTTCCTGTTTGTCCTCGGAGCAGGGTTATTCAAGCCACCAATGAGAGAGGCCCCCCAAAAAATGGCGCATCGGGCTACCTTCCAGCCTTTTTCCGTCGGCACTAGGTAGTCAGCTGCTGGGCGGCTGTTTTCAGCGCCAGAATGGCAGTCCCTCTTTTTACAGTTAGGCACCGGCAGCGAAATACCCGTTGATCATGTTTTTCCTCGTTCCGTTATTTCCTACCTTATGTATTTGTTAAAGGTTATGAGTGGGATACGGGGTCCCCCCGGCCCCTGCCCTCCCCGGCGGGGGATGAATTGAGCCCTTTTTTTCGTACACTCCCGAAAAGTTCCTGTCTGGCCTCACCGACGGCTATGATCCGAGTGGTTCAGTCCTTTGTGTAGCAGGCATGGTTGACCTGGGCTTATAAGCGTCACCTCGAGGCATCCGCCGCTCGTCCCTTGTCGCTGTTCAGACGCTTCTTCTTTGTCGCATTTTTTAACTTGGCTTTTCCGTCATTTGAGGATTGTTTTCGAAGGTGTTTTTTTTTTTTTTTTCGGTGTTGACACGCGCTCTGCCGCGGAGTCCGTGATCGAGTTGTTTGCCGCCGTTCCCATCCCAGCTCACCTCGCGGCTGCCCGCGATTTTTAGTTGCTTCTTTTCCCCGCGTCATTATATTCTTTTCTGGGTGTTGCTTGTTTGGCTGCGTTCGCCTCCTTGTCGAACGATTGGCCTGTTCATTCCCCTTTACGATCCCTCGGGGAGTGATCTGGCCCCTTTCCGATTTGCCGGGCGTGCGCGCCCGGGTTTGGCGGCTGCTAAATCCCGTTCCTTTCTCTTCTACCGGCACCGTGTGACCGCCTGAGCTCGGCTGTTATTCTTTGGTCTTTTTTTTTTTGGCGCCTGCAGATCTAAGATACTGTGGTTCAGATTCTGAACCGCCGAATTCTCCTCTTTTCCCCGGTTTTTTTTTCGAGCTGCGTTCCTTCTCCCACCAGTATCTCCTGACAACACTTCCAAAGTCAGCCTCGATTTTGTCTCCTGGCCTTTCAATGCCTCCTTTCCTGCCCCGTCTTTCGTGACCCCTCCCGTGCATCGGCTTCCGCGTACCTTTCGGCCAGCTTAGTTCGACCCCGCTAACGCCGTGATCCGTAAACATCCTCCACGTTCCTGCCGCCGTCCTTCTTCTTCTAGCGGCAACCCTCCCCCCTACCTAGAGTGTCCCATCCCAGCAATAGACGGTGCCTCCGTGGCCTTAAACCAACTCTCTTCTTTCCGTTTGAGTTGCCTGGATGCCGAACTCTAACTCCGATACCCGGATCCTCCACGTTGGGCCCTCGTGGGCATTAACACACATTCCATATCACCCACACCCGATGGCGCCGTTCACCAGGCCCGTTCTCCTCTGTCAAAAGCCGACTTCTCGTTCGATGCCGTTCAAACTGCCGCGACCTTCTACCACCAATGGTCCCTTCCCATCCCTCTAACCGACACTGACACCTCATCGATTTTGCACCACCCTGATGTCCCTCTAGGACATTGTGGTCGCCTTACCGACGAGTCGGCGTCAATTGATCACCCCCGAAGGGCGATTTGTTCCCCCCTTGCACGATCTCACTTCCTCATCCCATTTTTCGCAAAGAAGCATACGTCACTCCCACGACTCTATCCTTTCAATTTTCTCATTCCGTATGCCGGTTTTTCTGTGTGCCTAGCGTGAACCTGGTCACCTGGCGGTGTCGCCAATGTGACCTGCCCCCCAGCTTCGTATAACTAAGTCCGAATCTTCCAATGGAAGCCCTTTCCTTCCTTCCAGTTTCCATTTTTTGAGATTTGTGGATCCTTTAGAAACCGTCCGCCCCTTTCATTCCTCCCCCTCTAGGTCGCCACGAGCAGAGGCATCTCCGACTTACGACCCGCGCCGTTATATTCCCCAGCCCGATGGTAGAGGATCTGCGGGGTTTTCCCCCAGCGGTTTTGCAAACCCCACTTTCCCGCATGGGTTATGGCGCAATGGTGAGTTACTTTCCTCCAGCCGGTGAAAATAAATCTTTTTGCCGTTTGAAGACTCGGGCCCCCCTGTGGCATGATTTGCCGCCAGCCTTTTTGGGGCGGGCCCGAATTCACTTTGACAACGTTTGTCACCTTTTTCTTTTTGATGGGCATTCCCCAGCCACAGGGTCCCGCAACCCACGCCATCGAAAGCATCCTCGTCATGTCGAACTCCACTATAGGACACCCAAAGTTCGCGCTCTCTCCAGTGATTCAAGCTTTTTTTGTTGATTTTCATGTAAAGCCTTTTTGCCCACTCAACTTCTGTTCGATACGTCACTTTCTTTGCGGCTTTGCAGAATTGGTCAGTTTTCTACGTCCCCTTCTTTTTCTCATCTATATAGTTCTATTTTAAAGGTAGGATCCCACCGCCCTGCCGAATGTCATGGTTCAGGCCGGTTCCTGACGCCTGTAGCCGGACTTGCAGGCCCATTAACCGAGATCCCTCTTTCTGCCTCCGGAAACCAGCTGACTCCAGCGGCGCCCGGTTCGTCACCCCAGTATTTTTTTTCTTTGGAGCTTTCGTTGCTATTGCGGCGGCGCTCTCGCGTGCGACGCCCCGCGCGCTCTTTTCTCTTTCCGGCACGGTTCCACTTTCTTCTGAACCCCGTCGGCCGGCGCGAACTTCCCCTTATCTGAAGCTTCATTGTCCTCGCCTTGGGCGATCAACGGGGTGTTGTGCCAGGTGTCCCTTTCCGCATCCGGTCGTTTTCACCCCCGCCCCCAGGCGTTTTTCGCCCACCCCGCAGATAAGCACTCGGCGATGGTTCCCCCATCCGGCGACCGGCGCAAACTATCACGCGTTCGTTGCCGATCCCTGTGCCCTGCTTCGGAGTATCTTCACGATTTTCCTATAGCTTGCCGCCGCACGCGCCCTTCGTCCTTTCCTGCCGACCGGTGCCGGTTGCCTTCTTTTCAGCGTACCCCTCGCCCAAGTTTCTGTGCTGGCCTCGTTTTCACATAGCCCTGCACTCTCAAGCCGCCATTGGTGGCTCCTTTTTTGATAAACATGTTTTGTTCTAAGTTTGTGCGCAGCCGTCTCCTAGCGGTTGGTCGAGAGAAGCCCACCAATTTTTCCTCTTATTTTTCTCGCGTTTCCCCCCACCCTATTGATTTTTTCAGGCCTGCGTTTTTTTCGGTATTTCAGCATGAAAGAGTAATAATTTCCCTTCCATTTTTCATTCGGACTATCGCCCCTCGGGAAGTGAGACCCATCTCCTCGAAGGTCTTTTTGGACGTAGCGTTACTTCCGGTCGAGATGAATTTTGCCGGTCGCCATAGATCGAGGAGTTGGGGACGTTGAGACGCTCCAAAGCGTTTGAATGATAAGTCATTTGTTCTTATCGAGCCCACTTGTGGATAACCTTCCATCTCCCGGACCTTTGACAGGCCCTTCCCGCCGAGCTAGGCTCGGATTCGTACCGAGAACTTTAAGGTGCTCATTCGCACGGACCGGTTCCCGGTTCCCCACCCCCTTCTTTCAACATCAGTGATGGAACCGTACCTTGGAAAAGTGGGCTGTTTGTCACTGGTGCTTTCGTTGCGTATCGTTGCTGGATTTTTCATCAGCTTGCCTCACCCCTTGAAACTTCGCAATTTTTTTTTCTTTTTCTTTTAACCTTGTTGTGTTGAGATTTTTATATCCGAATGGTGACTCGCTCTCCCATGGCGACAATACGATCAGAACTCAGGCCATTCCTAGTACCAGGAAATGTCCCCCCCCAACTCATTTTCCTCCCACCTGGGGAGGTCCGCGGACCTTGCTTGCCCCCGCTGGGCACGTTTGCACTTCTTTCAGACAATGGCTTTGCTTCCCCGGAAACGCTCTCGGCTCTTCTTTGGTCATCAGGTCCGCCCGGCCGTGATCCATATTTCGCTTTTTCTCTCCTAACTTCTCTTTGGCTTTCCGGTTGGCTCTTCTCGCCCCCCAACGACGATCAATATTGTTCCGACGTTCTCAAATCAGATCCGCCCTCCCTGTCCTTTCACGGTCACGACTGTCACGCAGACATTCGGCGCCCCATTCAGGTGCCCCTCCTCCTTTGTCGCCTTAGGTAATGAACCCCTCTTTCCTGTCTTTCCTTTTGATTGAAGGCCTTAGACTATTTCTGACCCCCTAGTACCTCCCCCCAACAACCCTCCCCTTGAAGGACACTGATTTTGTTCTCTCCACCACTTCCTTAGACATCTAGACCCTCAGTCGGAAAGATGCTCGTGCCACTTCACCCATTTTCCCTGCAGCCTTCATTTATCCATGGCCGGCAGCACTGTCAGGCTGCGTCGTTTTTCAGGATTGGACACACCTATTTCACACCCCCCCTTTTTTCCTTAAGCTTTGCCCACCTAATCACGTTGGCAATTTCTTATCTTCATGCGGGGCCTTGCAACTACTTCGGCGACCTTTAATGCCGGGCTCCCCCTGGCACATAGACTCGACCTGATCCGGTCCGAGTGTATTTGGCCTTTCTCTTTTGGAGACCCCCCCTCCCTTTTTCATCTGGGGCCTTTGCACTGGTCGCAAACGTACATCTCCGATTATGGATCAACCCCCCCAGGTGGGATATTCAATTCGGCTCCTTCATGGACATTTTTTTTTTTCTTCCCAGGCGACTCGCGTATTCGTCCTGCCACCGTGCCGGAGCCGTCACTCTCCAGTTGATGGTGGCATTTATCCGGCTCTTCCCCCTCCTGGCCGCATCAACCGTCGCAAATCCTCTTAAGAAAGCAGGCGCCAAGGGTGGCGCCGCTTTTCCCTCGGGACCTTGAGCACCCCCCTCCACCCCCTTGGCCCGCCTTATCGTTATGCGGCTCCTGAGTTCTGCGCGGCTTTTCTGGCAACGTCTCTCTGGACTTCCCCCCGCTCTCCATTCTTCTGAAGTTCCTCCCGTGATCCGACGATATTTTTTTTCTCTCCCAATATAGACGAAGTCCTGAAACCCGACCTTCTCTTGAAGAACACGGCAACCTCCTTCACCTGCTCACGGCTGACCTATATAAATCCCTTTCACTGGTTTGGGCTTTCGGGAATCTACATTTGTGCATCACTCGCCAAGGCTGGTTCCCTTGACCTTGATTTTGCTAGAGGATTCCATACTTTTCCGGTTTGCGGCTTTTACCCGTGCTGTTGTTTCCATTGTACGCATTTTCTGCGCATTCTTTTTTGATCGGCTTTTTTCATACACTGGGAGGCACCAACAGGTTGTCCTTATCCCTGCCCATGGACCGGAGATATCTCCACCGCCGATTTCTTCCCCTGCCTTTCCAACGCATGTGCGCACCGCGCACACCCCTTTTTATTCATCTGGTGCCGCTTTCTGGTCCCCTCTTCTTCTTGTAGGTCTCCATTCTATGGAAACTCGCCATTTGCTGGTGCCATACACCGGCTGATGTCGTCAGGTCGGACCGCTTCCTTCTACTTGGGTGTTCCGCCTGAGAGTCCTTCATCCTTTCCGCGGATTCTTTTTCTTAAAGACCCCCCGCTTTTCCGCCGGAGCCCCCGGGCTCCAGTTCCTTTTTCGGCTCGTTATTTTTTACTTAGTAGTTCAGGCCGCGTCGGTCAGGTTACCGCCCGCTTTTTTTCTGACCCCGGCCGTTGTCCCGTCTTCGTCGGCATCACTGACCCCCTATCCCTTTTAATTCAGTGGTCGACGTGTGTTCACGTTTTATGTTTCCTGTTGCTACGTTGCTGCGGGCCGGGATACTGTTTTACGAAGTCGCCTCCCTTTCCCCTCTGCGACATGATCCCTGTCCCTACCCGCTTTACGCCCGACCCTTCGCTGCCCTCAGGTGGTGCACCGACCGTAGGCTCGTACCGCTTGTCAGGTCGTTCCAGATGGCCGTTCAGTGCCCTTGTGGCTTTTAGTCTTCCCCCCTGACGGACATGTGGTTGCCGGCTCTGATCGCCTGTAAGACCCGCCGTCTTCCTCCCGTCTCCCCGGGCCTGGTTGGCGCCATTCCATATTATGTCTTTTGGTTGATTTGACAGTGGTTTCCAGGATTCCCCAACGTTGGTAGTCTTCCCGTTCTTGTACTGCATTGCGCCTTTCACTCCCAATCTCACGTCATCTCTCGAATAGTTTTGTCATGTTTCCGCCCGTTCATGATTGATGTTTTCTCTGGGGTGCGGGTTGCGTCCGTCGGTCTATAAGGCCTTCCCCTGCCAGCTTGTAATCCAGTGGTTACGGGAGCGAGCGGCTTGCTCGTTTCCCCCTCCGCGTGGCGTTTCTTGGTCAGCGATTGCTGGAGGGTCTGTAACGCCATCCCGTTAGCCCTTACCGGAACGTGCATTTTCCGGGACCTTCTTCTTTCCTGAGCCGGGTCTTTGTGGGCTCCCCTTTCTCAGATACTGCGTTATATGCCACCAGCGTATATTTCTACTGGTGGTTTTGATCTACCTTCGGCGGTTCATGAACCACCAGCCTATGCTATGAAATACCGGTAGCAGACAAGTTCCTTTTTGTTCTTTCTTCGGTATCAGTTCACGTTCTGGCATTGAAACTCCGCCTTTGAACGGTTCCTAGACCGGACAGGTGCATCCAACGCTCACTCCGCCTCGATCCCGTCACAATGGTCAATCTTCAGCACCCTTTTCCGCGTTCGACCACCAGCAACGAACTCACCAAAAATTCTCTTCGTTACCCCCTTCCTTCTGCCTTTCCACCCTATCGTTCTTCTCCGCACCCAGGTGAGTGCTTTGCAGTTACGCATTTTCAGCACTTCAGATCGGCCATCACAAGTTTTGCCCGAGCGTTCTTTGGCCCCCTTTCTCCCCCCCTTAAAAACCCTGCAACGGTACCTGGAGCCGTTTTTAACCCAGGCCCTCCCCATCTCGGTCCGTCGGTCTGAACCTCGACCCCTTGTTTTCTGACATCGCCGGAAACCTGTCTTCCCCTTCTCAGCCCAGGGCCCCCTCCTTCTACACCTTTTCCACCCCAGCTGCCCAGCAGGTCATCGTACGTCTTTCCAATGATTCGCTTGGAGGACTGCTTGTACTTACGGCCTATTTCTGGCGTCAATGGGCTCCCCCGTTCGATTTGTCGGTCCGTGCCGCTTCTCCCGTGCCTCCCACCTTTTTCACAGACTCATAGGTCCTTCCCACGACGTCTTTCCCGGACACCGCCTTTCTCCGGTGGGACTGCGCTTTATTGCATGGCCTGGCGGCGCCCCTCACTCAGTTTAACTACTGGCGCACCCTAAACTTGCACCTCTCCCTCCGCCTCTGGTTTTTTTTTTTTTTTAGGGTGGCCTTACTCCTTGAGCCCGCTCGCGCTCAGAATACCCGGCGGTCCTCCACCGCCTGGAGTCCCTCCCCTATCCCCTTTTGCTCCCCACCTTTTTTCGTTCTCCTACCCCCCCAGCCATATAGCGTCTGCCCATTTTACTCCCATACCGGATATCGGGCCCAGAGACTTCAACCCGATGCCAGCCATGGGTCTTTCCGCATGGTTTTGAGCGAACCCACTCCTGTATTCCGGGTTCAATAAATTGCTGAATGTTTTGACTGCAAAAGTGTTTTATTGCTCCCATTCTTTTTGGTGGCGTGGGGCCCCGGCTGAACCTGATACCCCACCAGTTTCAGTGACTGTCCCATGTGTTTCTCTCCCTGGTAAATCACGTTCTCCTGTCCCGGCACCGTCTTCCATGAATTCTTCAAGTTTTAATGTCGTCACACCTACGGCATTCCCCGCCGGCCTGGGCGCCCGATTGATGCACTTGTTTTACCCATGCGCCAGCCCCAACGCTCTGATGTCTGTAGAAGGTTAGCTTGAGAGTAGGGTTTTCCGCATTCATTTCTAACGATCTTTTTTTTTCTTCTTTTTCGCTCTCTATATAGGGAGATAAGTCATTCCCGATGTCGATCGAGGCTTCATCCCTTCCCGTTGTCACGGTCAGGCTCATATCTACTCCCTCCCCCCCATCCAGCAGCATTCCAGTTATTGCCAAACGCTTAATATCCTTTTTCGAACAGCCTTTTTTCCCCCCTCCCCCATCAAGAAGACCGGCGACAGTTTTGCCTGTATTCGGGATTTGGCGTGCTCCTGCTTATTTATTGATTTTTTTTTGCGGCGCTCTCTTTAACGGCCCGCCCCCTTTGGAAGCGTCCTTGCGTAACGGGCTATTCATCGTCGACGATCCCTCTGGAGGCGCGGAATTCCCAGGGACCTTCGCTTGATCTTCCCCCCTTTCCTCGAACGGATTGTGATCCCTGTGTTGTTGTCGGCCCTGTGCGACGCCGGGGTCGTTTGCCACCGACCACCTGGTCTTTTCTTGCCCGGCCTTCTTTTCCTCATTTCAGGCGGATTTTTTGTCGCCATCGGTCGGAGAAACATACCCTCGCCGGCTAAGAATTTTCCCATGCCCGACGCTGGCGCCTTTTTCTATTTCCCTCTTCGTCAGATATTCTTCCCGCCTGCCAGAGATAAGGATGCGCCGTAGTGACCCGTTTTCCCCTGCGTCAGAGTCCCCAGCTGCTTTTTTTGCCATTGGTCGCCCTGCAAGGTTCGCCTCCTGACATTGTTCTTCTCCTGGCTTTTCCGAGGGATACCCTGCCTGGGCTTGACTGTGAGTCCCGGGGCGACGATGCCGATGAGTGTTCGAGACACGTTCTACTTATCCTCCCCTTGGTCCTGTCGGTACGACCCTCCCCCATATTCTTTTGTTTTTTTGTTCCCTCGGCAGACCGGGAAAGTATTCATAGTTCCTTCGACCATTCCCCCGATTTTTTCCCTTTTCTCGCGGGACGCGGACGTGCTTTCACCATCCAACTCAATTGTCTGGTTTGCACATTTGGTGACCTTTTTTCTGCCTTGATTACTTTGACTAGGTAGCACCTATTGCTCTGGCTTTTGGGCTTGATCCAAGCCCCTGCACGCCACCTTTTGACTTCCAAACGCCAGAATCTCTTTAATTTATTATATGCTCACCGAGCCCAGAATGGCTCGAGGACGATAGCCATGCAAAGAATCCGAGACGTTTGTTGACGGGATTGCATTCACGCCATTGACAGACGCCTGGTTGCCTCTTTCCTTTCCCACAGGTCCCCTAGGGGACCCCATCCCTCTACTTTCCCATCGTCATAGTTGATACAATCCCCCCCCCCCCCCCCCAAACTTTTTGGTTGGTCCGGGAATTCCCTTGAGGAAGACCTGGCTTTGGGCTTGCCCCTTTTTTTGTCATGCCCGTTTTTTTTTTTTTTTTTTCTTTTTTTTTTTTTGGTGTTTTTCCATGGACCCCCCTGTTATTTATATATCTATTCCTCCTCTCTTGTTTTTGTCCATCGATCATTTTCCTTTTGATTTTCACCCGGCAATGAGACCCCCCCTCTCATCCGTCACAGGGCTGCTTTTGTACCAGGACCTCCCCCCAAGCCCTTGCCCTTTCCCTATGTTTATCACTATTACCCGTTTTTTTTTTTCCCCTGGCTTGCCTCGATCATGTGTTGCCCTTAGTGAGGCCTTTCGGCGACTTAGTCCCCCCCCCCTTTTTGTCTTAATGGAGCGGACGGCACACGCCTATTTTTGGGTTGCCTGTGTCTCATTTTCTAACCGCGGGCGGGGCTCTTAAAGGCTCGCTTTGTTCCGATCCTCAACATTCTCTTTTTTTTTTTCTGTCCATTTTTTTTTTCCCTGCTCCGGCCAACGCTAGTATTGACCGCTCAACTTCAGTTCTTTCCCCTGCCTTCAGGTCTGGACAAATGTACCCCCAGACCTTAGGCCTCTTGCCTTTATTTGACCATTTCTCCTCCTTTCCGCGCTTCGTTTTTAATGCCTTCCTTCTTCTGAAGTTCATGAGGTTACCTCCCCTTTCCTCCCCTTAAAGGAACACCCACCACCGCGCCCCTGGCCGGAAACTCTTTTCGTGACCCCCTTCCCTTTTTCTATTTGTCATGACTTTTCTCTTCGCAGTGCTTCTATGAGATAGAGCTCCCTACCCCAGTACCGCCCAGGCGATTTTTTCTGCAACCGCCCGAGCGCGTCCCCCTTTCCTTAGTAGTTTTCAGTTATGCCCACCTCTTTGAAGTATCCTTTCGGGGTTATTTTAAGCTGCTCTTTCACTCACGAAATATTTGGCAATTTCCTATCATCCCCCATTCCTTTCTTTTTTTCCCCCCCACTTCGCGACCCCCTCGTTTTCCCCGCACTCTTGCCGGGCTTTCTCGACAATGATTCTTCCCTCTCCGGATATTTCTCTTGCCGCTGGCGACACCATCCTTGTCGCTTGTCCGGGCAACTATCCTTTTTTTTGGGGCCACGATGCTGCTTCCCAACATGGCTCCCCAACCGTTTCTTCCCCAAGCCTTTTCTCTTTTTTTTTACTTCTCCTCATCCCTCCCATTTTCGATCGGCACCTCTTCGTATCCCTGTCCGGATGCCCGTTCGGAGACCGTTTCCCCCGCCCTTCAGGCTGTTTGGCGCACTCGCTGCGCCTTAATCCGGAAAGAAGGCTAAGCTCCCCCACTTCCCCCCTTTGGGGGCATTGGTCACACTTTGAAGTCCCGGGTCCCGATTTTCATGTCGTAACTCGTTATCTCTCTTGTTCCCCCATTGCGAATTCCTTGATGAGGGATGTTGGGCAACTACATGTGCCTTTTCCGACTACTTCGGGGCTGATGCCTACTCGGGATCAGCGATCTGCCGCTCGCGACTATATAGAAGCGAGACCAATCTGATCGCCTCCCCAATGAGGCCCTCTGACTATAATACCTGCGTCTAGACTATAATAAGCTTCTGTCTTTTTCTCTTTTGTTACCAGGAATTCCTCCTTCGAATATGCTTTTTTTTTTCCCCCATTGCCCATCGGCCTTTTGGTGTATAGTTCCATGGGTTTTCCTCAGGAAAAACGTATGATCCGCACTTTTGTTTCGGCATAACTGGTGCTTTTCGTCTCCCCACATGTATCCTCCTAACTCGGGTAACTTGTAAACCTTTTTGGAGCTGATTCTTTCAGGGGAACCACCAAAAGGATTCTTTTCACCACTCCCCCCTCACACATTTTTTCAGCTTCTTCTTTAGCAGATGTACCTCCGAAACTCTTGCGAATAAACCTATCGGAAACACCCTGTGGAGTCTGTTTTTCCCTGATGCGCAAGCTTATATTGAAATAAATCCTTGGCCAAGCGCGATGTCCTTGGTTTTTTTTCTTTCCCTCATTCTGTTTCTTCGCGGGTTTCGGAACCCCGGCCTTTCTGCGCTTTGTTCCTTCTTCCTTCCTGCCCCTCTCCGAGGTAGGGTTCTGATCACCCTGATCGCCACCCCATGTTTTAACCTCTTTCTTTGTCCTTTTCTTTATTCGACTTTTCTTCGAAGTGCGGTCGTTTCCCATTGCGCGCGCATGTGTTTCCCCCCCTTCGTTGCACGCTGTAGTCAGTTTCCTTCCGAACTCCTCCCTGGTTCGGTATCCCTTGAGCTATCCTTTTGTTCACTTTTAGATCCCCGCCTGCGATTGGCCTTTATCTGAATTCCGAACGCATATCCTTAGAGGGCCATGATCCCATTAATTTCTTTTTTCTCTATTAATCCTCCCTGTCCATTGTTCCTTTCCTTACAAAAATAAGGGTGCACTACCGTCAGCCTTTCGTCTTTTTTGCCCTTTTTATGTAGCCGGGAGCCTTTTGCCTGGTCTTTTTCGTCCGGTTCACCGCCGTCAGGGTGCCCCCCCCTGCATTCGTCGAGGACATTTCGCTGTCCGACCTCTCTATGGTCTCAAGGCGCCTTTTCCCCTCATATAGTTGAAGGTGATGTTTTCATTGGCACCTGTTGCACTGTTCTTTCCCAACTTTTCTCTCTTGACCATCGGTACGTAGACCTGTCCCATACAGGCTTAACCGGCGGGAGTGTGGAAGTACTTTAGTGGTGCTTTTCCCGCCCCTTTCGCTTCGGTCTTTGATGGTTTGCTTGAGGGTTTGGTGCTGGTTGCCTTGACGATAGGCATGCTTCTGCGACTGCTTACCTGTAACTCCCCTTTCCCGTTTTCTCGAGGTCTTTAGTTCTTTCTCCACTGAATCTGGACGGGCGTTTTTGGGTTTCATGCTGTGGATGGTATGCACGCTCTCGACGCCAGCACCTTCTTCATGTCCCTTCCTTCCCCCCCCTTTCCAAAACTTCCCCGGGACGGGGTAGCTGCGCCTGTCTCAGGCGAACTAAGATACTGGTGTTTCCGATTCCACGCTTCTTTCCTTCCCCGTGTTGGTGTATTGCTCCTTCTTTTTCTCCATTGAACACCAGCTCTTTCCACCATTCCCTTTTTTCCTCCTCGAAGGTTTTCCTCGGCCCGGTCCCGGTTCGGTAAGGCGTGCGTGACATTGACCCCTTGGCTCTTCAGCGTCTGAACTCCCCCTCCGCTTCTTGCACCCCTCACGCGCTCGATCTCACCCCCCTCTATCTTCACTCGCATTTTTTTATGTTGCACCCTCCCAGCCCCTATTGCACCCGGAATCAAAGTACTTGGCTCGCAGACTGCCACCATTTCCCCATTCCTTGTCCCCTCCTAATTCCTGGGCCTGGTATTCTGACTTTCCTTACTCTAAGGTACCTCAACCCAGTTGGCCGACGGCGTTTCCCCCCTTTTTTATTCCAATTCCCCCCCCCTTTCCCTAGATGGAACCCAGGTCCTTTCGTTCCTTTCTTCCGGTAACAGAGACAAGTCTCGCTTTGAAAACCCCCGATTTTTCCTCTCAAAGACCTTTCCCCTTCACGCATCCCCTGCATAACACCGACCGACCCACCCGCTCATGTATAGATTTGCCTGATGGCAGTTCCTCCCGTTTTCAGGTTTTCTTTGGCCAATTAAGAGAGTTTTCTTTTCCCCCGGTACTTCTCCCCTTCCAGGGCGTTCTTTCGGTCCGGGCACTTTTTCCCCCATGCCCATAAGGATTCCCGCCTTCGATCACCTAATGTAACCCCTTATGCACGACGTTGATACCCCCGCTTTTTGGTATCGTCTGGGTGATTCGGGACTCCTTGACAACTCCTGGTCGCCCTGGCGGCGTGCCCCAATGGGACCTGACAGCCCCCTGGGCCTTCCAAGGCATCGATTTTTCTTCCCTCCCCCTGGACTGGAGCCTCGGCTCCGGTCATTTTTTTTTTGCTTTTTGGTTTCACGTCAACTTCCCTTCTTTTAGGAACCCCTTCCGTTTTTACCCGCGAAGCGTAGGAGCGGGCCAATGACGACCTCCCCTGCCTTTATCTTCCCCCGTCCCCCATGGCCTAGCGCAGTCCATCTGTATCTTTCCCGTATCTGGCGTCCAGACCCCCGAACGACCCTGGTTCCCTTCCGCCATGTTTTTCAGCTCACATCTTCGACTGAAATACACCCGTTTTTTTTTTCAGCAATCTTTAAGTCTCACCCTTTTGTGCGGTTAGTTGCCCCCGGATTCCCGCCGCTCCACCATTGCCCCTTCCCCTAAACCCTGTGCTCCAGACGGGTAATTCCCAGTCACGGGATTGCATGCCTCCCCTTCACAAACCTTTTGAGTAGGCCCCCGCATTTCTATTTTCTTATCCCCTGTAAGATAAAAAAAAGTCGCTTCAAATTTTCTCCCAGTGATGACCTCGGTCGACAACATCAGAACTCGAACTTGCTGCTCTCGCGGTATCAGGGCTTCTTCCTTTTTTTGGCATGGTTTTGCTCCCGATAAGTCTTTTCTCTTCTAGTGATAAGGCATGTTCCCCCTGACGCCATCACGGCGACTGAGGTCCTCCGCCTCCGGACTTCCTGTTCATGAGCAGTTTTTCTTTAGCCAAGACGGTCACCCCGCCATTCGTCCTGTGAAACTCTCTAATAAAGAATTAACGACCCCCCCTTTCAGACCCCGCCCTGCCCGCCCAAGTTCGCGTCCTTTTCGGCCCGCTTTTTACATTTTTCCCTAGGCCTTGTCTGTGCGCAGTTCGATTTCTTGGCCCAGACCCTCTCTGCCTTGGTTGAGGTCCTTGTCTCCGGAAACTGTCTTTTTTTTCTTGCATATACGATCGTCGGCAGCCGCTTAATTTTTTTTTCCACATGAGCGGATGGCTGATTCCTCCCCTTGTAATAGAAAATCTTTTGAGAAGACACTGTTTTTTTTTGTATTACTTTCGCGATTGGCGCCCGTCTTGTTTGTCCAACCCCACCGGGATCTTTACGCATGTCCGATTCATGATCTTGGTGTCGCCCTTTCGGTCGGAGCAAAACTCAGGGAGGAGACCCCTTTCTTCGATGATGTTGCCATGCCCACCTCCTTCAGATTCTTCCCCGATTTTTTTACGCTCCTCTCCTGCCGAGAAACGACTCTCCTGATTCCCGGACCCTGGAACGGCCCTATTTGTCGTGGCCGGTGGCCCTTTCAGAGTAAACGTCCAAAGGTCTTGCTGACTGTGTTTCCTCCATCACGATCAGCCATGGGCTCCCCCTTGACTTCCGGTGGTAAGATTTCCATGACATAGTCTTTCGTCCTTTGTCTTGGGGAGCAAGTCAGAGTAAGACACCTTCTTGGGGTAGAAGTCGGGTCCCCCCCCCCCTGAATGGAGGTCTCTTCTCCCAAAAATTCGTGATTTTCCGGTTTTGACTGTGTTTGGTCTGGTATCGGGTCAGACCTGGAACTTTTCCCTTTCATCACATTTTCGAGGATCTGGAGTTCATTTTCCCGGCGGCAGAGGCTGTTATCACTTGCCGGCCTGGAAGTTTTCTGTTGGGCCATTAGTCCCGAGGAGGACTTGTTCTGCAGAGATGAATTTGCGACCTGTCGGCCCAGACTCGGAGTTGGGCCTTCATCGCGAGAAGACCCCCCCCACCTTGGGAAGGAAACTCAAGCCATATGTGTTATCAACAGTATTATCTTGTATGGATCCCCTTCCAAGATGGAGAGGACTTTGCTGACCAACTTTCACCAGAAAGAGGCGTTGCGTGGATCGACCAACTTTTTCCTTTCTTAGGATGAATTCGACCGACATTTCCCTAGGGAAAAAACTTGCTACCTCGAAGTGACAACATTTTCAAATAGTGTGAAAAAAGTTTTTCCCAGTGGGGGCGGTTTCATTTTGTACCATGTTTCTTATTGCCCTTTGTGCGGATGTCGTTGAGGATTTCCTATATTTCCCTATTCATCACCTGAAAATTCGGTCG
>Ga0179591_1343253_pt1 | contig 19696 bp, 17 predicted proteins | sample CZOMad2_1_08_16f_FD_182891 | JGI IMG/M metagenome (GOLD analysis project Ga0179591, IMG submission 182891) | Vadose zone soil fungal communities from Angelo Coast Range Reserve, California, USA - CZOMad2_1_08_16fungal (PacBio error correction) | ecosystem: Environmental > Terrestrial > Soil >... | reverse complement strand
GCCCTCCACGCAGTTTACAAGCAACCCTTACTTAGCATCAATCAAACCCCCCTAATTTAACCGTGATGGTTACCTTTTCTCTTTTTTCTGTCTCGTGAGCACCCTCTCCTGACCAGCCTGTAAAGGGTAGATTTCATGTAACCTCTACCCTTTCTGGTGCAGCATGTTTCTCCCAACAGTCTCCCGCCCTCAAGCGTCATCCTAAGACCCTTTAGTGGCAACCTTCTTCGTCCTCTACCCAGTCCGAATATTTTTTTTTTTTATATGAATCGTAAGGCAGCCTTGGTCAGACAAACCTGCCTCTTTCGGCCTGCTTCCGTTCCCAGTATTTTCACTTTATTTGGACTCCCCCTCACGACTTTAACGAGCTTGCACGTTCTTTGAGGTTTTTTTCCCTCAGACTACTTGCTCGCGCCTGAACAAGATGGCAGTCCGTCGTCTGAACGATGCCCCCCTCCTATTCACTTTACGAACTGCTCTACCAGAACCTGCTGCTTTCTATATGACTCGTCAATACCCCTTCCCCCATCCTCCCCCAGTGCTTGTTGAAAAAACCAGATTGACCGATTATTCCCCCCCTCTTCGTTTAAGTTCCCCACGGTTTCTCAGATCCACTGTTCCTATGTAAATCTCATCTCTTTTTAATCCCTTCCTTCTTTTCCCCTCAAGAAATCCTTATCAGCGCCCACCCACCCAACGCGGTTCCACTCACCTTCCTATGTTTTTGCGTTCTTTGACCTAGCATTTCGTTACCTTCTTTCGCCTTCCCTTCGACCTCCCTATTCCAGTTTTTCACCCTTTTCCTCTGACAATTACGGCAGGTGATCTTTTTCAGAAATGAAGGAGTGCCATTGAGGAACTCTTAGTCCCTTTTTCTGAATGTCCCTTCCCTGCGTAAGACGGTTGTCATATCACGATGTCCGTTTGATCTATTCGCGGCGCTGCGGAAGCCGAAGAAAGGATTTCGGCCCCCGGTGCTAGTCGTAACGCGAAGAATGGATCCACCAGACTCTTTCTCCGGCCCTCGGTTTTTCATTGATAGATTGGCAGAATGCATTGTCCTTTTTTTTTCCCTTGCTCCTTTCCACGGCGTATTAGGAACCTGTTTAACGACCTTTGCCCTACCCAGAAGTCTCGACGCCCCCTTCGTCACGGTCGATTTCCCATCAGTGAAAGACGCATCCGCCGAACCCTTATCCAGTTCCCGATCAGGTTTTTTCTTTTGGTTATGTAGAAGGCAATCGCTCTTCAGTTCGTATTAGAAGATCCGTTTTCTTCGCCCCTTGGGTTCCACGGCCTCTCGAAGAAGGTGGCACCCCTCCGTGCTCGGGAGCCCACGTTGTTCTTTCTCCTTACAACGAGAGAGATCAGAAGTCTTTATAACGCATGTTGCTGGCGAACATGCGGAACGAAGTTCCTTGTTCCCATCCTTTTTTTCCACGCTTCCCTCTGAAAATTCCCCCGAGTTTCAGCTTCCCTTTTCCACCAGGAGGTTCCGAAGGAGAGTTCCTCTTTTCGCATGTTGCACCGCTGAATTTACAGAGTTTTTTGTCCTCACGGAATTTAGGGAAGTTTCTTTGAGCGTAACTAAGATGTAGATTGAACTTTTTCTTCTTCAGTTAGCCCCTTGCCGATCTCCACCAGAGCGACGCGGGAATCTTTCCCCTTTCCCCCCCTTCCGCTGCCTCTTTTTTCCCGCCCCGTATCTGTCATTGCGCTCGGGGACGTCTTTGATTGATGCAGAAGTGAACGTCTGCCCCCTCTTCCAGAGGGTATCCCCATTTTGATAGGGCGGGCCTCTGTCTTTTTCCCCCGCCCCTTGGCCCTTCTTTGCCGAGCACCCCTTCAACACCTCCTCCAACGGCTAATCAGCTCGCAGAGCGGTCAAGAACATCCTCCCCTTGCTCTCTGTTAGGGAGTGATTGTCTGAGAATGGCAGTTTTCCCCGGATTCGGTCATTCCTCTTTCGGTTTCCTCGGCCCCTTAGATGCCCTCGTTGCACGCTTTTACCCTTCTCTAGAGCCGAAATGAGCCGCGTTTTTTCTCCTCTCCGATTCGCCCTTCAGGCTCTGTACTGATTGATCTCCCTAGACGTCCAGCAGCCTCTTTTTCTTGGTTCCCCAATTCCCTCCCCCGGTCCCGCCCCGAGCTCCTTTCGATCCGCTCGGTCCTAGCTTAGCTTTCCGTACGAGCGAAACATGAAGCCCTTCTCTTTCGGCGAGAAGGACCGGTGTCTTCCCCTACCTTTCCCTCGGGCGTACATTTGGAAGCCAGCCTCATTGAGACAAAATTCATGACCCCGCGGTTCCTCTTCTCCCCCTTACTGGACCTTTTACGGTCTTTCCTTGGGGTTTCATGCGACGTGGACAGAAAGATTTCTGTCGGCTGCGCGATCTGCGGTGGGTAACGGCAGAACGTTCACAAGCCGGGCCCGCCGAACTTGGACCCCCTTTCTTTTACCCCTGTACCTTTCTTATATGAAGTATCCCCTCCCCTGCGCGACTTGAAATGGTGTGTAATATGTCCCCCCTCCTCCTCTTTGTTGTACTCCGCCTATTAAGTTTTCCCCGTTCCACAGTTTCCCTGTACTTGACGCGCCGTTCGGCCTAAATTTCAATGACCTTTCTTTCTTCCCTTTAAAACTATTTTCGGCGCTGTAGCTTCCGATTACGTAACAGAAGGATCCATCTGAATTCCCCCTCGACTTTTTTGCCTGGCCACGGCCTCCGAAACCAACAAGGCCCTCTGGTCCTTCTAGGACAGCCGGCTACCCTATGATTTCTTCCTTTTCATTCCTTGGTCCGGCATTCCTTTCCCCCTTCCCAGAAGGTAAGAAACTTCGTCCACGCATTGTTGTCGCCTGTCAAGCGACTGTTCCCCCCCGGGTGGATAGGCGCCCTTCCCCTTTTCGATCTCTAGTGATCGCGCTGAGATGGATGGCAGAAAGGTTTGTTCAGGTCGTCTTCGAAGGTGGGTTCTGCTGACACTGATTTAGACGTCATCTCTTTCCCGAGCTCTTTTCTCTTGAACTGAAGTGCTCCCTCGCGGTTATGAGCGTCTCTTTTCGTCTCGCAAACGTCCCCCGCTTTTGACGACTTTTTTTCACTCTTTTCTAAAGGAATGATGTCCCCCTCCAGCCCAAATGGAAGACTGCGGACGTTGACTCCCATGTCCCATTTCTTCTGACAACCGGCCTACGTCCTCATGCATGGGTGCTTCCTGGTTCCCTTCTCAGATTCCTTTAAGCGGTCTTAGATGACTTCCCGGTTAGCTGACACCTGTGGGGACCCTCCTCAAACCCAAAACCACCACAATGAGACCTTTTTTCTCCGAACTGGACCTCTGAGATTGGGTCATACGTTCCCCCCTTCTCCAACCGAGATCGTCAACGCTTCGAAACTTCCCCTTCCCTCTTTTTTTCCCGAGGAATTTTTTTTTTACTATGGCCTCTGCCATCGCGAGCCCCTGGAGTAGGGACGAGTGGAGCGCCCGTTCACACCTGTCTCGGTCCGATCTTCCCCCCGTTGCCCGAGCTATTCCCCACCGCCTACATGCCGCCGGGGGAGCCGTTTTGTACACCTACCGCTTACCTTTTCTTGACATACTCGCCGCATAAGCTGGTGTACCTTTTTCCGCCCTTCCCGGACACAAGCTTCCGTGTCACGGAACTTTTGACCCAGGAGGCAGTTTTCCGTGCGCCCCCCTTCAGTGTATAAATGCCTCGGTTCCTAAAGGTAGAAGGGTATCTCCCGCTGTGCAGTCCCAGCCCCGTCGGACCCCGTGGTGGAATGACGCATCAAGGCCTGGGTGCCCCAAAGGTCTTTTTCTCTTCCCTTTTTTGAAGCTTCGGAAGGTCAGCTTCTACGCCACAAGAACCCCTACTGAGATAGCTCTCCCCCCTTTTTTCCTTACGGCGACCTTTGACTCTCCCCGTGCCGGCGGATGCGGATAGATGAGCCTTGACCTCCGGTCTTCTCCTCCTGAACATTTTTTAAACTTCCCCTTTATCCCAGGGCGTCCCCGACCTGATTGGCCCTCGGCTGTCAATCTGCACCAACCTTGAGTGGCATGCATTTCCTCCCCGTCTGTCTACATCACTTTTCAGTACTCTTCCCCTTTCCCGGTCTCGGTCTCGGGCCCGCGCCCGCGGCTGAACACGACCTCCTTTTCCCTGTTCCCTGTTTGCGGCTTCAGATCACAGGGCCTTAGGACTTTCCCTTTCCGGTCCGGATGGCCGCCTTGCACTCCCGTGCATTCCATGAAAGGCCTTTCTTACTTTTTCCAGAGCAAATGATGGTTTTTGAAGTTCTTCTTTTCTACCCTTATCCAGCAGCTGTTTTCCCTGCCCCCTCACCGGATGTATTAGAAGGGACCATGTCTATTTTCTTTTTATGTTCGCTTGACTGATCCCATGCAGCATTACGAGCATGCTATTTCCATAGCGGTCCTCGGTTTACCCGTTTTTTCCCCCCCCCCCCCCCCCCCCCCAAACCCACCCCCAACCACCCCCCCCCCCCCCCCCCCCACCCCCCCCCCCAACAACCCCCCCCCCCACTCTGTTTTTATCTACTTCGCTTTGATTCACGAGTCCTGTTTTCATAATATTGAGACAAGCACCTTTTCTTCTTTTTCCTGTCTTATTTGAAGAGGTGGCCTCCCTCTTTTCGTAGTTATTAGTAAAGTTGATTGTCTTTCAGCGTTCAGGACTCCCTGTCGCGCCCTCTCCATTTGTCTTGGACGCTATACCATTCTTCCCTCCCAGAACACCTCGTGTCCCTGGAAACTTTTTGTTCTGTGTGGTCAACGACATCTGACGTGACATCGGGCCGGTCCGATTTTTCAAATTCTGTTCCTCTAAGAAAAAAGTTCTCCTTCTTTCTGCGAGATCTGAGGATGAGAACTTTTCTTCTATTCCCGACTCCTTTTCCCTACGGGTGGAGTATTGTACTGTTTTTCTGCTTTTCTTCTATCTTTTTTCACCTGGAGCAGCCGAATCTGCGGGCTTCGCTTCAGTGAACTTTCCTTCCCCCCTTTCCTCGCTGAAGGAGCAGTGTCGCAGGGCACCCTTCTTCGCCCCCTCCGTTCACCTTTCTTCTGTTTTCTCTTCCGGTCGCCGGTTGCTTTTTGTACGGCGTTGCTGTCCATCTCTCTTCCTCCCTTTTTTTTGTTTTTTCTCTCTCTGTCAACTCACGACTCCCAAAAGGCCCCCCCCTCTACTCTCATAATCAACATCAGAAGGTTACTATGGGGTTTTACGCGTTCGCTTTCCATCGGCTCCCTTCCCCTACGACCTCCTTTCCCCCTTCGCAGTTCAAACTGACCTAAGCCCTTCCCTTTTTCCTCGCTAAGGTTGCTCAACCTTTACCTCCCGCCCTCCCGCGTTCCTACAAGAGCCCCCCTTTTCTGGCAAGTCTTCGGCCCTCTCCCCTACCCGTCGTTCCTAGTCCTCTTTTTCCTCTAATTAAGGTAGAAATTTGGGTGCATTTTCCACCCCTATGACGGCTGCGTTTCACGTCCCGGCGATGGCTTCCCGATTGGAACTCCCCGCCCCACCTTCCCCGTAAAGGTTTTTTTGTTCTGGTGGTCCCGTTTCTCTGCGGACTCACCTCTTGGCGCGGGTGATTCCCCGTTTCCCGCTTTCCTGGATCCTAAACTTTCGCCTCTATACAGTAAGCTCTGGATGTCCAGCCATCGCCCCCTCCTCCCCCAGTCCTTGTTTGTGCCTTCTTCCCCAAGTCACAGGAATCGTGACTTGTCCCAAGTCTTCCCCCCAACGCGGGAGCCCCTCTCTACCAAGAGGACCGATCTTTCCCATTAATTCTGTAATTTTCGTTCCTCAAGCGCACTCAGCTCCGAAATACTGCCCCCCGACAAGTCGGAATCTTTAAGCCTTTTTTTGGTTTTTGTCACAGAAGCTGCGTTCAGATCCCCGGTACGCGATTAAAGATCGCGCGCTTCCATTCCCCAATCATTGAGTTCCAAGTCCTGCAGTTTTATGCACCGGTATGTTCAATGCCTTGATTTTTGCATCTCCTTTCAAAAAATTCCGAGCCCTTTTCCTCGTCAAATGAAGAAAGAAACGTACCAGATCCTCCCACAGTACCTTTAGGAAGTTTTTTCAGCGCTTTGCCCGGAAAGAGCCTCTTTTTCGGCAGGTGAGAGTACTAAATTCTTTCCCTTGTTTGCCCGCAGCTCCTGAGAGGTGGTTTTTCCCTGTTGTTCCCTTCCTATTTCAGCATTAAGGTATTCTCTGCAATTAATCCTTCAGTTCGTTCCACCTTTCGCCAAGTTCCAATGTCGTATACCCTCCCTCCTGTTAGTTTATAATACTTGTAAGCATCCCCTCCCCCTCACATAGGAAGGTGAAGTTACTTTTTTTTCTTCTTTCCCGCCTGACTTCTTGTGGCTTATCCCGACTCGCACGGTCTATGCAAAGGAGAGATCCTCCTTTTTCCCACAAAGTTCCATCGTCTTCCCCAAGTTAGACGGTATGAATGGAATTTACCTCTCCCCGTCTCTGACCAACGTCCCATGTGTTGTAATCCATGGCGTTGCGCTCCTTTCCTGAGAATGCCTCCTTACTACTTAAACCCTTGCTTTTACTTTTCCACATTTTACAGGTGTCTCAGGCCGGGTGGACGACTCAATGGACCTTCTTGAAACCGCAGTCATGTTTCACTTTAGGGTAAGACCTTCTCCCCCTGTCCTCCCGGGTGCATCTGTGCCCGTGCCCCTAGCTGGACCGAGAACGTTTTTACAGACCCCTACCCATTTCTTGCCCCTAACTCCTCTCCGTGATCATCCTCTCGAGCACTCCTTCACCCAGCCGCTGAGGACCCACGCCTTGGCTCCGGGGGATCCGGTCCTTCCGAAGGGACACGTTCCAGTCACGATTTCTCATTAGGATCTTTGCGGTCGGTTCTCTTTTGATGTTCGCAAAAGGTTTCCAAGGTTCACCCGTCGAAAAAGGCCCCCCTTCCGCGCATCCTGGCCCTCCCCATAATCCCCAGGCGCGAGAGTAGGCAGGATTGTTCGCTTTTTGGCGATTTCCCCAGTCAGACTTTCTAATGGGGGCCCCTCCCTTCGGGCACTTCTGAAAAGGCGAACCTCGTTTGACCGGGTCGCCCCTACCTTCTCCCAGCGCTCAGCCTCGAAGATTGGCGGCCCTCCTGTCACCTTTTCCCTCTCTAAACTCTACCTTGGCAGAAAATTGTTGGCGATAGGTCTTTTGGCACATGCCTCTGCACGTCCAGTCAACCGCGCGGATCCAGATAGGTTTCTGCGTTTGGTGCCGTCTCCTGATACACGACCACCCTTCTCTTGCTTCTCAAGAAAGTTATTTTCTTTTGACGATTCCTCCCCCCTGGGTACTTCGGATCCAGCACGCCCGACCGTTCCCCACCCTATCGTTTGTTTAAGAGACCGTTTGCCCAGAAAGGTCAACTGATTGGGTTATCGCCTTTCGGTCCCCTCCTTGCTTAAGCTTCAGGCGGCTCTATCCCACCCCAAGGTCCGGCCTCGGCCGTCCCCATGCCAGGGAAGACCACTTTTCCCCCCCGCCTAGGCTTTATCTTACTTAGTCCTCCCGGACGGAAAGGAATGACTGTTTTACGGAGCCCTCTACCCCCCCCCCTCCCGTTGTGTGCTAGAGATTTAGACCTTCCGTTCCCCCCTTCCCATACTTTCCTCGTCCGGTCGGCATCCATTCATATAGAGGTAGGTTCACCTTCATTCTTCATAGACGTCGGCCTGCTGTAGGTCCGATTTAGCCCTGATAGCCCGCGCCCGGCCCTTAATAATCTCCTAGGTGGCCTGAATTACACATGTCCCCTGTACCGTGCGGATGATTGAAAGCCGTCCTCTCTGTAATCCTTTGTCCCTTCAAGGTACCTTCTTGCTTGCTTTTTGCTAAGAGGCGCACTTGAATTCCCCTTGCTTTCTTTCTGTCTGCCTCTTCCTTTTTCGGCAGTGTGATAGGCCTGCCCCCTTGCCCTGATCATCGGTATTATTTAGATACTTCTTTCTGGATTTCTATGTTGTCACGGTCTTTCGACACGGGGGGGGGGGGGGGTGTGTGGGTTATCTTTGGTAGTTTGTGCCTGGCGACGTTTTTTCTGAGGGACCAGACTCCGAGGCCTTTCCTTTCGCCATAGTTACGAGTTGCTTCGTGGTCGCCTTCTCGCGGTTCCCTTCCTTTTTTCATCTTTGTTTCCAGCTTGCTGGAAATCCCAAGTCCTTTCTCTCGGCAGGGGTCCCCCCGGCACATGCTACACAGGCCCTATTCGCCGCCTGGGTGCGGCGTGTCTTTACATTCGGCGCTGGATGTCGCTTTTTGTCTTTTCCAGATGGAAGGGGCGGTGGGGCCCACCATCTCACAGCCCCGCCCGATCCGTGTAACTTTCATAGTGATGGCATCCTTTCCGTACCTTACTGCCAGATTTCCTCTTAGATGTCCGAACTCTGTTTTAGCATCTGTTGGTGAATAGTTGAGACTATTCATTCTCGTTGATTCCCTTTTTTTGTTAGGCTTTTCCCGGCGACGGTAAGTACGCTTTCCCCCGCAACCTATGATGCAATACACGCCCTCTGCGCAACCGGGGCAACCCGTTCTCAACCCCATGGTATTTCTTTTGTTTATTACAGGGTCTGTCCCCTGGACTTCGTCCTTTTCCGGTTTACACGGAAGTCCCGAAACGCTTACCGGTAAGAGGAAGGCGTGGCAAACTTCCGACGACCTCCCTTCCTTCCAGCACAGTTCGGTTATACGGAGGTTCTTTTCTGCTTCTTTCCGTCATTTTTTTAGTGCATACCTTCTTCACAAAGGGAAGCTCCTTTGCACTTCTTTACCCCCGTCTGCGCGCTTGGGCAAGACCCTCCTGCGGCCTTCTTCCCGGTATCAACCAGAACCCCTTTCCTACCGGTGGAGGCCCCCTTTTCCCCCTCTCCCTTACTTCTACCTGCCTGAGCTTGTTTGGAGGAGGCGGCTTCACTGGTCTAGCGTGACGTTTCCGGTTTCGCTTACTTTAGGTTAACCTGGTACCCCCTTCTACGACGCCGGATAATGGCTGACCTTCAAAACTGTCGGACGGCCAGGGGGAACATCTGCCACAAATATGTCAGCAGCGGCTTAGCCATAGAGGCGCGAACGACTTTCCCACCTGGCCCCTCCTTCCGTCTTTCCTTCTCTCCCCGACTTACCCTCCAAAGCACGTGACCCCTCCATAGTTGATTCATAACGGGCTCTTGCAACCGTTCCTCTCGACCCTGATTCCTTACTCCGGCCAGACTCCTTTCCTTCCTTCCCCGGTAATGCAGTATCCTGACTGGGGAAGTTGTTTTGGCCTCGGAACTTATCTCCAAGCATTGTCCTTCCCATGCCCAAGTGATGAATCGACGTTGACCTGTTTTGAGATAGTTGGTTGGCCCTTGAAGTTTCCAGAAATGGTTGAAGCTCCTCTTCACAAGCTTTCCTCCTTCTCCTTGAGGCTTCCCCAACCCCCCCCCCACCCCCCCCCCCCCCCCCCCCCCCCCCTACAACTCAACAGCCAAAAGCGCGTTTCTCTCTTGTCCTTTTTTGCCTCTTCTTTAATCCTCTTTTTTCCAACCAGCAAGGTGGCGTAAGCTTATTTCCTAGTAGACAGGAAGCCCTTTCTGTACGTTTTCGGTATACTCATTGTTTCCCCCGCCTCTTTCAGTCCTCATGAATCGCCCCCCTTCTCCATCCGTTTTTTTGGACGAGATCATGGCCCCGCATTCAATATCCAGGCATCCCTTGTGGCGGGTAAATGAATTCGCCATCTCCTCCTTTACCTTCTTCCGGAACTGGTCAACTTCTTTGAATTTCTCTAGTCGCCAATATTTGAATTGTTTTGCGAGTTTCCCCGCGCTATGAGAAAATTCTGAAGGAGGGCGCCAATCCCTCCCCAAGTTTTTCTTTCTTGATTTACCGATTGAGGGAGTTTAGCGTTCTTTTTGAGATTGAAGCAATCCTCGGCGTTCTTAGGATCCGTTCCTAACCCTTTCCCACTGCCCTTTTTTTTCCTAGCTGGTGGACTTGAGAAAGATGCGCTCAACAATCTTTAAATAAATACGCGTAAAAATATTATTACTCCCTTCGCCGTGCTGTGTCACTTTCTTTCCTTCCATCTTTTCTTTTTTACCTCACCTCCCGTTGGTGTGATATATCTGTACTGCCAATAACCCAAGAACCTCTTCCTTGAGCACTTTAACCCCCCGAAGTGAAACGCTGTTTTCGATATTTTCTTATTTCTATTCGTTTCCCCCGCCTCTCCCAGCCGGGCAAGGAGCCTTTTCTTCATTGCAAGAGACCATGCTTCCTTTTGCTATACAAAAAGACCATCCAAGCTTTTTCATCCCCTTTTCCACCTTAGTTGGCAGCAGTATTCGGCAAATCTCTACAGTAACTTGTTCAGTAATAGCTTCTCCTCAGCGACCGACATTGGCGCCTCGAATTCCACCTCATTGACCAAAGCTGCCTGTCCTTCTTCCCAGATGGCTTCCCCTCTATGACAGCCACCACTTTAAAGGTAAATCTGTTGTTTTGCCCTCCGCAGATACGACAACGATGGAGATGGCGCTTTTTCCTTCTTCATAAAGCCCCCTCGGCCACTACACATTTAAGATACCCCGTCAAATTCTCTTTCCCTTCAAACCTTTGAAGAGACACAGTTTCCCTTAAGCCACACCCTCTTATAAAGGACTCGTACCAGCAAATCGTATCAACCCAACTCCTTTTTTCTGCCCCCGGACACTGAGGACCGATACATCTAATCTCACTCTTCGGCTAGTAATCAGCTGCCGAAGGCGAGTGATAATACATGGACGTACGTACCTTTCTCCCCCAGTTTGTCTTGGAAGAGATGTCCTGGGCAATGATCCTTTCCTCTCTTCAAGCTTTCCCAATAACTCTTCCATTCCCCTTAAGTCTAGAAAAGTAAGGCAGATAACTTATCGCGGATTTGAGCAGGCTTAGGAAAGAAGGATACCCCCTGCCTTTCCTGTTCTCAACTCCCTGTTATCGCCTAAAAGATGTACCTTTGCTTTTTCGTTTAAGAAGGTCCTCGTGATGCCTCATAGGCCCCCTCGTAGGCCCATCTCTCTTTCTTAGTAAACGCGCCTCGATAAAGAAGTTTCGGATAGTCCACTGGTTAATCCTGATGTTACCTTCCTCTTGCTGTTCATTAAGAGTAATAGATATCTTCGTCTCGTCCTCTTTACTCGTGCACCTGAACCTCTGTAGAATTTAAAAGCTCACGGTAATTGTCAAGATCCTCTCCCCCCCAATGCTCAGAGACCGTGGTCGTTTTAGCTCACTGCCTCCTCCGATTGATGGTTCCGGTTTGGTGGATAGAAACTATTCCTCCCTGGAGGATGACCCCCCCCCCCCCCCCCCCCCCTTTTTCTCTTCGAAGTTTGCCCCCCGGCATTTTTTCTCTTGGTCCTTCCACACGTGTTTCGGTATGCCTTAACGCAGAACGCTTCCGCCCCCGCCCTTGAGATAAAAACCTTTTGTGGATGCCATTTGCGGCCGTACCTTCATGGTAACCTTTTCCCCTCATCGGCTCGTTTCTCCCCAGTTTAAAACGGGAATCCTAAGTCCTCTGCGATCAGTCTTAAGCCTTGAAATATTATCGTCGGGTTCAGGAGAAACCGGTTCCCTTTCACTTTATTCCCCTGTTATCGACGCCCCGGTGCACCGTCGACTACAGGTGTGCGCGCTCCTACCAGAGTTCCTCTCTCCTTTTTCCTGTGAACTAGGAAAAAAGCCCTGATGAAAGAGGTACCCTCATCCTCCTCTGCACTTTTACTATCTTCGTGTGACTGCGAAGGAAAGTCTTTCCCCTTCCTATGTTTTATCCCCTTTCTAGTGGGGCGGTTTTCCTTGTTTTGTCCCGCAAGGTTTCTTCCTCGCCCCGATAACCCGCTCCCTTCTAAACTAAGCGCCCTGCTTCCCCGCCTTCTCCCAGGCTCGTCTTAGACTTTTTATCATGTGGCAGGAACGGCCTATGAGTCTCATTATTTCCCCTAGACTTTTGTCTCCCGTTTTCTGACCAATCGTGCACCTCTTTAAACGCTGTCGCCCCAGAAACATTCAGCCCCTCCGCTAATCCCTCTATTGATTTCGACCACGTCAGTTCCCTTCTTACATTGCTGTTGACCCCTCCTACATCAGTTAGATACAGGGACGCAGGCCTCCCACTTCTTTGAGATTCCCCTTACCCCCTCTCACCCCCCGGCTTCCAAACTGATGCTCTTCCTCTTTCTCGCCTATCATCTTGCTTAGAGTCAAAAAAGACGACAACCTGTCGCTGCGGCGAGTGTGTGGAAAAGTTTTTGGCGCCTCTGCAGGAGACATTTCTCCCCCCCCCTGCCTTCAGCGGCACTCGATTATCCTTTTGCCTTACGACTTTTTTCAGGATGTGGTTTTTCCTCCTCCCTTTTTTGATAGTGTATCTTCCTGAGGAGAGATCCGGGGCTTGTCCTCCTTCCTCAACCTCCTTTCCTCCGGTCTTAACACGTCGGGGACACTGGAAGGCCGACCTTTCGTCTCTCCTGTCTTTTTTCGATCCAGGACCTGGAGCTTTGGAACGGGCGTGGACCCCCCTGTTTTTTTTTTTCTTTTTTCTATTCATCCCATGCCTCCCTTTCACCCTGTCCGCCGCGCGGTCGGCCCTTCAGAAGCACACCACAACCTTTTTTTTTCTCTTTTGTGGGTTGGGTTGGTTTTTTTTTGTCTGTCTGCACTTGTTAAACGACGGGTCTCGCCCTCTTGCGCTGGCCGCAATCCCTTTTCTCTCTCCTCCTTCAGGATCAGACAGATGGCCCTGGCCACGTGTGAAACATGTAGGACAGGTTTTTTGATTCGCGTTAAGAGATCTTCAGCTTTTGTCTGCCCGGTCGGTTCTTATTAATTCCCTCCTTCTCCCGAGGTACATTAGTACAAGAAAATATGGACTGGGCTGAGAAGAGACTAGGTTTGTTTCTCACTTGCCCTCTCTTATTTAATCACATCTGTATTCGAGAGATCGAGGATACTGATTTATTTTAATGCCCCCCTCCGTGTCTAGGACGATGATTACTTGTTTCCCACCCCCTGTAGGGCCTTCCTTGCGCATGTAGAGGAGAGTGGGCCTTGGTTAGTCTCTGACTTTGTCAAATCCCCCTGTGAATCATCGCCTTTTTAGGTCTTCTGGCACCGCCCAGGAACTGATTCCCTTTCCTTCCTGTCCTCCGGACATTCAAACTGCCTTACGCCGCTCGATTTTTTGTTTTTTTGACCTGTCCTCTTGAGTTTCTCAGGTTGAGTGTTCGTCTCTCTATTCCTCCAATGGTTGCGTTCCCTCCTCTGCCAGACCGCAGATACGAAACTGGCTACCTCGTTCATACGGTTAAGTATGAAGTCATTTTGTCTTTGCCGAAGGAGGCGTGACGGTAGTTTCCTATGTTCTCCTGGCCCAGCTATCCCTTGTATAGGAGTGAGGTAGGAGAGAGCACCACTGTATCGGCACCATTTCCCTCAGGAAACGATGGCACTCCCGCCTCCGCCCTGAAGAAGGTGATCAACCCTTCCCCTTCTTCTGGACCGATCCAGCGATAGTACCAACCGAGACCGGCCTCGTCCGCTTAAGTTTCCAAGCGGAGTAGTAGTGATTCATGCCCTTTATTCCGAATTTCCCCAAGCAAAATGTTCGGTTTATCACGAGGAGTTCGCTGCGAGCCCGACCTTCCCATTTTCCTCCAGAGCCCTGCCTTTTTGTCCAGTAGGCTCTCTCGGGTTGGCAGCCTTACCAGTTTCGGATTTTACTTCCCCCAAAGCCCTTTCGATAGGAGAGGCGACTCCATCTACTTCTACCCTTGAAGGATCCCAGGTTTTTCTTCTTGATGTCGGGCGTAAAGATTGTGACGCCTGGCGGCGATAATTTGACAGGCGTTGCCCACTGTTCCTAACCCCCTTTCTAATCCCGACTTCTTTCGTGAGACTCCTCCCTTCCTTTCTGTCCATCGGACGGGAAAGCGCACACCACCTCGTGTCCCTTTTTTCTTAGTTTTGCATTCTCGCCCGTCCTTTTCCTGCTTTCACTGAGAAGTCCTCTGTCTTCCCGCTGCGTTTCAACGCCATTTGAAATGTAAATAAGGTCCCGATCACCCGTGTTTCTGCCTTGGAAGTCTAGGCCGTTTGAAGACGCTGACCACCCCTCCGTGCATTTTTTCCCCCGTTGTTTTCCACTTCCCGTTTATTACGAGAAATGATTGAGATTTTCGTCTCGCTGTCCATCCTGATCCCTTCCTTAAAGTCTGCTCCACTCCCCTTCCCATTGAGGAAAGGACGCTTGTCTTTGCTCTCTCGGGGCTCTTCAAGAACGAAAAGGAAGCCGAGAATGATATTGACATAGGGGATGGGCCCCCTTTCCTCCTTTTTCTGTTGTTCGGGGGTCGCCCAAACAGAGTGTTTGATTCGATTTCTTTGCTTTCCTTCCTTTTTTTTCCTGCCCAAAACCCTGCTTCTGGTCAGCCTTGGAGCGTACCGAAAGAATTTCTGTATAGTCGTTCATTCGATTGTCAGTTGACCCCGGAATCGCCCCCTGCAATTATGTGTTCAGGGTATTCCCCTCACTTCCCCCTATTCCTGGAACGGAAAGCCTTTTTGGCCTGTCCATCGGTGAGCCCTCGCCTTACTTTCCAGGGCGGCAGATGTTCACCTTATCGTCATCCTCTCTCCCCCCCATGTTCTCCTTTTAGAAGTCATGAGGAAGCGAACTCTGACCTTAGATTCCGATCCTTTTTCCACTAAAGGGGGATATTGGTTCCCTCTTTTGGGCTCTCTTCGTTTTGACTCCCCAGGGATGCAGAAGAGACGTTTTTATTTCTTTTTCGATGACCCCCCATTTCCAGTATGGTATTGAGCGGGTCCCCATACCTCGCGGAACTTTTTCTCCCCTCCTACGTAAAATGTTCTCTGCGCGTTTGCTTCACTGGCCTCCTTTCCATCTATATCTTCTCCCTTTGTTTTTTTCTCTCTCACTCCCCTCCTGTCCTGTGACAAAGCCACGCTAAAGGATCATAAATCCATCGACCTTTTTTCTTATGGTATTCATATTTGGAACAGTGCTTCCTCCCTCCTTACTTTTCCCCCCCTCTGGTAGGTTTATTTAGACGTTGCAACTGATCCGTAAGACCTCCCCTTCGGATTCAATCCGTTGAATCCACCCAAGCCTCACTCCTTTTTTCCTACCATGTCCCCCCCCCAGTGGCAAAGTCGCGGATCGCCTCTATTCGCCCTCTTCCTCTCCGAAGAGACAGGATTGCTCTACCCCCCCACCCCAGCTTTGACTCTTCGGCCGTACGTCGGATGGCTTTCACGCTCCTTTACCGAAAAACCCTGACTTTACCTTTTAACGGAAGGGAGTGCGGTTCCCTCTTCCCCGACCCCCACTTCGATTTTCTCTTCGTCTGAACGATTCAGCGGCCAATATCCCAATTCACAGATTTACTCCTCTGCCCCTATTTATTCAATACGAACAAGCAACTTTCTGAATCCAACAATGAGGCTTCCCCTCCTCGGGACCCTTTTTCCCTAGAAGAAGTTTCCACTGTTTTAAGAGCCAATCCTCTAGTCCCCCCTGATTCTAAGGAACCTCACTTTCCAGTTTGAAACTTCCCTGCAGAGCAACTCACACGTCCACATTAAACGTTATGGTTATTGCTAGTTCAAGTGGTCCTCTCTTCCTCTCTCTGCCTTTCTCCCTGACAATACATTCTCTCCTATCCTGGTGATGAAAAGGATCCCTGAAAGGAGGTTGAACTGCCGGTCTAGGAAAGCAGTATGTTTTTTCCTTTCCTTCACGGACCGGATCGATCCTCCGACTTAAAGAGGTGCGGTTCCCAAGCGGGTCCGTCCTTCAGACGAGAAAGGCTGATGGCAAAGTTTCGGTTCTTCCTCTCTCCAGATTGGCTTGAAAGAGCTTCCCCTTCCCCTATGGTGAATTCGCAGCCGCCTTTAGTCCCCCCGGTGATCCTCCCTTGAGTTTCCTTTTTCCTCCTTTTCCAGAAGTGAACCCGGGTTTAGCTCCGAATTAGTCAAGTAAAGTTTTTTTTTCGCACGCACTCCGCTCCCCGACGGCCCCCGGTTCCCGGTTTTTTTCTCAGCGCTGATCGGAAGGTTTTGTGGGTAGAATTCAGCCCTATTAGGACGAGGGATTAACAACCTGCAGTTGACTTTTTCCCCTCCTTAGTGTCCCCCCCCCTTTTGTCGCTGTATGTGCTGCAGCAGCGATGCTCGCCTTTTCTCCAAGAAAATGCGATGACCATGGGCCGCTCCTTATCCTTTTTTTCCAACCTTCCTTCCTGTACTCGTCCCGCGAGTAAACCAAAGCATTTTACAGTGTTATGCCTGGCGTCCTCCAAAAGGCAACTTTAGAATCATCTCTTCCCGCCACCGTTTTTTGACCCCTTCTTCTTCCCTCTGCGGTATGTGACCATGTAGTCGCGTTGCAAGACCTGACCGCGGCCTCGGAGCGAGCCTCCTTTCTGATAGAAATTTTTTATGGCTCTTCTCTTTGTCACCCCGCGCTGAGAGGGTCAAGCATCGTCTTTTCTTGGTTGGCCGATCTCGTTAGGAATAAGGGAACGGCTCATTGTCAGTAGAACAGTTAGGATAGTGTTTGGGCGGTGCTCCCCGCCCCTTTCTTCTCCCCCTTACACGGAAACACGCGAAAAAGGCGACATCCGCGCCCGGTTCCCGACCCCTTCTCGAGGCCGTACTTTACGTATTTCCCTCGCTTTTTCGAGCTGATGAGCATTCTTTTCTCCTTGGCGTTCCAGTGTTTTCGTTCTTCCCCCTGCGCGGCTTTTTTTTCCCCCCTTGTTTTACCGAGAGAAACAGCCCAGCCCTCACCTACGATTACCTGCCCTCCTTACGGTTTTTTTGACTTCCTCCTCCCTAGTATCTTCCCACCAGTCTGGGAACTGGTAGGTGACTTCCAGAAACCCTCCCTTTCAGCGACCTTCTGCAGCAGATCAGGTCCGATAAACCCCGTTTTGCCGCATAGGATCTGCAGGTTTTCCCCCTGACATTATGTGTCCGACTAATATTGGTCGAAGTATGAGATGCCCCCCTCTCACCCTCGTGCGACCCCTTTTTTTCAAGAGTCCAAGCACTATATCATGACCAGCACTCCATCGTCTAAGTACATGGACACCCTTAGTGAGGATCCTTTTCGGCAAGCTATATCCGAGTTCCCCCTGCTGGCCTCACCTCAGGGAAAGGAGGGAAAAAGTAGGTGAACTGCCCCCTCAAGTTGGTCAGACCCCCCCCTGCGCTTACAGTTCTTTCCCCTGGTGTAACGTTCCTGGTGAAACCTTCCTCAACGTTGTGTTGCTTTTTTTAACCGGCTTCTTTTTAAAAAGTCCCAGTAATTTTGCGCGCAGGTTTAATAATTTGCACCCGCATTCACGATCCCCGTCGGCCCCCCTGCCCCTGTAGCTCACTCTTTCAGTTTCCCGCAGGCCTGCTACGGCTCCTCACGATTGTGTCCTTTCCATATGACCCAAAGTCTCTTTCCAAGTGTGATGGATTACTCGGCTTCCCTCCTCGGACCCCTTTGGTGCGTTCTTTTACTCCCGTGTAATTCGGAATCCGTCAACCGCGGTGGGCTGAGCCCCGGTTCCGGTTGGATCCGGCGCCTCTCGGCGTTTTATCGCGTCTTTGGCCTACAGGATGATGTCCTAGAGAAAAACTTTTGGGGTGTCCCGGGAGACCTTATTCGCTCTGAACTTTAAGGTCCCAGTTCTCCTCTTACAAAGGAGATGATCTGGGGATGAATGTTTCTACGACCTCTGTCAAAATTTTCCCGTACTTTTTAATGCCGGGTGTACCCTTCCTGGAAAAAAGACTTAATTTTTGCCCTGCTGGAAATAGGGCAACATTCTGATCAAGTCCTACTATAGGAGCCCGTCTGGGGAGTGAGGATAGGCTCTTACAGTCCCGCCCTTTTGGAGTTCACGTTTCCTTCTTTATCTTCAATCGGCTTTTTTTTCCACAGTCGACCTCTTCCCTCCAAGTTGAAAAGGGAGAGCGGATCCTTTCCTTCTCACCTATATTTCCCAGTTAAGGCTTCGATGCTTGTCCTCGGCCATCTTTTTTGGCCAGAGGACACGAGTAGTCCTTGTTTTTCTTCTCGCTTCCCCCCCCAGGATAGGGTATCGTTCCCGCTTTTATCTCCACTTCTTTCCCCTTACCGTCCTGCCTCCTTTTCAGCGGTTCCCCTATCTGGACGCGAATTTTGTCCATGAGATTCCCCAAGAAGGAAGAGTTGCTTCCTTGCCCCCCTTGCCAGGAAACTCTTACCTTGTCAGCGGAAGTCCTTGACAATCCCTTCAAACGGCGATGCCCTCCCTGGTAATAGAAAGTTTCGTTTCCTTAGACGGGGCGGTAGATCGGCTTCTCAGTCATTCCAAACTTCGGGGAAGCTCCCCGTCCTTTGGTGCCAAAGTAGGGTCCCTTTTTTTATGCATCAGATCGGCGTCAGTCTTCTACGCCACCCCATCACCTCCTTTTGTTAGATCCGCATAAACGTTGACCGACTGCTCCTTGAAGATCTTTTCGTCGGCGCCGTGCTCAAGAGGATGAGAGTGTCCTCTGCCTGCTAAGCCCTAGTAACCTGGGTACCCCTCTCAGTGTGAAGGAGCCTTAACTTAAGTCTTCCGGAAGGTTCAAGCTGACCCTTTTTCCCTTTTCCGTGACAGAGGCTAACTAGCTAGCAGTTCGACGCGTCCTTTCCCTAATGTAAGTCTTCGGCTTCCATTTCACGAGGAACCCGCCCGCGGCACGGTACCCATCGTCTGAGAGAGAATTGGACTGGAGCTGGTTTTACGGGCACTTTTGAGATGACCGGCTGGCCCTCTCAGTCAAATACCAAAATATTTCACCGTCCTACCTACGCTTTAGACCTATTGAAGCTTGCGTTGCCGAATTACTCTACTGCTCCCCGCCGTCTTTCAAATGCCCCAGTTCCCGACAGCTTGCAGGGTGGAGACTCGTCTCCTTTCTGGATTTTCCTTGCCACGAAGGACTCTTGAAGATTTAGATGGACCCTATCGGCTCATGGAGAGCAGGCGACACCAATCACACACAAAAGAACCCAACAACACACACACACACCACCCACAACAAACACTTCAAAAACACAACCCCCACACACACCTTCTTTCTCCCTCCCCCCCCCACCACCCCACAACCCCCCCCCACCCCCCCCCCCCCCCCCCCCACCCCTCCCACCCCCCCCCCCCCACCAACAATACAACATTTCCACCTTCTTCTTCCATCAAACTTAATATCCCTTGAGGTTTGATTCTTTTCCCTATCTCTTCCTGAAATTGTAACCTTGTGGTCTCTTCCCCCCAGCACTTTTATGCTGTGCACTCTTTCTTTCCCTTAACCTGAAGTTTGGTCTAGTTCTTTCCCCGTACTCGCCCTTGCTCTTCCGCTTTCATCACTGACCATGAAGTAGACCATCTTTTATGGGACTTTCACAGCTTCCTCCTTCACTCTGTTAGGGAAATTTTGCTGGGGTCATCGCAGTTGACCTCAATACTCTAAGTAATATTGACTTCCCTTCACTTCTTTGTCAATTTCGCTCATGCTCTTCGCTGCGTCCTTGCGCCCTGCGAACCAGGA
>Ga0179591_1369976_pt1 | contig 19697 bp, 14 predicted proteins | sample CZOMad2_1_08_16f_FD_182891 | JGI IMG/M metagenome (GOLD analysis project Ga0179591, IMG submission 182891) | Vadose zone soil fungal communities from Angelo Coast Range Reserve, California, USA - CZOMad2_1_08_16fungal (PacBio error correction) | ecosystem: Environmental > Terrestrial > Soil >... | reverse complement strand
TAACACCGTTGCTTTTGATTGGCCTGTGGTGCTCTCCCGATGCCCGCCCTCCTTGGAAGATCGCGCTTGTCTTCCGAAAAGGTATCCTGGTCGGGTGTTCCCCCCCCTCCTCAACCAGCGGATCTTCTTGTGTCGGCTGCCAGGTGCGGATCGCCTTAGCTGGTTTTCATGACGACCCAATAAGGTCCACAGAATGTGCTGTGCTGTCCACCACTCAAAGGCCCCCTCACCTCTCCTTGTTAGTTATTTAGATAGACTTGCGTTTTCTCAATAGTAATTAAAAGTTCTCGTATCTTTGGCGTTGCGATGTCTCGTAGACGTCCCTCACTTTGACCCTTAGTAGAGTAGTTCCAGATCTTTCTCCCTCGTCTCCCCCGGACATTTTGACGTTGCCACCGGTTTGTCTCCTGCTTCTTTCTTTCAAGAGAACTGAGTGCTTTATGTACGCGCGGAGTTCGTCTTATCGGGCGTGCCTTTGAAAAGAGTTCCATGCTTGACCTCTATATTAATTCGTGACCTACAATCCGTTCCGCGCACCCTCCTTCTCCCTCCATCGAGATCAGGGGAAGGGACGTTTGTTTTCCCGGCATGTTTTGAGAGTGTGTGGCCGCGTTCTTACGTAGACCGCGCTCTCTCCTTAGTGACCTCCCCTGGGACGTTTCGGAGTTTTTCCCGACGTTGAGGTTCCATTCACGGCGTTCTTTACCGGACTTGAAGAGTCTTAAGAGTACCCCATCCCAGTGAGAGAGACCAACGTCGGCGATCTTTAGAATACCATAGCACAGAGATTTCAGTCTTTAAGTGCATTCATCATTCCCGTTTTGCGTCTGCAAAGGGCACAAGGAAGTTCCCCCTCCCGCCAAAACCAGACGCATTTGTCGCTGAATGATCGCCTCCGACCTGCAGTCCCGCGAAGGCTTTAGTCTGTCCCCGCTGGCCCGTTCTATTTTCCCTCGGGCCCTGAGCCTTCTCCTCCCCCTCCGGACCATATTTTTGGCGGGACTGAGAAAGTTGCCTGATTTTTTCCTTCCCCTTGGCGATCCTGAACTTTCTTTTTTCGAGATCAGTCCGGACCTCACGTTGAATGATTCCATTCGCCTTTGTTCAATAGTCCTTCTCCCCATTATTGAAAAAGACGAGGTTTCCGGGTATTTGGTACTATTGTTAGCTTCGTTTATGTACGGACATTCTTTCCCATTGCCCCCTTCACCACCTTCCATTGAAGATTTTGTCCTTCGCTTAATTCTCGCAGCTCCTCTAGGCCAAATGGGAGATCTCCCCCCCCAACTCTACACATCGTCCGTTCTTTCCAGCCCCGCCCCTAAAAGTCAGCTCGCTACCTTCGAAAGACATTTTCCAATCGTTCTGCGTCTTGCTTACGTACCTACCCTTTAGGCTCGAACAGTCATCCCCCAGCTGGGCTTCAACTGGGTTTTCCAGCCGGATCCTCCTTTTAAAACAACCCATCCCTGGCCGCAGTCACCCCTCTCTGCGTGCTTTTTTGCCGCGGCGGCAGCGTGTACGTGGTGACTTGACAATCAGCGCTTTAAACCATTGACTCTGTCCTCTTCTTCAGTACTCGCCTCCGCTTTCACTGGTAAGTAGGCCATGTCCTAGTCCAATTGTAAGATATGCCTTCTCAAGAACCTTTGTATTTGTCTATGTTTTTTTTTGCGTTGCGACGCGATCAGGCTTCGGGTTGCCCTCTTCCCCATCTATCACTCGGTTACTGTCACCCCCGCTAGGCCCCTCACTTAAGATGGGATTCGGTAAGTTCTATTATCGCACGAGCCTAACAGGTACCGACCGTGTCGACCCTTCCCCCTTTTGTGCTTCCCTAGGATTTTTTTTTCCCCTTAGTACGTTCTACCCTAGCCCTTCCTTCGCTCATAAGCAGACCCCCCCCTCTTGGCTTCTGTTTCCATTTCCCTCTGACGTTCCGAGTATGAAAAACTATTGAGGGGATACCCTCGGTTACCCTTCTGATTCTTATTGCCAGGGACCCGAAACAATCCTCCTTTTGTCACCCAATTCTTCTCCCTGCCTATTTGAGGATCTGAATCCGGAGATTCACGTTCGCGCGTGCAAGGTGTCCGTTAACGGCCCTCTTTTTTGTTCGACTGGGCGCTTCTTTCCTCCCCGTTTGCGCGCTAGATTGGCTTTTCTTCCGCTCTGTGTAGCAAACCCTTTCTGTAGCTTTCTATAGGTATTTTCGTCTTCATTGATCGCTCCTTTACCGCGCCCCTGCCCGCCCTCGAACTTCTAGATTGCTCTGAGCAGTTTGTTAATTGCTTTTTTTCTGAAGAAGTTTCGGCACGGCTGCTCGCGGGTGCCCATATGAACCCTCCCCCCCCATAGAAACTTCCCCCCTTCTTTCTGACAAAGACATTATTCCTGGACCCCTTTTGTGCTGCAGCAGACAGGAATCGCGGTTGTACTGAAGCTTTATTGAGCCGCGCTATTTCGCTCTGCGTCTTGAAGTCGTACTCACCCCACTTTTCCCCCCAAGATGCACGCCTCGTCACGTAGATGGGAAGAGCCCGGCTTCAGCGAGGTGGGTATCTTGTCAATGCTCGCCCTTTGTTCTTCTGGTTTGCCGGTTAGAGCCCTACCGTTCTTCCGTCTGATAGCTCTCTCTTGCGCGAGAGGTTTTTAGTCTTGCCTTATTTTTTTCGGTTTTTTTGGTTTTCTTCCGTGCTGATGTGCGAGTTACTTTTGGGTCGAATGTGGCCGATTTCACCCTAGTTTCTTCCTGACGAGGCGGCCCCTCCTTGTCTTGCACCTTCCATTTTCCATATTGCGCTTAATGAACCTGTCCTACATTTAACATGCACTCCACATATGTCCAGACCTATTAATTTCCGCTCTCGAGGCTTTTCCGTCTCCTGTTTAATTCGCTTCTATTCGACCACAATTTTGGCCGCAGGGCGTCTCTGGTTGCACTGATACTTCCGATGCAGTTCATCATTCTCGCATTTCAGTTCAATCTGTCATTGAATGGCCTCCGCCCCAAGAAGACCTGTCATTTGTCTCTGCTCCAAGAATTCTCGACGTTCCTCAGGACTGCACGAAATCGCAAGAGACTAAAGAATGTCTCTTTCCCTTGCTTGATGCCCCTCCTTTTTTTCATGACATCAACTCTTCTAGGATCTTGGGCTGGCCCCCCTCTTCCCCCCCCTTTTTTCACGCCCTGGGAATCCCTTTCTTCTTCCTTTTCAGGAGCGACGCCCTTTGCGATTGTCTAGACTTTTTAGTCACTGGATCCATTTTCTGCTTTTTTCATGATCTTCGCGCGAATGACTTCACTGCAGCGTAGCGACGCCGGCTGCAAGCCTTTTTGGACGTGACCCCCCTCCCTAAGTAGGGGAGTTAGAAGGTGACGAGTATGGCTTCGGATTCCACATACCTCTCTCACACACCTGACCCCCCTGCCCCTTTTTAAAAGAGCTGCCGCCCTGTGCACTCCTTTTTCGATTTTCTGCTTCGTTCCAGTTACTGTCCTTTCCTTCTACAGGTCCTATGTCATTCTCCTGTTTGGACCTCCGAGAACCCTGAAGAGTCCTCCTCGTTCCTCCTTTTTTTTCTCAGCAGGAACAACCCTTTGTGTACCCGCTTTACAGCTTGCTTTCTATCCCTCCGACCCATTAACGAAGATCCATTTATGCCCGAAGACACCTTCAGTCCATCACGCCCCCTATGACTTTTTCACGTGATGAAGAAACCGCTCAATAGATAATACTCCCATTCCCGCGAGTTCGAAGGTGCCCGACCCCCCAAAATTTCCCACGCCCTTCTTTTCTCCTAGCGTGAAGACCTCCCCTAGTATCTGACAAACCCTGACCCACTCCCCAGCTCCCCTTTTCGAGTTCCCCCACCTCTTACTCGATACTAGTACCCCCTCCTCGAATACCGTCCGAGGTCCCCTTTCCCAGCTCCCGACAACCTCTCATCAGTACCCAAGTAGGGACATCTCGAGTTTCTCCTATTCCCTTTTCTCGCGGAGTTCCACGACGACCTTGTGCTTTCATGTGATTCCTTTGGTGAGAGTTATTCACTCTCTCTCCGGGTGATAGATCGCTCCCCGTCCGAGCCCCCTGGATTCTTGAGTAGCGGGTGTCCGCGTTTCCCCCTTCCTTCTTGGGTGAGGTAGATTGTTTATCAATTCTTCTGTTTGTCCGTCACTTCCCCCATCAGTAGGCCCAGGCTTGGCGACACCTTTCCAAAGGCACTCCTATGGTCCCTTTTTCGCTTCTGTAGTCCTGGTTTGCGTTCCAGTGGCAACCGGGTCGGTTTTTTCTAGGTCTTAGTCCTTTGCGGGACGTTATTAGAAGTCCAATCCCCCTTCGTAGTCTCCCTCATCCTTTCCTTTCGGAAATTCACTCTTTGGATTTTTGGCAAAAAGTTGTTGGTATTGCTTAGATCCCCTCTAGGAATCCTTTGACGCGCTGCTTTCTCGAATGTTTCCTTTCGTGGGAACAGCGTTTGTCTCCTGTTAGAGGACTTTTGAAGATGCCTTTCCTGCCCCCCTCCCCCCTCCAGAAGACACCCCCAAACACCCCCCACACTCCAATATCCGTCTATCTTCAGGTCGGTGGGCGCGTGAGCTGCATTTGTATTTTGTCTGGGGGTGTATCTCCTTTTTTGCATCCTCCCTCCGCAGTTAAGAGTCTCGCCGTGCCTTCGTGGAACCTGGACGTTCGTCCGAGATCCCCGAGGCACGCCAAGGCTTGACCTTCCTGCGGCGCTCGTCGGAATGACTCTTCTCGTCTTTTCCTGCAGCCCCGCTGACTTGTCCTCCTCCCGAGTTCAGCACAGCATACACCTCTGTCAAAGTAACCGGCGTGAATTGATGTTTTCCCAGTGTCTTCCTTTCACGACTTTGCCCGACTCAAGGAATCGATCTTGGATTTTTCCTTTTGCATGTCTTACTTGCAGAAAAACTGAGACGGGTTTCTGCTGCCTTGTTTTTTTCATTCCTCTCCATTTTTTGTCTCAGTGTGCATGATCCTGAGACGGACCCCCCCCTCCCTTTTAGTCGCGGGACTTTCTCAGCAGTCCTCCCTGGAGAATGCACTTATGAACTTTGCATCTTGCTTTCCTGCCCAGATAGCCCCTCCGCCTGGGAACGCGACCTTCCCTGAGATCGTGTATACGAAGACCGGCTATTTCTTCCGACTCATGTCAATGTAATTGACTCTTTCCTTACCCTCGCCACTTCCCTTCCTGAAAGAAGGATTTTCCTCCCCCCTCCTCTTCTTTCTCCTGTGTGCATTTCGGCCAGATCTCCCCCCACCTTAAAAGCCCCCACAATAAAGCCTGTCCACGGCCAAAACCGAAACCTCCTCCTCCCTTCAAGAAGTGCAACTTTTTCCTTCCCCCAATGTGCGACGGTCGAGGTTCACCTACCGGGACTCCGCGAAATGCCAATGCACCATATGTGCGTTAAGATCAGCCGCTTAAACCCCCCCTCTCTCTCTTCTACGAATTTCTGCCCCTTTTTTTCCGAGGAAAGTCGCGTTTGGTTACGGCTCCCCCTTCCTCTCCGAGTAGATACCCCAAATCGTCTTCTACTTAAGAGCAGCTCTGCCTTCCTTTTTAGTCGGTCTTTCCAGGCCGAAAGTAAGGCACGGTTTTTCCGGGGAAATGTGTTCCTGTTGATTGGTGATTTTCCGACGCCCCGATTGTTTTCTCCTTCACTATATGTCAACGTTCCTCTCCTTACACCTGCCCGAAACGACTATTCGCGTGGTTTTTTGTTGGTTTTTGTTGTGTGTGGTTTGGTTGTTTTTGTTGGTGGTTTTTTGTGTCGCGTTGTCAGGCCCTGTTTTATCTCCCTCCCGGCACGGAGAAGCCAAATACCTTCCCTTGGGTTTTCTTTAATCTTCCCGAAGAGTTTGGAAATTCGTTTTTCCGCCGTGCGCCGCAGGATGATTTCGTCCCGTCGCACTCCGAAAGTCGTGTCCCTGACAACGTGCATCTCTCCCGTCTTCCGATCGCCCCAATAGGCGGCGCGGGTTTACGGGTATACATGCGCGATTACCCAGTTTAGAAAATACCCATCTCATTCCCCCAAATTCTGGAGTATAACTTCGCCTATGAGGTTCTACCGGTAGTCTGAAAGCGTCTTGCACTTGTCTTCCCTCAAATTCTTTTTTAAGTAGCGTCGCTTCTCCTGCAGGCCCCTTGCCCGTGCGGGCCTGCGTCCAGAGATGGCGTTTCGTCTTCTTCTCTGCACCACCCTGGAGGTTTAGATGGACGATCGCTTTTTCAATGCGCCTGGACATCTGCTTGTCACGAAGCGAAGCTTTTCCCGATTTTTTCAAATCGAGGCATTTTTCCTTGTAGAGCCTCGTGACTGTATTTTTCCTGGATACTGACCCTGCGTTTGTCCCACGATAGTGCCCCCAAATCCCCTAGCCATCTCCGGTTTGAAACCCCCTATGCCCTTTCCTCTTGTAGCGCACCTCGATAGAAAGGCGCTCTCGTACTATGACTTTAGTCCCCGCACCTGTAGTCCTTTGGATTGTAGCTTTGTCTTAAGTTCGACATCCCCCCCCTTTACCCCCGCATTGCACCGAAGTGGAAGAGTATTTTTCTCCTAATCCTCCTCGCGGTGAATGGCTTTCCTCCTGTACTTTTCCTCTTCCCCCTTGCATTTCTCCTCCCCCTAAAGGTTAGGTACTACCTTCGATTCTAGACCACTTGTTTCTTTAGGCTTCCTTTCTATTTCTTCCTTTCGTTGCGTGTAGAGACCCTTCTTCGAGGGTTTGTAGGTTTTGGTGAAGGTGTAGATCGAATTCTATTCCCCTTGCAGGCCCGCAGGAAGCGCGGAAGCGCCAACTACGTATCCACTTGTTGACCCTTCTTCATGACATAATGTACGTTTTCCCCCCTGCAAAAATATGTAAATCCCATTGGTATCCGACTATTTCGTCTCCGGGGTGAGTATTTTAGCTCTCTTTTCACCAAAGTTTCTGGACGCAGGCCCCTGGCTAGGGTTCTCCTATCTTGCGATGCAAAGTTCCTCCTGAAGCATTGCAGGGCGGGCAGTGGTCCTCCATGGCACCCCCTTCTCCCGCCCTCCTTCCTTTTCCGTAGTCTACTTGTCCCCAACCATGGCGCAGTGACAGACACTGCCCCGCGCTTTTCCTCCCCCTTGTCCCACTTTCTTTTGCCCAGAATTTTTATCGACCTCCCTGCGTCGGAGTGCGGCGGTTTTATCTTCTGGCCTTTTTAGAGAAGCCCTTGCCTCCCTCTCCCCCCTTATGAAGATTCCGTCCGAAAAGCTAGGCCTGTTTGATCTTCTGGGGCGGACCCATCGCGGCGACAACTGGAGTCGGCTGGTAGGGCCTTATGAATGCGCTCTTCAAGTCATTCAATGCCTTTCTTCCCTTTTCTGAAGGTGACGCGTGGATTTGCCGCACGTGATATCCTGTAAGAAGTACAGGGGCTTAGAATTAACTCGGCGTTTCTGGCCTTCGATGCCCCTTACCGCTCATCCACCCCCCTTCCAGATGCTCCCTCCTGCCCTCTAACCTGCCCAATACGACCTGTTCGACTTCTTTTCGGAGGCTGACCTTCCCGTCAGGGCCCCAACGCCCACTGGTATTTTTTTAGGAGAAGGTTTTTCCCCGAACCTTAGCATCCCCTCCTCTCACTCAGCGTGGATCCCTTTTAAGAGGAACCCTGGTGACTTTTAAAGGTCGTTTAGAACCGCTTTCTCTCGTCCGCAGCTTACGGAAGACTAAATCGGGTTTGTCGCTCGTCCAGACCCCCGCACGGTCACCAGTACTAGACCCCCTGGGTCACTGATATACACCCCCCGACATGACCCTTCCGGTAACCCGCCAAGGACAGCGTTATTCGTCCTGTTTTTCCCTCCAGAATTAACTGTGGAATTTCTGGCTACTTTGTCTTTTCCTCCACATCAAGCCGGACACTGGGCTGGTTTCCAGGAAATCCCCCCTCTTTTTTGGGAATACTCTGCATCAGGTTGATTTCGTATAGAGTCCGGAGGTGTGCATTACTCTCTAAAACCAGGCCTCTTCAGGTCGTCTGGTGACATATCTCTCCCCATACCTTTTTTTGTTGAGATGATTTCCCCCCTCCCCTCTTGCTTCCTTGATTCAGGTGGTGAGGATTACGCCCGATGCCTGCTTCGATTCGTTTCTGTCGAGCAACGATGATCGCGTGTGTTTCCCCCCGCGAACATTTGTGTCCATAGTTTTGCTCCTCCCTTTTTTTTTTTTTTAAGTTCAAGTATGCCTGACCATATTGACCACAGAATGTGGCTGACAACCGACTTCCCTTGCGTATCAGGTGTCTTTCGGTTCTATTAATCTACAACCTTACAAGGTGTTATACCCCCCCCCCTTTTTTTTTTCCCCCGTGCGGCCTTCCTCTCGCTTAAAGCCTTTGCTCCCGGCCGATGTCTTACTCCGAAAATAGGTTCTGACTTTTTTGCCTTTTTTTTTTCCCCACTTTTTTCTCCTGTATTGAACATGCCCGGCATCACGAGTAGGTCTTCCTTCCCTCTCGGAGTTCTGGCTGTACGTCCAAGATTTGCGCTCTACCCTACCCATTGATTAGAGTCAGGACGACGATTGATCCTTCCCCTTCACCTGATCTCCTTGTTTCCCAGTACATTTTTTGCCCCACCTTTTGTGCCCCCTTCTTGAGAGATGGTTCCGTGCGTTAAGTTCATATTACAGCGCCCGCCGAGTCTCCAGAAGCCCTTCTTCTTCTGAGATCTACAGTTTCATGATTTTTGAGGAAGGATGCCGTGAATTACTCTTCTTACATTTTAACCTAAGCCCCCCTCCCTGGGTACAAGTTCAGTTATGTAAGAACCGCCTTATCAGCGAACGCTCGATCTCCTTCAATGACATCTGCAAAGTTTTAGTTCACCCCCTTTTCAAGAGGAGTCAAGCTTCCCCCCCCGCCTCTACGCATGGGCTTTTCGAGATTGCGGCTAAGCACACCCGCCTCTCTTCCTGCTTACCTCGATGGTGAAGTACGTCTTTTCTCAGGTTTATTTTGTATCCTCGACAGCCGAGGTCCTTTCAGTTTCGGCGAGACCTGCTCTCCCTTGAACTATTTAACTCAGTTAGAGATATCGACCCCTTACTGTCGCTGCCCTTACTAGATCATTATCCCCGGAGACACAGCCCTCTAGCGAGGGTGAGTTCTGGTCTTCACTAGCCGTTTAACCGCTAAGTTCTTTTCCTTCCCTCCCCCGAAAAGTACCTTTCCTTGCAGAATATGTCTCCGCTTCCTTCGGAGCGTTTGCTGTTGAAATCAAACATTTAGACTACCACCCCCCTCCCCCCCATTCCCCTACACTACGAGCTGTCCTCCCGAATTCCTTCCTCCGGACAGCCTTAATCCCCCCTTTCTCCCACGTACCTAAAGAGACTGAGTATGGCCGGTCCTAACCTTAGGAGAGACCACAATGAAACGGAGCACATCTTTGCGGAGACTGCCAATCTCCCGGCCCGACGGAGCCCAGAATAATCCACTGAAATCGGGCTTGTGGACTCGGATTACCTGGAGTGTTCCCTTGACGGTTCATTAAGAGTCATGTCATCTGATACACAAAACCATTCCTTTTCTTTTTCTAGGAATGATCTTACAGCACAAAGTCGCTTAGTTCTTTTCCTTCTTCTAGTCCCATCACAGAGGTTCCCTTCGGTGTCGAATGGTTCCTGGGAATGTGTTTTGGTGTGCGTATAGGGCAGGCCCCCCTCCCTTCTACTTTTAGGGTCTCACTATAAGCGGTTTTACCCCCCATCCCTCGAGGGCTCTACAGAAGCTTTTGTTCGGCTGAGGTCCCCTTGTCGTGATAATAATGCAGCGCTAGCCTCTTCCGAACCTGGAGAACTCCCAAGGGGGGTTTCTCTGTACTCGGCCTCCCTCTCTTGACCCTCGGTCGGGCGACTCCTTGTCCTGGTCATCCTTTCCCGCCCAGCAAGGCGACCTTTTATTTTCCCCCTGGCCTTGACCCCTTTTCATCCTTTCTGCGATACTCACCAACTGAGCGCTTGGAGGTCTCTCCGGCGGTCCGACTATTGACATTGACATTTCAAGGCATACACTCTTGGTTAACCCATGGTGATTCTCTCTGTCTCCTATTTGCGACTGCCTTCAGGTCTATGCACCTTATTACAGCGTCTCCCAGTTTTCTGTCACCTCCAACCTGGTTCGAGTGTCTGTCCTTTTTTCGCTTACGGACCCTATGTTCCCGGGCCTTCGAAAGTCTATCGAGTTCGTCTTTCATCGTAGAGCCACCCCTTGTAGTTGTCCCCTTAAGATTGTTCTTCCGGATTACGATTCACCCCTCTCCCGCGTTATCCGCGAATGATTGCTGCCCCCCCCGAGCAGTGGGTTCGTATGCCTCGTTCGTCCGACGAAGTCCTCTGCCCTCCTGCCTGATCGTGGCCGTTGAAAGGCTCCAACTACCCATAGCAACAATTCATTTTCTCCCAGATTAATGCCCCTTTGATTTTTTGGCCTCTCACCGACTTTAGACCCAGTACCCTTTCAGCTTCTTCTTTTTCCTTGAGCTAAAACAGGTACTGAGTACTCCGCTTTTTTGTATCTCTTCAGTTCAAGTAGCACCAAAAACAATTCCCTCCGCAATGTCCGCCCTCTGCAGAGGCGTACCCTCAATCGCATTTGACCTCTTCTGATCTTTTGCTTATATTTTGCTAGTTTGTGCAGGTGTAGCCCACCTGGGTATTTTCCCCTTTCTGCAACTTTTTAGTTCTTGGCCCCCTTGAGCGGCTTTTTTCTTTCGGTTCGTGGTAGCGACAGGTTGGGTTTCTTTCCACATGTTTGTAGTGGCCTTCTGGTTCTTTCATTGTGCCGATTCCCCTTGCACGCCTCTGTAAGCTTTCGCCCTACCCCCCCTGGGTATGACCCTAAATTTTTAATTGGCTGGCAGTCTTTAAACTCCTGTTTCCTAACCCCTGTAACTCCATTGTCTCTCTTTTCAGCGCTCGATGCTTTCGTTCCCTTTTCATCAGGTCGGATCCCCACCGATGGCCCCCGTCTTTCTGCACCTACTCTGTGTTCATCCTTATTCCTCACCGAGGCAGTTCTTTCATTTTCTCTGTCCCTCCCTCGACAGGATTTACCTTCCCTCTTTTTTTTTTTTTTTGACCATTACCTTGAGACCCAAGTCCGGGTTCTTCCCCCCGAATGCCGCGCTGTTCCTACTGCCTGCCCTGTTTCTTCTTTTAAGGCTTTAGCCTGCCCGCGACCTCCCACTCGTCGTTCTTCCTGTGTTCGGGCACCGCCTTTTCTTTTTTCCTTTCCTGGTTTTTCCTCACGTTCACCTTCGAGGTCGTTTTTTATCACATCCTGTGCCCTTCTCTCTTCTCCCCTTCGGATCGAATGCTACTGGAGGTTCTGCATGAGGGAAGACCCTTTCTTCAATCCAATTCCGACGCACGTGATCATCATTTTTTCTTTACGCCGTCCCGCCTCAGCATCCGTCCTTGTGGTGATGTCGACTCGGCGACGCTTCTCTTCCCTTTTTCAGACACTCCTCTCTACCCCAAAAGTACTAGGCAACCCCCTTGCCGATAACTTCCTGCTTCCTCTTCTGAATGTCTTCAGGCTGGTTTTCGGAGGGCCGGCGGCCCCTTCCCCTAGTTCCTTAATTCAACATTCTGGTTAATTGAGCAATGTCTTCTAACGGACAACAAACCCCCTCCCCTCCTTCAGAGACCTTAGAGCTTCCCCTGATTCCTTCCACTGTATCTTTTTTACCGCAGGAGACAAACTTTTCCCCCCAAACGCACCTCCTTTGAGCACCGCTTTCGATGTCGTCCTGATACGAGTCCGTTTCCTTAAGGTCTCACCCCGGCCTAATGGTAAACGGACTCTCACAACTTCATTTTCCTTCTGACTCCGCGCTCTTGCCCTTTTTTCCTGCCTTCCCCCAGAGCTTGAAGTTTATCCATGTGGCCCTGATCCTTTCTCTCGTTAAGGACAACCTCCCCCTATTCCAACAACGTGTTCCCTCCCCCAGTTTAAATATCTTGTTCTTTTACACCATACTCCACTCCAGGTCCCCCTTCTTTCAAGAAATCGCGGCACGTTTTGACGTGCACCTTCCCCCCAGGAACGCCTTTTTCGTCTTTCACATTTCCTCCTTTGTTTGTTGTGAGGTCTGTCCCCTCTCAATTTTCTCCCGTTTTGTTGAGGTTCGTCCACCAGATTCCCACGTTCTGTGATTCGCGTTGTTGTCGGATCCCCCTACCTGGATTTAGTAGAGTTTTTCCCATTTTCCCCCAGGGCTGAAGCCCTTCTCCTTCCCCGGTTGGATCGCCTTATGGTTTTTCCCAGCATGACGACATCGGTTACCAGTTTTGCTGGGATTATCCTGTTCCGCCAAAAGATAAACGCGCCAGGTGAGCATTTCAAGTGATCAGTTTTTCCCCCTCGTTCTACTGTTTTTGAACGTTTTGCGGCCCCATTTTATCGTCTGACGTCCCACCTCCCCTTTCAAGCCTTCTTGTAGCCCCACTCCCAGATTCGAACCGTCCCCTTTCTCACTACTTCTCTTTCAACACCGGGTTGTTCTCTTAAGCGACTATTAACTTTTAAGGAAAGAGAGGAACCAGAGCGTTCCCTTTTCCCCGAGTTTCTTCCTCGCACGGATTTTCTCGGACATCCCCCCATGGTAGCTCTAATCTCCCGCCTGAAATGTCCTTAAGTGCCCTCTGACCCTCACTTGCCCCGTCGATCAGATGTTGGCATTTTCTTCCGCAGGATGTTCCCCGATCTTTGGTTGATCCTGGTTCCCTCCCCTCAGAGTCTCCGCTTCGAAGTAGAAAGCCCTGGAAGTAGTCGGTTGCTTCCCCTCCCCCCCCCTTCCCCTTTAAGGAAACGGCGCGTTCCTCGCGAATTGACTCGTATTCACTCTCGAATGCACCCCCTCCTCCTTCCAATGGCCACCAATACGCGAGGTCCACCTATTTCTCCCTTCAGATATTAAGGCGGGTGCTTTCAAATATTGCCTAGGAGACTCGCCCCGTTGCCTAGCACCTATAGGAGGAGAATTCCCAGTCCCCCCCTAACCAACATGCCCGCTCTTTTCTTTAGAGGCATGGATCGAAATTCCATTCCATCAAGTATCTAGCTTCTTTCTTCCAATCTCTGGCGTTTTTTGAATCCGTCTTGCGCCTTTTGCATGAGCGAGCCTCCCTCCGGTCCCCGTTTTTTTTTTTCTTGATAAATTGCTCGACTCATTTCTGCAATTTCCCTAAGGACCCTGCACATTTTTTCCAGCATCGTTCAGACTATCGGGCTGCTGCCCATGTTTTAAACGATTTTTTCCCCCCCACGAGACGAAATCACGATCGTGGGCGAGTTATTTCTTCCATCTTTTTTTTTAATGTAAGGGAAATAGTTTTACGAATGCCCCTGTCCCCCCCCCTTCCTTTAAGGACCTTTTTTTTTTTCTCTCTTTTACGGCTGAGACGCTTGGTGTTTTTTTTTTCAAACATGATGACTCCAAAACACCCTCCCCTACAACTAGAGACTGAGCCCCCCCTCTCACATTTCAGAAGGGCCAGCTCTTCCAATGCAAGGCGTCTAATATAATTTAGTTCATAAAAGGGAGAAGCAATGACCCGTTTTTGTCCAACAGATTGAGAGCCCTTCCCCCAGGTCCTCATTTCACCGATCGATGGCCCGTATTTTTTCATACTCTACTTGATTTCCCTATCATTACTTCAGTGGTGATTTTGAAGCTTACCGTCCTTAGCTCCACACACCGACTCGGATCTTTAGGGCTTCAGATAGAGAAGGACACCGCTCCTACTTTGTTACCCCTCCCCGTTGAGAGCTCAGCCGTCTTCCTCAACAGGATCTTTTTTCCGAAACTTGGAACAGGGTATATGGGATGGTGTGAGTCAGTTGGTCCTTTTTTTTCCTCCGATAAGTCACTTTAACACGTCCTCCTCTTTTCCAGCAGTGATCCCCTCCCCCTGCATCATGACTTTTTTTTTTTGACACACCCTTTCCCGGTCTTGCCGTCCTTCTTTTTTGTGGATTATCTCCCTCTTGACCTGTACATCTGTCCCCCGTCCTCCAGGGGGTGTCGTCCTTGCACGATTCCCACTATTGTTTTTCGCCCTTACCCTCCCCTGTTCTCCATCGTCCTTTCTCGTAAAGGCGATTTTTTGGACAATTCCCTCGGATACCATCGGATTTCAGATCGTTCCCCAATCGGGTCTTTCTTGATACCCTTTTAACCTGTTCGCATGACCCAACTCCCTAAATCCATCTATGTGCCTTACCCACTTCGCCTTCATGCGCTCCGTTGATCTTTCCCTGTGTGAGTTATTCCGTAGGTGCCCCCCTTTTACGAACCCGGTTAGAATTTCTTGTTTCTCTCAGGACCTGCAATCCCCGTCCCCCTTTGACAGCTCAAGAGTTGCGTCGTCGCTTCCTAACCTTTTTTTTTTTTCGGTGTGACCCGTTCGTCTTTTTATTCCGGATTTGCTTGCGATCAGCATCGCGCCCCCGCAAAGAACTTTTTCTTAGATTATAGAGAAGGGGCCTTTTCTAGAAGAGTTTCCCCCTCCCTTCGGTATGCGCGATTGCACCCCAGTTTCTTCCCCGAGGATTTCCCTCTACTAGCAACCCACCCTCATTCACCCTTCCTTCCAGTAATTACTCTGCCCTTTCCCGGGTGCGCTCTAATCTTAGCCATGTGCGCATTTTTCCTTCTGTAAACTGGGGCATTTCCCTTTCCCATAAAATCTTTTCCCCTCTTGGGTTTTACTTTTCGTTATAGTTACTGTCCCCTTCAAACGCGCTTCTTTAGAACCCTTTTTTTCCCCAGAGGATTCGCTTCCTTTACGGTGAATCTGCAGGCTGATCTTCCCTGTCTTTTTTTTTCCTTTTCTTTTCCTTCAGGTTCCTCTTCCGTTGTATTCCGTCGACAATCGGCTTTTCTTTTGCAAACTTGCAGTAGCGCTCTTTCCAGTTTCTACCTTCTTTTTTCGTCAAGCTTTATGTCTTTAGACGGTGGGGTTCTTGATCTCATGTTTTCCTCAACCCATGCATTCTGAAGTCAGAGCGGATTCCTTTAACCTGTCTGTGCCATGAATTTTTCACTGGTGCAACATATGTCGTACATTAACCCCTCCCCCTGTCCCTCCCCCCCCCCCCCCGTCAGCGCTCGATGCTTTCGGTCGAAGATGTCGCCCTATGTTCAACGTCTTTCTTTTCCTCCGTCTATGGATTGCCTAATAGTTTTTTTTTGACGAATTTCCTCCTCTAAGTTGCAGGCGCTGTGTCGGTGACCTCCAAGTACAGGACCCCGTTAAGTCTGGCTGTGTGCTAAATGACTTTTGAGAACTTTTCTGACTCCCCTCCTCGAGCATTTGGTCGACTAACAACCTAGCTTGCGATGCAATTTTCGAGATAGAAAGTACGTACCTTCCACTCTATGGCGGGGGTACTTTCTTTGTTTGAACAGGTTATGGACTCTTTTTTGAAGTATTAGTCATCCTTCCCCCGGAGAAGAAGGAATCTATGTGAGTTCTTCTAGGTTGCGGACCTTTCCCCGCCGAATTCGCCGGATGTTTTTAGGGATTCTCGGAAGACTCGTCATTTTTATCGCCCTCCTCCCCGGCCTGCCACTGTGATACGCCAGACCTCCATAAGTACATTTTTTCCAAGGACTAAGACCGGCTGCTTCCTACGCTCCTTTCCGCCCTCCCCGTCCTTCAATTAGTTTCCCCCATGGATCACGCGCCTGCCCGCATGAGACGATGGTGCTGACTCGTTTCCTTTGCCGACTGCAGTCATCCGTCCCGCTTTTACCCGGGCTTAATCGATGTGTCCCCGCGTAAAGCTGATTCTCTATCCCCCGAAGTGTTTTCCCTTCTTACTTTCGTTCCTCCTATATCCTGATGCCCCACTACTGGTTCCAAGTTCCCACTCCGCTTTTTCTTTAAGATCTTATGCTTCTTTACGCCTCTTAAACGGTAGTTTTTTTTCGACCCCTGACGGAACCCCCCAGATTTAAAAACCCCCCCTGTTTAACTGATCAAGAGATTGCACAGATGACCTTCTGGTATTAATTTTTAGACCCTTTTTCCTCTAGAGGCAGTTTGCTTTTTTCTTTGAAAATTAATTTTCCCCTTGTGCGTAGGAATGAGGCTTGACTTCCCCCCCAGAATGCCGATTCCTCCCAATTTTTTTCCCGAATCAAGAACGCTTTTTCGGGGGGAACCATCCTCTTCCCTACCAGAGGTTCTGAAAGAGAGCCTCTCTAGTTCTAGGGTCCGTGACCTCTCGCACAATTCAACAGGACGCCCGGGTCGTCGGGCTCCTCTTTTTCCCGCATTCTTTTTTGGAGACTATTACACTCGATGGTTGTCAATTCTTTTTGGGGTGCGGACATCTCACGATCCGCTTTTTTCATTAGATTTCTCTTCGCGCCCTTTCTAGTAGGGGTGTTCCCCACTCTCCCCAGCGGATAGGGTCTATGTTGTATTGTCCAGCACAGGTGCTGAGAGACCTCGTCTTGTTTGTCCCCTTTTTCATTTAATAAGGGCCCAAGTGACTGTGCGGGGAACGCATTGAAGAACCTTTCCTTCCGTATCAGATGGATCCATTTTTGTTTTTTTTTAGTCCTCGGGAGCATAAAACCTTCTCCGGTTATCTGTCACGTTTTTTCCCTGTGGGTAGACGTAAAGTCTACTTGTTTAGTGCGGGCCGACTGAATGATCCGCACGATTTTTTCAAAGAAATTTGATCGACCCCTAAGGGTTGTACTGCGGCATGGCACGTAGCTCCATTCAAGTCGCCCGTTCAGGATTTGATTTTTCTCTGGTGTTTTTTTCCCTCTTTGCATGAACCCCCTGCGGCCCCATCTGAGTGTCCTTTCCCTTTTTTCCACCGGCCAACTTTCGCTAGCGCCAGTCAGCAGCTTTTGGTTCTTTTTCGCGTGAGGATGCCTCTTTGATCTGCCTGGGTTTCCGTTCAGTTTGCAGTCGAAGTCCTGGAGAGCCATCGCGTCAGAGCGACCCCCGCTTTATATTCTCGCCTTTGACCTGTCCATCAGGCCCTGCAACTCTTTTCTTTCGTAATGATGTCCCCTCCCCTTTTTCCACTTTCGGCCGCTGTACCGATCGATCAGCGCACCGTTTTTGCGGCCGGCAATGGATCAGGCGTCCGCTTTGTCCCCAGGGTGTCCGGTGCCACAGAGATCTAAGGCAAGCCCGCCCCCCCCCTCTTTTCAGCGTGTTCCTTTTCACTTAGAGCCTTTAGCAGCGACGTCTCCCTATCTGGCTGAGTCGGACAGCTCTTCTCTTTTGTGATTAAGTTTATAGTGTTTTCATGTCAGAGCCGTTCTTTTTCCGGCTAGGACCCTCCTCGGCGGGGGATGGTTAAGTGAGATGCCCTCCGCTCCTCCCACTATGATGCCTTGCACTTCGAGTATGATGTCAGCCCCCTTTATCGGTTCCTTGCGGACAGTTACTCCGTTCACTCCCCGTGTTGAGCAGCATCTCGATTATTACTTGGACCGAGTATGATGTGCCTTTACCTCGATTAATGTGTAATTTAATCCCAGCAACCCCCTCACCCCACCCCCACGTACAAATTTTATCCTAATTTGTTTTCTGTCCATAACGCGATTTATTCCAGGCCTGGTCATCTTCCCATGGTGATCGGCTGCTCCACCAACCGTAATCCATCCCCCTACCAACGAAAGCTGGCGCTTCCCCCTCCCGAATTCAGTTCCCTACTCCTCAGCCATTGTCTCCCTCATCAGCGCGCGATTAGCTGAATGGTGAACCTGTACCCCCTTCACAGCTGTTTCGCCCTTTCCCATTCATAAGTTGAGACTCGGCCTACCCATGACCATCGTTCTTTCTCGGCATTAAGCGCGTTTTGTCCACTTTGGTTTGGGGCCTGGTTTTTGGATTTGTTTTTGGGGTCGACGCGTCCTACGCCTAATCAGCCGCCACCCACCAAGATTCCCGGGCCCCCTGGAAGACTAGTTACTCTCAGGAACCCAGATGGGATCCCCTTCGTGCCCTTTAGAGACCCAATTCATTCACTTCCCATTCTGGACCCTTATGTTCTCTTGGATTTTTTCTAGTATTGTCACCTCCGCCCTCCAGGCTGCGTGTTTACAACATTTCAGTCACTGTACACTTCCCATACTCTCACCGAAGCTTTCGGTGCGGAGTCGACTGTGTCTTTTGAGAATCTAACCGTAGCTGAAACGGTTAAGGAAATCTTTTTCCTACTCTTCCACGACGACACTTCGGCTCTTCATGGACTCCTCACTTACGTATTATACTACCCGACCTTCCTCCCTTTTGGGTTGTTCTTCCCCTTTCCCTTTTCTTACACTTTTCTCTGATTACACAGATCCTTAGGCGTCTCTTTAGGTTTTTCTACCTGATCTCTGTACCTTAAAAAGAAAGGTACCCCCCTTAGTCTTTTCCCAAATCTTCATTCCTTGCTCCTCTTATATTGAATCGGTCCTTTGAAAAGAGTACCGAGTTGTATTTACCCCCTCCCAAAAGGTTTTCTTCTTTAGCTACGGATTATTCCGCATCCCTGCCTTTGCGCGTTTCCTGAGAATTGGCTGCGTAGTATTCTAGCAAAACACATTTTTTTGTTAGTTCCTGTTGACTTCTTTCTTGTTACCTTATTTTTCCTACTTGGAAGGATGCAAGAACGAGACGCCTCCCCTTCTTTTTAGTTACACTTTTGGGGGTTAGTTCTCTCAGATTCCGTTCCTTGAATGTTGATTTGAACCTTCCCCAGCATGCGAAGTGACAGAGAAGAACCCCAACCAACATACCCCACCCTGCCCTTTTCTCCCCGAACTCCTCTGCTTGCTGGAGCTCCCCCCCCCGGGTCGAATTTTTAGCCAATCGTCAGCCGGGTCTGCGTGTATCCTCAGGTCCTGAACGCTCCTCTTTCTGTTGTCTCTCTGTTATACGGAGGTCCCCCCCCCCACCAACGGAAAACCCAGAGTTTTTTACTCGTTCCCCCTGCCCAGATTTAAATATCTTTTTTTTTTGCTACTTTCATATGAGCGAGTGTTTGTTCTTGACACGTCCTCCTTCGCCGATTGGTTTTCAGGTGACTCCCACGTAGACTTCGACCCTTGCTTTTTTCTTCCCCCCCCCTTTGTAGAGAGGTTCTTTTTTTTTTATGACTTTTTTCTGGGTTTTTTTTTTCTAAAGGCATTAGAGGTTTTGGAGGGGAGGGAGGGTTTGGGTAATATTCTTTTTGGCCTTACCCCCAGCTTCTCCACTTCAGTAATCTAGACTCAGGCCCCCCTTTTGACCTACCCTGGTTTCCCCATTTGTGCGACCCCCGTTCTGACAATATTACGCTCTCCCTTTTTCCTCATGTCACCCAACTCGTTTCCCCGCTCTTGCTTTCTTCTCGGTGTCTAAGGTCCCCCGCAAGTTGCGCAGGCTTCTTTTTTCCATCTCCCTTAGCGTTCATCAGGATCTCCACTCGTAGGTTAGGTCATCGAACTGAGCCCGGAAAGACCGCCGGCGTCCGTTATCCTTATCACCTTTAATAGTTAACCCGATTTAGACTGGCCTTGCTACAATGTCTTTTTTGACTCCAGCCGGCTCCTTCATGCTTGCCAGAAGTCCGATGCATTCCCCTCTCATAACCTGCGTCGTCGTGGGAGT
>Ga0179591_1319909_pt1 | contig 19700 bp, 16 predicted proteins | sample CZOMad2_1_08_16f_FD_182891 | JGI IMG/M metagenome (GOLD analysis project Ga0179591, IMG submission 182891) | Vadose zone soil fungal communities from Angelo Coast Range Reserve, California, USA - CZOMad2_1_08_16fungal (PacBio error correction) | ecosystem: Environmental > Terrestrial > Soil >... | reverse complement strand
TTTCCCCTTTTTTTAGATCTAAGTTTTTCTTCCCTCCCATAGAGATTTTAGTGCTCCCCCCTCCCACACGTCAGATGACCTTGAAGATTCCCGTCCTGATGAAAGCGCCAAACCGTCTTCCTGTCCCTTTGCACAACTTCTTTTTCCCCTCCATCGCTCCACGTCCCTCTTCTTGATACCTTATTTTTTATCTACTCCTCCCTCTGTCATGAAAGGACCCCCCGCCTAAGGGCAGGCCGAGGGGTTGCTTTCTCCTATCCACCCCCCATGCCCTTGCCCCTCCGCCGCTATTTTTGCCATGGATTTGGCGAGACCAAGACCTCCCTTCTAAATGTTCCCGCCTTACGTTTGTCTTGAATTCTAGAGGATAGCTTTCCTGAATTCTTCTCTTCCTAGAAATGTTAACACGCGCGATGTCACTCAAGCCTTCATTAGTTTTCCCCCAGCACAAGAGGTAAACATCTTCTTCCCCCCTTTCAGCCGTTCCGTCACTCAGATTGTCATCCCCTGGTTGATAGCCAGCTGAGCCCTTTTTTATAACCTTTGTTTTATCGCACCCCTCTCTCTGGTCAGCATCCAATATTCTCGTTTTCCGCCAGGGCGGCGACTTGAGGAAGCCCCCGACGTTGGCAATTTCATCCCCCAAGCATCCCTCATTCCACAGTTCGAGCGCATACCATTATTTTTTCTTGCCCAATCCGCCGTTGGGTTAGATTAGATTACGGAGTTCTATTCGATGCCTCGGCCTCAACAGCCTTCTTTCCTTATTCTCCTGAGCCCTTTATGATCTTCAACGAATCCTGAATTTCCCCGGCTCTGGACGACTCATTTAAGGCCTTTAGGGCAGGTGCCCCTTTATTACATGAACCGCGACTCGCTCATTAGCAATTCGTCAACCTGAGTTTCTTCTAAATGCAGAACTTGTTTCATTCTCTTTTCTGTGTCTTTTTAAAATACTGTTCCTTTTTCACTTTAACCAAGAGATATTTACAATTTGAGCTCTTTGCTAGCCCGGAACCGCAGAGAAGAGGGCAGCCCCGACTTCCGATTTCAGATTCTAAGTTTGACAAGGAGCGAGATTTTCTTTTTACAATTAGCTATTTTCTTCCAGAAGAATTGCGAGGGTTTAAATAAGGACTCTCCCCGATTGAACGTCATCTCTCCTGGCAGGAAGTTTCGGTTCCCATGGACTTCAATGAGTATTGGATTAACTTTCTCTCTGCACTGTCCTCCCCCCTTGAGAGGAAGATTAATCTTCATGATTGACCCCGGGATTAAGGTGTTAATGCTCAGGCTCCACTATTTTTTAACTTAATGATGGTCTCTATTCACCTTTGAGATGAGATTTATTCGATCCCCTATCTTTAGATTCCGCTTTTTCGATTAATTCCTTTTGGAATGACCGGTTGAGAGGTAAGCCTGATCTTTCAAACAGGCGCCTTGCTGTTTCAAACTTTCCCGTCTCAAAGAGTGGTTTCCCCCCTTCCCCTTTGATTTGCTCTCCTGACCTCCTTACCTGGCGGTCTAAAGTTTTGGCCGCATCCTCCTTGATCCTGAGACGTTACATGCTCCTTTTTTCCCTATAGACCCCTAGTATCATGTCTAACATTTTGATTTTGTTTTCCTTCTAACTCCACCCTGTTAAATCTGCTGGCTCTCCCCGGAGGAAGATTGGCAATATGCGCGTTTTCCTGTGGTACCCACGGTCCTTGAGATGCCATTGATTACGGGTCTCCCTGGCGCCCAATACTAAACTCAACTCGCGCTGCGCTTTCCTTTTTATGTTTGGTTGGTGCTTCTCCTATGTCGATGGATCTGCTTTTGCGCACATTGGATGACATCTTCAACCTGTTTCTGGAGAAATTGATTCAGCCGTTTGCTCCGCCCTGCTTTGCCAGATACCCCCCTTTTTTTCTTGTAACCAATTTTGTTGTGAGGCTCCTTCTTTGCCCCCAAGCTCGCCTGGGTTGCCGCTCACTTTAGTCATCTGCCCCTTTCCCAATACTTCCCACTTTTCTTCAGTCATCCTTGATTACGCACCCGGCCCGAAGCTCGACCAAGCGGCGGACACGCCCTTTCACCCCACTCAACACGAGTTTTCCAATTCGCTTAATGTATTTTCTTACCTTTTCCCTCGAGCCACCAGTTCCCCTCCTGTCCTTTTTGGACTCCTCCAGTTTGTACCCCCCTCCTGACCCTTCTGAACATTTGATCCCTTCTCTTCCCGTGGTTTATGTGTCAGTCGTGCATGTTTTAGTGAAAAATCCCCTCGGTTCACGGGCTCCTCTTTGGAGACTGAACCCTTTGCCTATCATCTCCTCTAAATATGCTGCACCCCTTGCGAACGTCCCCTCCAGTCCCCTAGGCGACAAAATAACCATTGCCCTTTAAAACACTATTTCGCCGGGAGATGGATTTGCCAAAGCCCTCTCTTTTCTGACGCTGCCTCCCCCGTTCCCCTAGAAAAACGTTTGCCCCTTTTTCATTTCCTACTAACTCGCCCCCCAAGACCTGATTTGGCGCGTCCCTTTGCACCCCAGCTCCCCCGCCTTCTCCCCCCAGCCTTTTCCCCTGATCGTAGCACCTCCCACATCCCGGAAGCCAAAGTATGCCTTCACTTCAGTCTGCATTCAATCTGACGGACAATTTCTTTCCCAGCGTTCTCCAGTCTTCACTAAACTAATGGTCCCCCCAGCCCCCCCCCGGGAATTTAACTCCCCTGGAGCTGCCTTTTTCCTCTTATATGTCACACCGCGTTGAAAGGACCGAAACGAGCAGCTAAAGATCCTCCCCACCCAACTCCCGGCGACTCCTGTTCCTCTCATCGTGCGCTCTCTTTCGTAGTCGAGGTTGTATCGAGATTTCCATAAGTTGTGTACCTGCGCCACTGTGACTTCTCTATGTCATCCAAAATTAAAAGTACCCCCTTTGTTCACATCACTGAAAGTTAGAGCCACGTTCTGCTTCCTAAGCAATCCCCCCTTCGATCTTTGACCAAGGTATATCGGCTAGGCAACTTCTCTGCACTCTTCGCACCGCCCCCATCACACAGGTTAATTACTTTTTCAAATTTCTTCCAGACGCAGTCAGGATTCGGTTCCCCCTTATAAAGTTAGGTCCGTACCCCCCTTTTTCTGTCCTTCTCCTTATTATCGGAATCTTCCCCTCCTGTCCCTCCTAACCATAGCTATGGGCGGACCCCCATCCCTTGTCTGTCGTTAGTAACCGCCCTCTTTCCAATTTCATGGGGATTCTTTAAAGGCAAACGGCTTCCTCCACCGAAGGTCCTGTCCACTTTTAGAACGAATCATTTTCTTTCTTCACCCCAGTATCTCGGTTTATCCTCTCCTTCATTCTTTATAAACCCCTTCCTCTTTCTTTCTCTCAACCACTGCTTCTAAAGAGTGAACTTTCCCTTTTAGCTCATTTCCCTCTTGTTCTTTTTTGATGGGCAACTCCCCCTCTTAAGTTTATTCTCCCGGAGAGGTTTCGCGGGCGGATTCGTATTCCCCCCCTGAGCACCAGATGTGATTCATTCCCACAGTAACAACACCCCCAAATACCTATCATTCTCCATGTACATGGCCTGTCGTGTAGACCACTGGGACCCCACTTATCCTGGATCCCTTTGCCCTTAATCTTGCTTCCTTTCATACAAACCCCTGTTTAGGACCTTTGATTAGCCTTCCAAGCGCAATAACTGCCCCTGGCTGAGGAAGTCACATCACTTTCCTCCGATACCTATTTTCCCCCTAGAGATTATAGTACTAGTCCGTTGGCCACGCGTCGGAGGGTCAAAGTTTAATTTTGGTCTCGATACTTTAATGTCGGTTTTTCATTTCGTCGTGTACTTTTCAGCTCATCATCGGAATACTTATCTTTCCTTGTCTTTCTCCAACGCCCAATAAGATGGTCGTCAAGTCTCCATCCTAATGCATACTTCACGGGCCACGTTTTTTTTCCCCTCGGTCCTTTATTCCTCACTATGTTCTAGTCCGGAATTCCTCCCCCTGACTCCCCGGCCGAACAGTTGATGGAAGTCTATTCCATATGATTCCCTTTCTCCGATGCCAGTTGCCAGCCCTCTCTCTCTCTGACTCCCCGCGCCATGATTGTATTGGCTCCCCAGGTGCAATTCCTTTAAACTCTTTTTTTCCCATCAGAATTTGACAGATTTTCTCCACATTTGACGAGATTAAGCATCGTAACTTTCGATGATCTCATCCCTTCAGCAAGTTCATCCCCGGAGTGCCCTGCTTCCCCAAACCCCAGTTCTTTCTTCTGACTTTTCCCTTGGGCAAGTACCTCTTGCTCAGACGTTTCTGCTCCCCAAAATCAAACTCATTACAGGCATTTTGTCCTTTAGCAACCACGCTAGTCTTTCCAAAAATGCTAGCCTTGTTTTTTCAAGCCCCCGTAACGGCCCACTCTCTATAAATTGGAATACTCCGCCCCCCCCTAGCAGCCTTTCATCTTATCTATCTATTTCCCCTCCCCTCCTTTTTTTTTTCTGATGAGCGGTAGGCGATCTTGGTGGTTTGATCTTGATTGCTAGCGACTCTTGGATTGCGTATGGTCCTTCGCCTTAACTATGTGAACGTCTATCCTGTTTTTTTTTGCGTACCGGTTTTTGCGTGTCCGTAAAAATGATTTGATTTCTTTTGGCGTCGCTCAAACGGACTGACGCCCCTAGGGTCTAGACCATCTTGGGGCCCCTTCGCCTTTAGACCTGGTTGTTTGTCTTCCCCTCATCTTTCTTAAGTTGGATGAAGCCACCGTGAAAACGAATTTCATTGTTGGAGGCTCACTTGTGCGGAACTTCCCCTTTAATGATCTTCCCTTTCCTCGTTAATGACCCCCAGGAAGCCAGGGCTCGGCGTCTATCTTAGATAGATCTCCGTCCCACGCTGACTCCGCGCATAACCCGAAGCCGGCAGGGCTCTCCCTCCTGACGTCCGTGTAGCAGATGTTACATTAATTCCGGGATAGAAGTTGACTCCATTTCGACCACTACCAAGGATTGAAACCCCTCCCTCATAATGATTCCAGGATCCGATAAAGGATTTTCTGGTACAACCTCCCCGCAAACTCCCGTTATACCTTTTGCAGATGGCTCCTTACGAATCGGCGCCCTGAACAACTCCGTCTTCTGACACTATCGTCCACACCCCCTGGTAACCTTCCCGCCCACGACCTCTACATTCGCGATCTTTGACCTTCATATCCTTGATATGGATTTCTCTTCCCAACAGAAACGGCTTTGGTCCCTCCCAACAGGATGCTGGGTTACCCCATCTACATCCTTGGCCGACCGGTGTGTCTCATCCTCTCCTCCCCACAGTTGTCCCACTGATAAAAGCCAGTCGAGTGGGCCCCAAATTTCTGTCTGAGCCCCCCCCGACAACCAAATCTCCTGAAGGCAATGAAGCGTTTTCCTGTTGTATGATCGGCCTCTGGGAGCATCCATAAGAGGTTGATCCACCTCCTCCCGGAACTCTTTTAACCCCGAGAGTCGCCCACCTTAAGAGCTGGACCCTCCTTCTCCACAACCTCCGCGGTACAAGAATCCGGAAGCAGGTTTCTGTAAAAGAGCTCTTTCCCACCAGGGTTCCCTTTTCAAGAGAAGGAGCCCATATGTCCCACGATAGTGGTAAAAACCCTTGGATGAGTACGTTGGACTCCCTTTTTTTCCACAGGCTTAGCGAGTCTTCTTCACCATCATCAGCAATTCATGAATTTTTTCAAGCGCCGGTTATGAGAGCCCCCCCCCCACCCCCCCTCCCCCCCCATCAGTACTTGGCGACCCCCCTATGATTTAGGCTTTCAGGATGAGTACCAGCTTACTCTCCCCGCTTCCACCAAATGCCGTACTCTCCTGTCTTTACCCCCCTCTGATCTTTTGAACCGACTCCGGACTGGCGACCTGGACTGACTTCCCCCCGTTCATTTTTAATGTTAGTTCCTGCCCACTGGACGAGCCGTTTGGACGAGCCTTATCCCTGTTGTAGATTAGCCATACCTTTAGCGCTAGAAATCTTCCCTTTTCTCTTCCGGTACTGCCAAATGTTGTTTCCTTTACTTTTGACACCCCAGAGATCAGAAGATGATCACATTTTCTGGCCACGATCCTTCCTCAGATGCGCCTCATTCCGCCGATTTACTCGCCGGTCAGAACTCTGTGTAATGACATCTTGATTCCAATTCGAATTTCACCCCGTTTTCCCACTCTGCCTGCTCCGTTCTCCTCCCATACGTCCCTTGCAAGTTGATTAGGAAAGTTGCCTACCTTCATGATTTTACTCGATCTTTTCTCGCTGCTCGCCCCCTATGGCAATCTTATTGTGCCTGCAGACTGTTGATTTCTCACTGTGGTCCTCTGCCTCCTTTGGCTTTTAGATACTCTCTGTTTTCCCCATATTCTGCTGGGAGACTTTTTCCTTCTTTATTAGTATTTCCTCTGCAAAATATCCTGGTAGTTTTTCTAATTCAGATCCGAGACACTTTAGACGGGTTCGCACGCTCCCCCCCCCCTCGGACTTTTACGTGCTACGCCTCTGAAAGTAGCCCGATGGTGGTGTTAAACTCCGTGATTTTCTGTTCTTTCTCACTTCCCATTCCATGTAGGGAATGACCCAGTTTTTTCCTATATTTGGAGCGACTCCAGTCGTGTCCAGATAGCAGAGGTCTCCTTTTAATTCTGATTCTTTACTTAAGCCCTCCCAGCCGTTGTCTCTGAGGGCCGCCGGATTCAGATGGTCTCAATCTGCCTATCCGTCGTCCGGTTTCCACTTCTTCTCCCCCGGAAGCTGTGGCTATTTCTGACCCGATTCCCCACTCTCATACCATCGCTTGGAATTCTTCTGTCTGATTTCTGTGGGCGTACCGACCCGCTGGCGCTTGTTCCGTTTTTCTGTACCTCCTCAGTCTTCTCAATTTTGATTTCGCTGTGGTGAGAGCAAGGAGCTTTGGCCAGATTAAAAAATTCCTAATCCTTCCATTCTTGTGTGATAGTCCCTTTGTCCAAAGATAGTGGTCTACGAAGCCTGCGGACTAATCACAATTTCTCGAACATTTTTTCAGGTCTCTACTTCCTGCCGCTTACCCCTTAATCTCACAGGATACGGAAGAGTAAGTTACGACCACACACCCCGCCGGGCCTCACCCCCCTCCCGGCTAATATTGTCTTTGGAATCCTTGCCCCCCATCCAACTTTGCCAATGTTTGGTTTTTCCTTCCTCACTCTTAACCCCATGTCCGGACGCTCCTCCTTGATGCCCCCATTGACCCACTTCACAGTCATCGATGGACTTTTCCCCCCCTTCTTCATTTCTATTCGAAACGAATCAGTTTCAAAGCGGAGATCCGATGGTCTCTGTCTATATTTGCCTTGCATCAGTCCTCCTCGATTCTGGCCCAACTCTCAGGCCGCCCTCTGGTCCTCCTGGTCGGATTTTTCACCCCCCCCCGCCCACCTCTTCTCAAAACCAAAAACAATATCCGTCTCTCTTGTTGACTACCCACTCCCCTGCCCTCTGTGGTCGTCCCTGTTTTTTTTTTCCATGGTACCGCCCCCCCACTTTTCCCCTTTTTGATGAATGAATGCCATTCCCCCCTTAGACCCCTCCTAGTGAGTGTTGAAATCCTCATCCCACAAGACTCAAGTCTCCCCCCCTCTGCCCCAGATCGGTAGCCCAATTTCTCCTGGACTCCCCCAGTAGCCAATCCGTCTCATTTGCCGCGCAATGACTTTCGCCCGTGTTTCTATCCCCTTTCCCTTAAACTCATGCCAGGAAAACGCCCCCAACTGTTTTCCCCTCGCTGACCCCCGTTCCTTCGGCGTCTGGAAACAGCGAAATATCTCCCCAGGAGTACTTTCAGTTCCCAAAAAACCGCCGGAGTCCCCGGGATCTTAGTGACCCCTCTCTCTTTCTCCCCCCGGATCCCGCCGCTTTGGCAATGACTCTGTTTACCTCCCCAAATTGACGATCTGTTTTTCCCCCCCGCCACCACTAACCCCAGTTGTAACCCATCAAGTCCCGGCCAGCCGCTATCCGCCTAGAAGGCTCCCCCGTAAGATTCTGAAGGCGAACAGGATCTAGGCCTTCCTCGAAACGGCCCTTGATCCAGCGTCCCCTGCCTTTCACCCCACATGAACCAAGGGTGGAACCCCATTCTCTAAAGCTTCCCCCCAGCACCCCCAGGAACCTTGATTCGGTTCAAAACGGCTCCTCCCGGTATCCAATCGTGTTCTTCCCTTGCCCTTGGAGCCGGAGGACTCTGAAGAGTGCCCATGCCGCGCACAACCATCCGCTGGTTTTTTTATCCCAGTTAACAATCCTGATTTCTCTATCCAGTTCCTACCAGTTTTATTCTGCTTCCAAAGTCCCCCTCCTCCTTTCCACAATCGCCGGAGCCCTGTTAGAACCTACTAGAATCCCCTATTGACAAATTTTCCTGTTTTATAGCTTCTTTATACCCCCCGTTCTGTGATGGGATCCCCCCTCTTGGCTCTCTTTTCCAATGACGCTCTGTTTACCGCGTTCTTTTTCCCCCCCCGGCATCACCCCTTCTTCAGTTTATCTTCTCTCTTGTTAAGGGCTGCGAGCGGCTCACAACCCTTAGTCACAGCTTCCTCTCTATCATTCCCAAACGGAAACCTTTATCCCCGACATTCATGTTTGTCGTGTTCGATACGCCCTGGTTTTTCCAAGATAGTTGTCCTGGCCACGGACCCCTTTAATTGCATGCCTCCAAACCCGATTCTCCGTAGCTGTCTTCCCTAATGGTGTCCTTAATCTTTCTGGGGGAATTCCCACCCCTAAAATCCCTCTTCCACGGCTTTCTTTCGTCACTGTGCACACTCCCATCTTCCTCCCTATACGTCAAGAATGTTCAGAGAGTTAATGTCGTTCCTCTGCTACGCCCTTTCCCCCTTCCAGTTAACGTTTTCTTATTGAGTGACACCTCCCACTCCTTTTTTGTCTGGTCCGCTATATGATTGAACGACTTCGGCCGGCGGTGTTCATTCTTTGGTAGCTCTCTAAGTTTTCTCATTCCGGACTTTTAAAGCAGTCCTGTTCCAGCACACCGACTTCTGTCTTCTAGGGCACCCGTCCTCTTTTGTCGAGACGTGGCGGTATCTAGTATAACCGAATCTAGACCCGGAACTGCTTTCTTTCTTTGCTTTCCGCTCACTTACTTGAGGACTTTTTCAATAATGCCTTCCGCAACCGGTGATCCTCCTTGGACTTCAAAGTAGTTCCCTTCTCTTCTAACTCCCACGCGTCACTCAATTGCCCACTAATTCGTTCCCTCCGAGAAAAGAACCAAAAATGTCTCCGGCCTATCGCAAGTCCCCTCTGTTTTTCCTTAGCCCAGTGCCATAATTTTTTTTTTTCTAAGAAAAATCAACCCCTTCCCTCTTCCCTTCTGCATCCCTCCCCCCCACGCCCTGTGCTTCCCAAACTCTAGCGGTTATAAAACCTGTTCATGGTCTCTTTTTCATTACTTCCCCTTTCCCATATTCTCTTATCGGCCTCCTCTTCACCCACCCCAGAAGCTCCGCTCTCTTTTAGATAGATACCTCTAAGTTTTTGTTGTTGTTTTCTGATTTTTACTCTGTAGTCCGCTTTTTTTCATGGTTTTTTGATAGCCGCGAGCTCCTCTGTTTTCCGCAAGGTCACCCTGGACAGAACTTTTTGGACGGCTTTCTTGGGGTGCCCTTCGTCCTATAGCCTTTTTTTTTTTTCTTGCCTGCCCTAGATGAGTTGCGAGCTACTGAGTAAAGAGGTGCCCATCCGCCCCGATGCTGGGTCCCCCAAGTTCGATTTCGTCCCTTGATTTTTCTTCGCTCTCACGAAGCTGAGTTTTCCCTCCTCGATGCTTTGCGTCTTCCAGCTTCATGAACCCCCCGGCGGAGGATCACAATCGGTTTTACTAGTCTGATTTTAATCAAGGGTATTCCCCCTTCCACTGCTAGCCACAGTAAAAAGCAGATTTCTATCTTATCGCATATATAGCTCGCCCATGTATCTCGCACCCCCTGAAGCGGCTTCTTTCCGTCGCGCTTTCCAGCGACAAGGCTACCGTGACTACTGCACCCCTAGCCGCCGAGCCACCCTCCCAATCAGATGACACCCAAGATGCCGAAGTGCGATCCTTGAACCCCATCGGATTTCGTCCCCTTTCCCATAAGCCCCACCCTTACGTGTTGTAGTAAATGATGCCGATGCTGAGCATGACGCCGCTCTTCCGGAGTCTCTCCCCCCACTTCTTTTCCCTTCGGAGCAACCTTTATCCCCTCGCTGCCTCTTAGCCATGTAATCGATCTTGTCTCTGGATTTTCCCCGCCCAGGTTTCCCTTCGCTGGTAAGAAAAAGGACATCTCAGTACTTTGACGCAGATCAAATGACCCTAGTTTTTCCGTGATCCAGCTCCTTCTGCCACAACTTCTCTACCCCAGGCTTCCCCTTTAGAAGGAATGCCCCCTTTTTTTTTTTTCCTTTCTGAACGCTCGGATTATCAGAAGGTTGTCCTTTTGACGACGCGCCGCCCCAACCAGCCCTCTCAGAAACGGGACCTCTTTCTCGACCCCCCCAAATTAAAAGCCACTTGAGCGACGTCCTTCCTTTAAACTCTGATCTCCAATCTTTTTGCCTCCAAGACGGGTAGACGATGTCTCTTCTAAACCAGCTGGTTCAAATAAATTTGATCTTCGTAGGGCTCCCGTGACCAGTGCTCCGTACTCGAGCCCGTTTTCTTCTCCCTCACCCAGCAATTTTCCCTTGCACTGTAACTTGTTACTAGTAACAATCCCTCTTTTCTTGGGGCAGCATTTAGCTTGGGTTAGAGAGCAGGACTCTTGTCATCTTCGCTCAGGTGCCTCAAAAGCAACCTTCTATCTTCGATTCCTTGATGATAATTTGCCCCGTTTTCAGAGAAGACTAATTTAAAGCAATACCTGTGCGTCAACTCTTTGGCCGTGAAGCACACTTGCTAAAGATCCATGTTTTTCCTCTGACGCCCCCTGTATGTAGCATCCAAACCCTTACTTCATCTTATACAGGAAAGCATCTCTTTGAGCGGACCTTCTGTACCTTGCGGTCGTGACGTATTGAGAGACCCAGAGCCAGTTTTTCTGATTTCAAAATCTGTTGGCCAGCAGAGCTCTGAGGGCGGACCTTCCAGCTGAGAGATGCAGAACCGCTTGAAGTGACCGTTCGCGAAGATTTGGCTTCCCCCTGATCTTAGTCTATCCCACCCGAGAGTTCCCTTCTTTCCTTCACTCACTTAAGGACGCAGAGAAGGAATTCGTTTTATACAGCTCTGAGGAATCATTGTTGCTCAGTGATAGGCTCTCTAAGATTCCCTCCCCAATTCCCTGGGAAGTCTCACCTCCGAAGCGTTCCGGCAGAACTTTGGTTTCCTTTTCTGCCTTGGTTTTTACCCTCTTTTGGTCTATGCTGTGCCTTCTCCTTTTATGCTGTTTAATCCGTCCCCCAATCGGCGGATTTGGACGAGTTTTTTCCCTCTTCTATTAATAATCCGCCCTTAGAGGTCCCGTTCGGCGGAGCCCAAATGATTCTCGTTGGAACACTCCCTTTCCGACGTCGAATACCTTTTTCTGCAACTGGTGATTTCTTTTTTGGGACCTCCGCCGACGGCCTGGCCTGCGCAATTTTTTTTCTCCTATCTCCCCAGATCGCCTATTAGTCCCCGTGGCGATTCCCCTATGATCTAATCTTTTTCCCCTGTTCCTCTACGTGATCCGCCCTTCCCCCTATTTGTCCGCGACCTGGATTGATGGCGCCTCTTCCGTCTCTGTTTGTTTTTCCCCCCCCTTTTTTCATGCAGCCAACTCTCTCCCGGTCTGTTGATTCCCCCAAGAAAATTGCATCGCGCTTGCGCCTGTGTTTTCTGTTTTTTGTTGCGTCCTCGCCGCGGCGTGCTTTCCTTGCCTTGGACTCATTGATGACTCCCAGGTTTTCGGAGATGCTTTTCAGTTTCTTTCGCGCTTTATTTCCGCTTCCATAAAAATTCTCTCCTTTCCTAATAATCCTTTTTTTTTTTTTGTAGATTGTCTGCCCTCTCGCCTTAGCACCACCGCGAAGCTGAAAGCCTCCCGCACCTTCAGGCCCCCTCCTCAGGCATTAGACACCCCGTCATCCGCCAGCGCCGAATTCTTAGCCCCCCCCAAATCCCGCCGGAGGCAAGCGCCTCGCTTTCATTTCTTCCTACCGCAAACCTCCCCGGAGGGATCATTTTTTTTCATATGCCTAGGTGTCCCAACCCCGCTACTCGCCTCTTGCTTCCCTTGACAATTATCTGGAACCCTCCATTAAAAACTTGCATTGGTATACTGTCGAACCCCCTGTTCCTTTCTTATTTTTCTTTTGTTAAGCCGAGTCCCTTCCCCTGTTCCCATCATCAGGTAGAGACGATTTTTTCATATGAGGCACAAATGGCTACCTTCCGGGACCCAGGCCTCCCCCCCCCTCTCACTGATGGTAACCCACCCCCTCTCCTTTGCCCTTGTTTCCGTTTTCCACGCTACCTCCCATTTTTGTGCCCTACACGGGCAAGAGATCCAACGGCGCAGGCCAGCCCGCACTCGCCCCTCCAACCAAGCAACTCTTTTTCTCACCTCTCGCTATTCAAATACCCATAGAACCCCGAAAGAAGTCTCCAGAATTCCCTCGCCCAGTACTTCCAGCCACGGCTCTCTTCCCAGCAAATCCTCCATCGTCTGAATTCAATTGTCCTCTCACATTGTGATTGACAGCTTCGCCCGTCCGCCAACAGATCAAAGTCCCCCGGCCAGTGTCCATCACCGGACTACCCTCAACTGCGCCTCCCGGCTCTCTCCCTTTCTTTTTCCCTCCTGTCCGCGATTGACACCTCTAAATCCGCCCGGCACTAATCTACCTTTCCACCAAAAAATCTGGCTACCCTTCCCGGATTGACCCCTCCTCCTAGTCGACGTCCCCGCCTGAGCTTGCCAGACCGTTTTACCATCGCTAACCCTTCTCTCCTGGGTTGAAGCCCCTTTTTCCAGCCAAAAAACCGTTTTTTCCCCCCCAGCCCGGTTCTGAGACGACTTTCTCGCTGGAGATCTCTCTCCTGTACTCTACTAATCAAAAGCCTCGGCGCTCCCCCTTCTCTGCTTTTGGTCCTCTTTTCAAATCAAAAGGTCTTCGTGTGCTTAGGTTTCGCCGTAAGGCTACCCGGTTCACACCCTCGCCAACCACTTGTAAATAGTATAGTCCCCCTTCCTTGTCTGTGCCCTCATAATTCCAAGAAATGCCTGCTGGACTCCTGCTTCTCTCTACCCCCCCCTCCCCATGAGGAACACCCCCCCCCTTACTTTGACCCTCCTAAAATTCACGGTCATTCGTGATTTGCTGGAGCCCATTTTTCACGATATATTATGCCCCCCGCTTCTGGTGCGAAAAGTCAGAAGACCCCCCCCCCAATTGGATTCTTCCCCTCTCTATTGTTTAGAGAGCTAGTTTTTTTCAACCTGCGGGAGCTCTCCCCACCTTGGGGGAGCGCAAATTTTACATGCACGCGGAGCTCTGTAATTCCTTTTTTGTGAGGCCCCTCGATTTTCCCGTTTATTTTTGTTAAAGGGACCTATTTCCTCCCAGTACGCCTTTATTCCCAACCCCCCCTTAGACTCCACAAGACCCTTCCCACGGAACATCTCTGGACCTCGATTCACTCATCTCCTCTTTTTTTCTCTCATCCCCTTCCACGCTACTTCCGGCTGGTGACACCCTTAATTGGCATGGTCAATTCACCCCTTTTTGGCGAATTTTTTTTTTCTAACAAGAGGCCTGGGTGCAGCACCCCTCCCCTTGGATTCTGCCAACAATAATATCAGGATCTATACATGCACTTTCTACCTTTTCTCATCGGCTTGGCCCAGGGGGTCTAGAAAGGGCCAGGATTGTTTTCAGTTTCCTAGTTCCATCGTAGGTCCTGCCAGCATCGGCATCCCCCGTGTTACGTTAGTTTGAGTGGTACAACTTTCAAACATCGATTGTGGATGTTTAATAATTTCGCACCCTCTTTTCCGCGTGTTCCATCCTTTGTCCTTCCGTCTTTTCCTGCACATCGTAAGGAATGCCAGCATCTGGCTCAATTTCCCTTCCCCTCCCGCGGGCATGGCCTGATCCCGCTCTTGTTTTATGTGTTTCCGGCAGATCGTATCGACCACCCGAGCTTTGTGTAATTTGGTCCTCTTTTTCAATTCCCTTACTCTGAACTTATCCCCCCCTATTTTTAATTTTCCCTGTATTAAGCACCCTGTGCCCGCACCCGTCCACTTCTCCTTCCGACCCTTCATCCCCTTTCCTCCGGACCGGAGGGTGGAGAAAACACCCCTTTTCTCGGGCCTACTTTTCCCCCTTCCCCTTTTTCGGCCGTCGTATTCTCCAGATTCTCCTCCCCGCCAAATCACCCAAATCCCCCTACTGTTGCGGCACGCCAACCCCTTCCTAATTTCCCCCACCCCATGCTAGCCGGTCTCCAACCCCTGTCATGGACGGATGTCACCCCCTGCAAACTAATAAGGAGCAGCACCTTTTCCCTATTTTCAACCACCGTACCCCCCCCCCCCTTTCCCCTTGATCAGCTATTCTCTTTCTTGTCACTCTCCCTTTTTTTTCTGAGTTGGTCTCAGAGCTTTTTTGAGCGATGGTTTCCTTCCCCCACTGCGATGCTCTCTTTCCTTACGGTTCCCTCGCCATGAAAATATGTTTGATCCTTCGCCTTTTTTGTCAACCTCGCGTTTCGTGAGTGACCTCCCAAGTCTTACTCTGAGTTTTTTTATTTTTTTCTGTAGTCCTGCTAAATTGCCTAATGCCCCTCCCCCGAGAGGTTGATATTCTTTTTTTTTGTTTACGGTTGTTTCTTCTCGCTCTTGCCACTTTATGCCTTTTCGCGTTGCGTTTGATATCCGGCCCTTGAAAACCGACTCCACTTCGGTCTTCATTTGCGGACCCCTGTCAATTAATGATTTACCCTCGCAGCTCGAAGGACTCTTTAAGGAAGACCAACTTTGACACTCAATTCTAGTGTACTCTAACAGCTTAGAAGCCAAACGCATCCTTGAGTACCACCTTCCTTCCTTCGGGCGCCCATCCCGCGCTTATTGTTTGTAGCCCAGGTTCTGTTTGCATGGAACTAGGAAGATTTCCCCCCCCGTATGACGAAGAGCAAAATCCCCCTCCCCCTTATTTCCCACCCGTCCATGCGATTATTCAGTTTTTTGCACATCCACACTCGTGATTTTTTCCCCCTTCCCCTTCCGAACCACGGAGTTCCTGGTTTGATTGTTTTTTTTCCTGAAGATGAATTTTATCCCCTCCCCGACCCGTCTATTTTTCCACTGATCCCCACTTGGCCCCCCTCCGATGACAAAGTCTCCCGTATGCAAAGGAGATCTTCTTTCTCACTGTGCTTCTTTCTCGCCAGACCTTTCTTTTTTTTTTCCCCCATTTAGAGCTGGACCCAAGAAACATCCTACAGCACTCAGACCCTTTCTTTGATGCATCATACCCTTCACCCCTGTCCGTGACTCCCCTGAGCCGAGTTCGTGGCGAGACCTACTCCTGCCGTAAATTCGTTCCTTACATGACGTTCCTGCTGGGACTCCCCCCCCCTAGGATAGAGCAGAATTTTTTCTCCCCTCCCCCCCCCTCCGGCCGAAGCCTTTTTTGTACCCTCGCTGACAAGGTGAATTGAGGAGCTGATTGCCGCCCAACTACTTCCCTTTAAAAAGAGAGGTCGTCCCTTTCACTCTTTCTGACATCCGTTTTGACGAACCTCCGTCTACGGGTCTTCCGATTGCGCCTCCCACAAGATAGTGGTAAGACCCCCTGGGATTGTTTTCTGCCAGTTTGTCCCGGCATCTTGATGACTGATCCCCTTGCCAATTCACATCAGCCCTCCCTGCAAGTGGGAAACCGTCCTTCCTCGCACACTCACCAGGAATTTTGGTCCTCAACAACTACTCCTTTAGATGGCCGGACCTTTTTCGTTCTGTAATTAAGGAATAAAACATTTACCCTTAGACTGCTGCATCCCTGCAGAATTTTTGACCTCCACCGACTGGCCCGTGTTACTCACTTCACGTAATATATTTTCGCGTCATTTCAAAATGGATAACAGCCATCCCTTTAAGAGCTCTATACCGGTCTTCCTTCAGAAATGACTCTCTGCTCCATTTCCTAAACGGATCCTTTTTTGGGACTTGAGCTCCCCCACTTGGAGAGCCCGTTCACCCAGAGATTTTCCATTGGCGCGATTTCCCCCCCCTTTGGAAAGCCCAGTCATCGGCTGTACCCCCCTTCGCGCGAATACCCGATGCTTGCAAACCTGTCTCCTTATTGGTGACATTTTCTTATAGCTCATGTCTAAAGATAGACTTGCTCTGCCTCGCCTGATCCCTATTGCCCCCTTGCGAAAGGAAGGACTCTATCTCTCCTCTGCGAATGAGTTTACTTTGATAAGTTCTCTACCCTCTCGAGACTCTTGCTAATGGCTCTTCCTTCTTTGACACCTGCTGAATTTATGTAACGGCCGTCTTCCCTGCCCCCTGCGTGTTAATTACCTCCTGCGTCATTATCTTTAAGGTCTCCTTCTTTGAGATGAGGATTTCCGCTCCAATCTGCTTCTTTTTTCCAGAAGTTCTTTTGCTATTCATTAAGATTTTCTCAATGTCCTTTCGATCCAGCGGTTTCCCCTCAGGCGGTAGAGTTGGTCAATCCCTATTCTCCCATCATTTTTTGGGTGGGTTTTTGCTCGGGGGATCTTTCCCTTAGAGGTACAGCTCTTTCATTCACTTTTTTGTCGAATCCGAACGTGGAGCGTTTATCTCCAAGCTCCCAGAGACCAAGCCTCATATAAGGCTTCCCCTTTTATTATTACCCTTAGAACGGACCGAAGTTCACCCTCTGGGCAGCGACTGGATTTAGGGCTCCCCTCTTCTGAGGTGTTTTCCCCAATGGGGTCTCCCAACCGTCTGAACGTGTCCCTCTAAGGCCTTGATTCAAAGCCCAATTAACCTGTCTTAGAAAGGCCCTTTTTGATTTTGGTGAGTCTTTTTCCGCTGGCCTTTACTTTCGTACTAAGGATACTTTTCACCGGTTTTTTACCCTTCACTATTCGAGGTCTCCAAGGCGTCTCTTGGCCGACCAACCTCCTCTTTAAATAATACTACGTTTCTCAGAATTTAAACCCCTTTCAACCCGATACTTGGCTCTAATACCGGCGCGAATATGACCCTCCCCACTGCCATTGCCTTTCCAGAATATGTGTCCTCCAAACTCCACGCAACAAAGGCTTTCTTCAGTACAAACCCCCCAAAAACCGCCGTCTCCCCCCCGTAAGAGAGTTCCGTATTTATTTTCCTGGGACCCCTTCCCCCTGTTTTCTCCATGAATGTCCCATACGTTTTGCAAAAAACGAGAAGCTGACGACCCTTATTCCTACCTTTCGAGGCACATCATCGACCCCCTTTGTCAGTCTACCGTACCTGCCAATAAGGCTTTTGTCCCCATACTGAGATAACTACCCTCTATGGACCACAGTTCCAGAGGTGAGATCCTCTCAGGAGGAAACTTACTGTTCCCCCCTCCTCTGTTATTTTAATCTAGACCAAAATCACCATCACTCCAGTGTGGAACCCACCCACCACCCCCTTAGACGTTCTTCTCTGTGCTCTCCCCCAAAGCCCTCTCTCGCCGAGCCTTGACCGTCCCCTGAGAGGAACCAAGATGCTGACCGTGACCTTCCCCCCCCTCTCAAGGCCCGCTTTTTTCTCGCTATCATCCTCCTCGCAGAGTCCTTTTCCATCATTACGACTAGGGAGTATTGAAAGAGCCCCCCCTGGGCACCAGACAACGGAGAAGGCCTACCTCAGCTAAAACATGCCAGGTTAGCCAAGAGCTTCCGGCGACCCAGCAGGTGTGCGAAGCGAGCAGAAAGGCTAAACTCGCCCGGAGACTACCCCGCCCGCCCGCTCCCACAGGGAAGTCCCCCAGGGCGATGACGTGAACCCTTAGCCCGGATTCCTTTGAGTGGCCCCCACGATCCTTCGATCTGGACCAAGGCGCAGGACAAAGCTCTCATGGCAAAACCTCTTCCCTAGCCCCTTTTTGCGACACGTTCTTCCTTCTCCTTTTTACGTACCGTTCCGACGCTCGGCTTTTTCCGAAGCTTCCACGCGAAAATGGTTCGCCGGGGGGCCGTCAAACTCACAAACCCTTTTCCACCACAGCTTCCCAGAGCCCTTTTCCTGTCAGGCCTGGAAGCTCTCAGTAAATACATGGTCTATTGTGGTCCCCCTTCCCTGTAACATCTGTGTCCGTCAGCCAATGCCACCGGTTTAATAAGGGACATTCCTTAGAAAGGTCAGGATCCTTCACCAGATCAAAGAAATTATATTCTCCCGTCCAGTGTTTCCCTTTGATTCGCCCATCTCCTTTGTGATTGACTCATGACTCGCATCTCCCACTTAGCCTCCGGAGGGCCACATTCCCCCCACTTGTATTGTCCCCACCGTTACTTCATGTAATTTCTTTCTGCTTAACCTTCCTCATACTCCCCATAGCCTGTACTTTTGGCCAACCTTCCTCCCCATAAATTTTCATCCCCCCCTTCCTTTTTGAGAGCCATCGGTCCTCTCGGTTCTGGATCTAACCTATGGGCGCTTTTGTCAGGACCTGCTCTCGATCCTTTCTAGTGTTCTTGTTTTTAATCCGCTCAAAGTCGGGCCTAACGCTTCCGGGAGCGAGGAGGCGTCTCCAATTTTCGAAGCGACTCTCAGCTTCCCCCCCCCTCGAAAAAGCCCGGTACCGGACCTTAGCCATTCCGGAAGGGATGGTTTGGTAGCGCAAGCCCTTTTGCAAACGCGCGTTTGTGCCCCCTGCAACTTTATTTTTTGTCTATTTTCATACCCCGGTGCACCTGTGGGGAGCCCCCAGCTCTGGAAGGACCCTCCCGTGTATCCGAAAAATCCGTATCAAGATCTTGGTCTTCGCGCTTTATCGTCAGAGGACCCCCCTTTCAACATGGTGCTTTCCCGACAGGTCCAGAAGCATGTCAGTTCTTTCATCTTCCTCCTTTCTTCCTCTTCATTTCCCCCGGTTCTGCAGTTTATTTGTCCCCCACTTTCAAATCCCTTTGGGAGTCAGTCTACAGAATCTGCACGTGGTTTTTTTTGTTGGGTTCGTGCTCTCCCCCCACTCCTTTTCTCACGTCTTCCTGCCAAAGCTGCGGACAAGCTCCGAACCTCTAGTTCTTTATAGCCCCTTGTCTGAGCCTTTTGTTATCTCTCAATGCCTCTAGATCCTGTGTGTCTTTTTATCTGTTGTTGGAAGCGTTCACTCTGCCACCTTTAATACCAAATGGATTCAGCCGTGCTTCCGAATGATCTTTCTGCTTTTTTCACCCCCAGTCGCACGTTTTCAACCCTCGGCGTTCGCTAGCACCCAACCATGCGGAATCTTGACCCCGGCGGCAGTTCTTCACTTGGCTCACGTTTTGGTCAAATATCTACGCCGGGGTCGGCATTCCAGTCCGTTCCCTTCCCCCATTGACTTTTTTATCCCCTCTTCATGGCGCAGTTGTTTTTTTTCGGACCTTTTGGAATAATAAGGCGCTCTCCCCCCCCCATCGTTCAACCAGCAGTCTTT
>Ga0179591_1286963_pt1 | contig 19706 bp, 10 predicted proteins | sample CZOMad2_1_08_16f_FD_182891 | JGI IMG/M metagenome (GOLD analysis project Ga0179591, IMG submission 182891) | Vadose zone soil fungal communities from Angelo Coast Range Reserve, California, USA - CZOMad2_1_08_16fungal (PacBio error correction) | ecosystem: Environmental > Terrestrial > Soil >... | reverse complement strand
AATAGAGTACAATGACAATGGTTTATTGGATGATGCTGCTCAGTCAAGACGTTTACTCGGTAATTCCTGTCAGGTAAATCATGTTCTTTGCTTCCTCGATCGCCTCCCTGCCTGACTTAATTTTCCTTATCTCACCCGTGGACCCGATGATGCCCCCCCAATCACGCGGTACACCTTCTTAAGTCCACAACCTTTGATTTACAAGTGGATTCTTTCTCCTATACCATCCCTATGGTGAGAGTGGCGTTGGCACGTTCGAGACCTCCGCTGCCGGTAAGATGTCAGAACGAGCTCCGGAACTGTATTTTCCCCCCAGGCCACGGTCAGGGCGGGCAAGCTCGGCCTGTTTGTCGTCGGCCGGTTGTGCCCTACATCGCCTGGCCCGTGGATCTATGCGCCGCCGTTCCCCAACATTAATCGCCTATAATACCTACAAAGAAGGTGAACACAGGATTTGACCTGCGGTTCATGACGTAACTCTAAACTCCCCTAACTAGAATACCCGATCACCTTTTATTCTGTCTTGCCCTTCATGCACAGGAGCGGACCTTCTCCGAAGTTCACCCTTAGGATTGATGCCCCCGAATCTCTCGTACGTGGATATCCCTCCATCTTTCCATACTTCAGTCACAGGCCAGGCTCCACGCCCCGACCCCTGCTGTGTCCCCTCTCGCTGTTTTAGTTTACGCCGCATTACTTCTTTTTGATTCGGGCTTTCTTGACTCCCGTTGGACGTGGTCGCATGTTCGTTGCCTGCACCGGACCTTTTCCTTTTTCTAGTCCGGCCGGCGGATCCCATCCGTGCTCTTCTTTTCGTTCCTTGCCGTGAACAATGCCGTTGATTTTCCTGTGACTGTGAGGAGTCCCAGGTAACCTGAATATTCCCATCTTCGTTCCCTGAATTTCGGGCTGCCTTTTAGCCTCCCCTGAATTGTCGTTCGGTATTCAGATATCAGGTGCGCCCTGCGCCATTGTACTGAGGTTCTTGGTATACAGTGCTTTCTCGAAACTAACCTTCTCGTGATCTCGCACCAGGCCTACCATTCTTATACTTCTGCCAAACCCGCCGTCTAATCAAGCTTCTTCATCGTCAGTCTCGGCTAAGGCTACAGGGTGGCTCAGCCATACGTAGTCCCTGCGAAGATTCGGTCATTGCGTCGACCCCCTCCGTCAAGACTTACGTCACACCCCAGGGTCTCCACTTGTACCTGTCACGTGTTGCTTTATGGCCACATCACGTTTCCCCTGACCCGTAGAAGGCTTGGTGATCATCCCTTCGTGACTTGGTTCTACCTATGTGAGTCCCTTCAGCTCCTCTTTCCCCCTCAGAAGAGGACGTATGAGTTGGTTCTTTCCAAGTCCCTTGCGTGGTTCTCTTCCTTCCACCTGATGGAGCTGCTACAGTTTCTTCTTCCGAGTCGTCCCCATGGGTCATCTATTTATTCTCGATGTTTCTGAGATTTTTTTCTTAACGAGTTGCTCTTTAAATACATTAGTCCACGACCTTTCATCATGTCGTCGTCAACCGTGGCTGCCCCTATGGGTAGCGTTTCGATTAGTTCATTCCTCAACAGAGTCTCACTCCACGACATTCATGTCTCCGGACACTTGTTTAAGCCGATTGCGCCTCTCTCACCCTCTGATCCCCAGTGTTCCGTCCTGAGGCGTTCCCCCCAATCTTTGGAAAACTTCCTTGACGCGCTTTCTTACTCGTGCCCGTGGAGGGAAGTCCTCCGTCTTCCCTGTTTTACCCGAGGTGTCCAGCCCTTGAGATGCCCCTTTCGTTGTTACGTCCCACCTTGTTCGCTAGCGAAGCTTCTTGTTCCAGATCACGTTGGTATACCTGCCTATCCTTTCATAGCAGGTCCCTGCCAAAACTGGCCGTTCCTTCCGCTCCGTCAAGCACAGTTCTCGACCAGACGTCCTTGACCAGTAAGCCCGGTCGTCCCATTACTATGAGTTTCCACTAGCGCTAAAGGATCTCTTCCGTTTCCCCCCCGGCTGACCGCTTCTGCCCTTCTTTTTGATCACCCTGGTTATGTAGCGGTCTGCAACACTTTCTTTTACAGTCATGACCCCTTTTACACGACGGATTCTCCGACCTTCTCCCGTGCTCCCTTTGAGGACAAGATACCAACTACCAACTGAACTGGACGCATCCTCGATGCCCCACGAGTGTCGATGCCCACGTTCACAGGATACTATTCCAGTCACCCTTGGCTAGCGGCCCGTAAACGGTGTCAGGCTAATCCGAGTCTTGAGGACTACGATAGTTAGCAATGTTTAAAACCCCCCCAATGGTCAAAGATTCACTGCCCCCTGCCGACCCTTAAAAAAGAGTCCGCCGCGTTGATTTCCTTCAGGGGAGCCTGGTAGTGACAGGCTTGTCGAGTTTTTGAGGTAAGTTGTCGCCATCGAGTAATCGGCGACTGGTGGCAAAGCCGGTCGCCCGGCTTCGTTTTAGAACATCCGCGCCCCGGTGTCTATTCTTTTAGTAACAAGAAGCACAAGCCAGATGTGTCTTTGGAAACCCCCGTGCCCTGTTGTTTTTAAGAACGTAGCGGCTCGGCTGTCAGTTCCTGGCGTGCCTGACTTTAACCTAATTTGCCGGTGTTACCTCTTATCCTAACCCGTTCCTCAGTAGGGTTCTTGCTTTTTGACCGGCTGGGGCCAGCTGAGGACGGGGACGGTCTCAGGTTTTTCTGATGGGAAGCCTTTATAGCGCAGTGGTTGCGCACGCTAGGGGCTTTCCCGCCGCCTTATCGGGATGGCACCGCGCACGGATATTGTAGGAACTCGGTTAAAAGGTTAGAGACATTTTGGCTGGATTATCCTTCTTTTCTTCTCCTTTTTTGAGAGAGCTAATGTACCCCGGTGCCAGACTCCCAGATGGCCCCCTTCCATTCTTCCCTTCATTCACGCCTCTGACAGACCCAAATCCCCACGAAGTTGTTATGCCATCCCCTGAATTCGGACAAAGGGTTCTTTTTACTCCAAAGATATTAACGTAAAGAATTAACCTGAACCCTCCGAAAGGCTGTACATGTTTAGCCGCTGTTTTCGCCCAGGAGAAAGTCATCCCTCCTGATTTCGTTTTCGTGCTAGGTTCTTTGTAGCTCGACCCGGTAGCGTTCTTTTTTGTTAGTACGCTTCCAGCCCCGCTTTCCCCTGTCTTGCGCGCTTTCGCGACCCCCCCCCTCGTTTTCCTTAAGTTCTGACCCCACTGATGGAAGTGTGCTGTGACCAGACTTACTCCTCCCAGTGCGTTATTCCTTCAAAGCCGACGCACCGAGCCGGCTTGAAAATTCCTGGCAGGCCATTTCCAGACCTTCTCGAACATTCCTTTTACTGCTATTGACGAAACCTGAATTCACATCCACCCTTCCCCTAACTCCGACCTGAGACGTGTCTTGTGGTGACTGTTTTTTTTTTTTCTCGTTGACCATTTGATCCCCTTTTCCTTTCCAGCTTCGGAAAGCACATCGGGTCCTAAATGCGCGCCTTTCACCTGTACTCTCGTCGTCATTTTTGTGTCCTTTAGTAGAACCGTTGGGTCCCCCAATCGTCCAGGCCGATTTGAGATACCCCCCCCCCCCCCCCCCCCCTTCTTGTCGTTTTCTTTTAGATGTCGATCTCGTTTTCTCGACGGTCATACTGAGAAAGTTTAGCACGACCTCGGACTACTGTTCTCATTTGGATTTTTCCCCCCATGTTGCCGACGTTGTGATTGACTCCTCCTAACCTCTCCGGGTTAATCCCCGCCCCCCCCATTTGATAGCAACAGAAGAATGCCAGCTCGGGTGCCTTTTCTGTTGGGAAGCCTGCATAAAAGTGTAGCAATTTTACTTACCTCACCGAGCGAAGGTGACCCCCTTGGTCGGGACTGCCTTTTTTCGTTCCCGAGGGTCCTAGAAGCGTTATACACTAGCGGGTTTTACCGCCGGCCTTCTGACCTGGCACCCAACGTGGCAGTTCGGCCCACTTTAGTACCGAACACCTCGGAAAACGTTCCAGCCAGCATAGCTGGCGATGTATTGTTGAGTGCCGTCGCGAAACTTTCGGCCCAGCTGCCCTGCTCCTAGCTATGATTGAGGGTCTGGGTGCCTCCAGGTTTCCTTTTTAATTTAAACCATGTCCCAAAAACCTAGTAAAGGTAATTGTCCCATTCTTATCGGGCGACAAGAAAGTATTTTCGCCGCCTATCTTCCCCCCAGTCGGGTTGCGCGTCTTCGCGTGGCGTGACCATCCTGTAGCCGGCACCTTCCCCATGTGAGGAGTTCACTAAGGTTTTTTGTAGAAGAGGGTGAAATTGTTGGACCTCCGCTAATCCTCACTCCCTACACCAGATCCCCTGGGCGCTTAATTTTACTGCGGATTGTCCGTTTCACTCCATGAGGTCACTTCTTTGAGACCTTTTCGTTCCGCTGCAGCACCGATGGCTGCTTTTCCAGCGCTTAGTAGTATCTAGTGGTTTGAAGAACCCCTGTACGTCGGTAGACCACCCGTCCTTGTCCTCATCACCAACTTGACGGTGTCCCCTCACAACCTACCTCCCCGGTTCGGCCCCTCGGCTCTAGTTCTCCTTGAAGACCCATCGTACCAATTTAGCACCTAGTACCCCCCCGCCCCCCCCTCTTTTCCCCTCCCACCGGCTGACGGGCTTCTTTCTAGGTTTTCTATATCCTCAGGGCAAATTCTCAATGGGACCCCCTTTCCGCCTGAGGTTTACCCCGGATATGATTATCTTACATTGAGTTTGGTTGGGAGAGTAATAGCAGGGGCGAAGTCGAGGAGTTCTCTCACCCGATAAAGAAAGGAACACGTTTCGATCCAGACGTGTAGCCTTCGGTGCTGATGGCCTCGTTATGCTGTCTGCTTGCGCTTCGATATCAATCCCTCATCGTGTGGTTTTGTACTGACTCCCCCCATGCATGGTTCCGACACCCCCCCGATTCGTATTAGTTTTTTCAAATCGTACACCACCAGACTCTAGAGACAGTTCTTTTCGGAGCTATCTTGCCCGACTTCCTTTTCGAGCGCGGTTCATTTGGATGCACTCGGTCTGCTCACTGCACCTGCTCACCGGTCCTAAGGTCCCCCCACTCCACTTTCAATTGTAGTCTCCCCCCTTCCCTCCTCCCAGACTTTCTGTCCGCCTCGCTTCGCTACCGACGGTCCACGCCCCCTTTTCTTTTAATCTTTTTTATTTCCTCCTAGTAATAATATTATCTTTTGGGGCGCACCACAGAACGATTAAACAGCCCCGCGTCCATGACCTTTTCTCCTTTTCCAGTTCATGAGTTCGGTTCATGAATCTAGCAGAGGCGGAGCTATTTTTAGCTTGAGTCCGTGCCCCTAAGAGGCACTCGTGGTCCGAACGTTTGAAGTCGAGATTCCGAGCCGTGTAAGTATTCCCGACTCTTAAGTGTTTTGATAATGTCATCCGTTTTTTTCCTGTTGGCCATGGTCTGCCTCGTCAGGATGCTACCAGTTCCTTTCGCTAGGGGCCCTTCCTTAGGGTCCCCGAGGTGTTAAAGCCTTTATTCTCTTCTCTCTGCCTTCTAAACCTGTCAGCCACACCCTTCCTATGTGCGGCCATGCCTTTCGTGGCCAGCCGTTTCGTTAGTCGTCATTTCCGCGTAAATTACCTGTCTACTTGAAGCGATTTGGACAACCTATAGATTCCCAGAGAGTTAATTTCCTACGTCTCTCCCCGCTGTCGCAAGGTTCCGGCCGCCCCTGGTGCTTTGTCCTCATATTTCATCAAATGTTTTTCTGACGCACTGCGTGTACCTTGTCTTGCGTCCTCTTACCTTTTCACACGAGTGCCCGGTCCAGACGCCTGTCCTTTAGTACCAACTAGGCCCGAGAGTGCTTCAAGAGCGGTCCTTATTTTAAGTCTCTGGTTTACCTTTGACCTGAATTAAAGACCCGAGTTCACTTTTATATACGTTGTCAGTGCAGGTCGCGAAGGTCTTTCCGCTTCCCTACTTGCCTCTTAAAGTACCTGCTCTGCCCTCTTGCCCATTTTCGTTAAGGGTCAAGCTGCCTTTCCGCCATCTGCTGCGTCAGGCCCTTCGTGTAAAGATTCTACCCAGGGACTGTTTTGCCCTCCTACCCCAGTGAAGATCGCCCCTCCTTTTTGACGGAGGCCACCTTCATGAGACCTCTACCCCCCTGCCAGTAGTTGGTATCAAGATCGTGTCTCTTGAGACGTTTCCCTCCCCCTGCCGACCTGAGTCCGTTTGTAATTTGCTTCAGCTGCAGCGCCTTGTCTTTGAGGGTTAAGCCCCCGTTCCCTTCTGGGGTGACCCCTGACCCCTTACTCTTTTCCCTCCTCCTACGGTGTTGGTGGATCTCCTCTAACCCGCTGCGTGGTTTGTAACTAAAGCCGACCCAACACATCCCAAGTTGGAATTACCCCCACTCCCGGAAGAACAGGACGGAATTTCGTACGAGACCGAGTGCGAGTCCACCAGCCCGTCTGGTATCCTCTTTGATTCAAAACTCCTGGAGGGATTCAGCCGTGATACTCAGTATGGAAGCAGCCTTAGGCGCGGATGGAGACAGGCCACGTCACCTTTATAAGAGGTCAAACGATTCTTCGAGGAGACAACGTCTTGTCTTCTCGAGGCCCCATTTGGAGTCAAAATGTTTTCAAAGTAGTAAGTTCAAATTTCTTTCATTAATGTCCTGTGTACACCCCATCTTCCAGGGCACCCCCCCTATCCCTCGCCCACCGGCCACGGTCCGCCGTCTTCTGGTATCGGGTCGTGTTCCTTTATGATTCCCAACCCTGGCCCCAGTCGTCCCTTTGCCGCCCCTCCGCCGCGCCCATTTTTTTCATTTGCCTGCCGTACGCCCCTTGGGGCTAGCCCTCCGCCTCGCCCGCGCCGTTTGCCCCCGCTGTCGACCCTCTTATGCTCTTTCGTCATCACTCTGGACATGAGTTCCCCCCCTAAATTCCCCGACCAGTTTTTTTTCCATCGATAAGATCATGCGCTGGTATCTTTTTGAGCAGTCAGTTACAGACTTATCCGGTAAGCTCCCTCTGGCCCCTTACTGCTCTGATTTGCAACTTTTCCTTTGTTCTTCCTTGTTGTGTAGCCACTCCTGTTTTCTTTCGGTCCGCCTGTCACCCCACCTTAGGCTTTTCTTGAAGACCAACATACATCGAATTGCCACGAGGGAAGTTAGAGATTGCAGGTCCGAACTTACACACCCGACCAGCGTTAAGTTCATCTTGATCTCTCTGAGAGGTAGGGGTTGAGGACGGCCCTTTAACGTACCTTTATCCTACCCAAGGAACGTCTTGCCCCGAGGAGAGTATGAATTTTCCAACCCGCTCTTTATCATTCCCAAAGTCCACTCCTCAGTAATGTCTAATGAGCACACGTCTACCTCCGGTGCGTGTTTGCTTCTGTTCTGGTTGAAGCCCCTCACTCTCTCTTAGTATGATTGTGGCAATACCCCACTTGTTTTACCTCGGTGGCCTTGGGCTTAAGGGGTCGGTATCCGTCTTTTCGACTTAGGGACCGGAGTAGGGTCCGGTCCGGGTACTTAGTTGGGGGGTTTGACTGCTTTCCGTGGGCGATCGTCGCTCCCGGATTCAACCTTTAATTTCCCCCATTGTCGTAGACAGGCCGTATTTGCAAGTGAAACCGCTCGCGGCATCTCTTTCTTCCTCAGGCCAAGTCACTTCTTTCTTAGAATTATCGTCCATCAAGCATGTCTTCTGTTTTTTGGGGACTGACCACTTGCTTACCCTTGTAATGGAAGCCTCTAGTCACCGCCCCTTGTTGGTCCGCCCTCACCCCAGAGATGGTCTCCGCGCAGCGTCCCTCCTGTTCCCTTTTTGAAAACCCTGAAGCAGTCTACAATCCGGCCGTCATTCCTCATGATCATCGTCGTTAGTTTTTGTTTCTTTAAAGTATAACATAGAAGAGGAACCAGACGCTTTCTCCTTCAAGAATCTCCCTTCCACTGCCGCCCCTGGGCTCCATGCGTTTTTTCCCCACCAGATGCATGTGAGACGAGCCCCAACGAGGCACCTTCACTCATAAAAAGGCCTTTTGTTTTATTTTTCCTCTGTAACCTTTTTTTTTGGTGCATAGGTTTATTGTCCGTTGATGTCCAATCAGATAGCATTTAAACGTTGTAAGACAGACGTTGCCTCTTAGTTAGGTTAGAACCCCCGTAAAGGTGTATCTTTTAAGTCCTATGGTGCCGCTTTATAAAGTTCGCTACTATGTCTGGACTCCCCCCCACATGCATAGATCATTCGGGCGAACCGAGCTTTTTGACAGTTTTTTTATTGTTATTCCGAATTCCATAAGAGTAGGTCTCCAGAGCAATAATTGTTGGACTCCCCTTGCAATCTGACCAGTTTCCTTTGACGCGTGAACGTCCGTGTAGGCTTTCCAAACAGGTTGTCCTAAGTATACACCGAGCGTCATAAAGGGACCTTCACGTTACCCTTTTTACAATCTTCGTCGCCCCTGCCGACTATTAGAGAACCGTTAGTTTAGGGAGGAAACAGGCCGTTCCAAAAGTGCCTCTTACTTGCGCCCTTTGGTCATCGGTGAGTCCAGGACGCCCGTGCTCGACAATACCGCGTCTTTGAATCTTTGGCTTTCCAGAGTTAGAGACGGGCCTCATGCTTCAGACTCTCTCACTGCGGCCTTTTTTTTCCGCGGTAGCGTGACTCGCACGTGACTCATCGTAACTTTCCAACCGAAACCCTTTCCGTAATTCTTTCCCCTGCACGTCCCTGATAGCCCTCGATCTGGAATACAATACCTGACCTTTAGTACCCCCTCGGAGAGACTTCAGAGTCGTACCTTTGCTCGAACCTTGGCTTCCCCCACCCTATTTTTTTACTTATGAAGGCTTTGGATTATAACCTTCAGTTTTAAGAGGGTTCTAAAAACCCGTTACCGGCAAATTTTCCCGACTGAATTCTCCGTCGGTCCGCGATCTCTCGCTTTCGATCGGACCCCAAGAGAGACAACGCAGACATCTACATTGCCCCTCTGCACTTTTCCCCCATTTGCCTGTCGTGCTTGTCAAACGGTACGCTTCAATTCCCTTGAACTCAGTCCGGAAAGGAATTTTACCCTGAAGTAATTCCATGGATTTTCCGTGGGGAGGATAAAGCGGATAAGTATCACTTAGGAGAGGACCCGTCCTTTCTACACCGTCACAAAGACCCTTGAGTGCCTGTGTCGGCAGTAATGTATGACTTTCCTTTGCCTTCCTTCCCCCGGAAAGGAAGAGGGCTTTTTCGAATCGCCGAAATCTCAGTTGGCCTGTTGCCCCGCTGTGAGAGGGCTTGGGAGCAAGTTTCCAGATACGTTTCTACGGCGGGTCTGACCACAAGGAATCGTGGTTGTGGCCTCTGCAAGACCTTTTTACCTATAACTGGTGCGCAATTCTCGGCTGAAGCTCCAAAGTCTAAACGGAGTATTTTGATCACGCTCATAGCAACAGTTCGCCATCGAGGGTTCTGGTGTCGGATTAGTCCCTTGGCATTTGATGGCAGCCTGGCGTTCTGGGAGACTGTTACTGCTTTCGCCGAATAAGTCTGTACCGTTGGTTTTCCCTCCTGCTGAGGGGGGAAGAGAGTTTCTTGGCTGGTCAGAGTCATTGACCCTTAGTTCGGGACGCCGTTCCGACCATAGCGATTCTTTCCATCTCCCGGGCTGAGTCTTCGTCCTCTTGTGGTGTTTCTAGATCCGTTTTCCTGATGACCGACATACCCAAGTCTTTTCCCTGATAGTACTCTCCTTATTAGTTCTCCCCTTAGGTAACCTCCACTCCCCACAGTTCTTATAGGACGTCAAATGTAGATCTTGCCCCCCCCGGTCGAATTTCCTTCTTCACCCCTTTTTTCTTTAAAACCGGCCATCCCCCTCCAATGGCCGGCCCCCCTTTTTTCTACATTGCCGACAAGCCGTTTCGCCCCCGTCACAGCAACCTTTCCCTATGAGCTCCTTTCCCCTTAGTTAGATTCGAGCACGTACCTACCTGAGTTTCTTCTTCTAGCAACGTACTCTGGCGCACCGATACGACAAGCCGGTCTGTACCCCAATAGGTTTCCCTTCCACCCCCCCTTGAATGGTATTGCTTCCTTGTCCCCACAACCCGCCCTTCCCACCCATTGCATTTACAACCCTCCAAATCAAGAAGCCTCAAAGAGGCGCCCTCACCTACTGGAGAGTCGGCGATTTGCGAGCAATTTTCATCGGGTGCCTGACCCACGAACCTCGTAATTTTTTAACTGCAAGCAGCCCCTTTTTAGCATTTTGTACTGAGGCTTAATTTTCTTACTGGAACTTTTGCCCCATTTTGACGCCTGCATAGGAGCGAATTTTTTGCCCTGAACAGTCCTCCGCGATGCGTTTCAGCTAGTCGTCCGGGTGCCTTTGAAACCGTCCGTACCCTGTTTTCCTCCCGACCCCGAGTCTTTTTCCCCCCATGGTCAGCCATCTAGACAGGTTCGATGGATTGCGTTTATCTCTGCGTGGATCGCTATTCCAGACGAGTGCCGGCCGCATCGAGTCCGCCGGTATTTCCCTTATTATGCCCATTTTTCCAGGCCCTCAGTCTAGCCGAACCGGCCTTATAATCAAAGAATTCCAGCGTCGAGAAGCCTTGCATCTCTTCCTTCTCAACTTTATCGCTCCCCTCTTCTAGCCGTAGTTGGGACGAAGTGCCTTAGGGTCCTCAGTCCTTCGTTAGGAAGATTTTGCTTGCCACCCTGAGGTTACCCTCCTGTTTTCTCATTTACGTGTGGCTTCTACCTTTTTTTTTCGTAGACCCCTCGTTCGTACCTCCTCCTTTTTCTAGCGCTCTCCTTTAGTCCCCCCCGTCCGCACTGAATATGCCGCTTACTAGGTCTTTATGCGTTTTTTCGAGCACCCTTACTCCTCCTCTCTTCTTCCCCCCCTCTTACGGAAGTATGCCCCATCCTTGTCGTAAGCCTATAGCCCTCCGAGCACGAGTGTTTTTGTTCGACGGCGACCTAGGTCTCCGGCGGTCTTTTTACCAGCCCTTTTTTTCGTAGCTCCTATTTGTGGTTCTTTACTGGAGAATCTAGTACATATGTACTTGCCGGACAACGTTTCCGGTGCTCTGAGCCAAGAGATTTCGCTGTGGACGCATCTGCTGTCCCCCCGGTCGTGACGTGTAGGTAATCGGCAGCACTTCTTTTGAGAACCTCCTCATTCTTGTCTCTTCTGACAATCTGGGCTTTCCTACCTCTAACCTTTCATGTTAGAAACACCCGACCAAGAATACCCATTCCTCCCCAGCCTGAGGTGAATTACTCCCCCCTGCCACCCATTTTGTGTATCGTGTCCCCTCCGTATATACTATGAGGAAGACGTTCGAGTCATAGCCAGTCCCCAGAAGGAAATACCGCACTCCCTTTGCAGTGAGTTCTGCAATTTTGGCTAGTTCTTTATAACTTGAATTAACCATGGTCGGCCCCTGGGTTGCGCTGCCGGGTCATTTTCTTCTGCGATTCTAGTTTCCTTCTCCCGGAATAATCTACGGAAGTGCTTCTTTTCCTCCGTGAGTTGAAATTAACACTAGAACCAATACCGGCACATGCGCAGCTGGTGTCTCTGCCCGCTGCTTGAGGCTCTTGGTTCTAGGTTGTCCGGCGGCGCTTTCTCACTAAAGGCCTCTTTTTGTCCGTTCGTAGTCCATTCTGGCAGGACTCATCAAGCTTTCGTACAAGTTGGTTTTTTCCGCTCCACTCTCGTCGTCCCCCAACAAACCAGCCGCTAATACATTATTGAGTTTTCGCGGCGAGGCCTCTAGATATGCGGCAGGTTCGAGTCCCGTGGCACTACTTGTGTTTTGCCTGAAATTCAACCAGTTCACCCATTTTTTTTTGACCGATATTTAAAAAGAAAGTCCATGGGATCGGCCTGACCCCCGGCCCCCAGGCCCTTTCAATCCTTTCTTCAGATAATCCCCCTTTAGTCTCCCCAGGCCTCCCCGTGTCCCGCTGGCGCCAGAGGAAATCCCTACAGATTTTCTTGCGGTTCCTCTCCCAGCAGCTCTACACCGCCTTGTTTGCCCCTTTTTTTTATTGGCCCCATTCATGATTTCTTCCCTTTTGGAATTCGCAGATTAAGCCGACGTGATGATCTGAATCACGGGGACCGTCATTCGTAGAAGGTCCCGCGCCGCCCGGACTTCAAGGGACTGGATAAGGATTCATCAGAGTGTCTGGACGGGTGGCAAGGAGGACACTGGTCCTCCTAACCTACTTGTACTTCTATTTCTCTTGGTTCCCACATAGGTCTATTTGGTTTACAACGGAGGAGCGATTTATCTCCATCTCGGCCAGGTTTTGGTCCAACCTTTGCCTCCACACCCCCGTAAGTCCTCCTGACCGGTCGATATTGCGGGACAGACGTTTTCTTCTCTCGCGATTGTCTCTTTTTTTCCCCTTAGACTTTTTTTTAAGTAGGCGTCTATCACCCCCTCCGATCAATCCGCCAGATTAAGCTCAAATGGTAAAGCTGTCCCATGTTTTTGATCCAACGGTTCTCTTTTTTGCTCGTTAAGAACTATTTTCTCCTTTGTAACCTTCCTTATTTCGTTCGTTGGTATAGATTCACCGGCCCTGGTGGACCTTCATATTGAGCCTTCTCTTGCCAGACTTTGGGCAAGCTTCTGTCCTTGGCAACTTTCTTGGGGAAGCCGCCGAGCTTGGATTTTTGGTTTAAAAGCCCTTTCTCCTCAGTCCTCAGTCGTTGTTAAAGAATGAATTAAAGAACGGGATATATGTCCCCCAATAACAGTCGGAGCGCTCCTAAGTCTCCACGCGCTTGCCGAAGCAAGATTGTGATCCGAGCCGTTCTTTTTCACTCTTGACGGAATTGTTTTGTTCTGATGATTCTCCTTAGCGCGATTTACGCATGAGGGCCATCCCCCGTGTATCACCCTCATCCCGAAGTAGTTTTTTCCCTTTTAACTAATTTCCCTTCCTCTGGAGTGCAGTTTTCCTCCCCCGGCGAGGAAGGGAACGTCCGGGTTAAGCCTTGAGCACACCACTGTTATACTTTCTGCCTTTTCTTTTTTTTTCCCCGAGAAAAACGTCCTCTCTTTCTTATAACAATTATCTCTCCGTTACATCCACACGTGTTCGAGCTTGGTCACCCCTTTTTCTTGCGTGGGGGGCGGCAACTCAATCATACCCTTTAGTGGGTTCCCCACTGCCGGTACGTCCGGACTTCCCTCTCGATACGAGGATAGTCTAAGTTGGATACCTCCTCTTTTTTTCCCCAACCTACAGCGGGTAGAGTTGCTCGACCTGATGGCCCCCGTACAAGCAGTCTAGAGGCTGCTTTATCTTCCCCCCCCCTTGCCCCGCGTGTTATGCCAGTGGTCCCCCTGTCTGGATAGCAGTCACTTGCCCCGGCCCCAATACGCGGACCTAGTTCTCCCCCTCATCGGTGGACTTGATACGAAAGTGTGATGTCCTACCCCTCCGTGTTTCAACCGCTTTTGCCCCAAGAGGAGAAAGGACTTTTCCGTCCTCCTAGATCCTTTATTTTCTTTCTTTTCAGTAAGTCCCCCTCCTGCCCGCAATCATTCACATAGATGAATGCAGCAGTGACACCTCCCTTCTGATGGACAGAACTCCTTTTATCTAGCTGACGAATGTAAGAAAGATTTGACCTCCCGACATAGAGTTCCAGATTGGGGACTAACTTTTGACCCGGTCTGTAACACACTTTACAGGGGTCTATTTCGATACTTCCGCTGGTGATTAGATTTTCTTTCCTTAAAGTTTTAGTCCGCAGTTTTCCTTTACGTTCAATTTCCGCAGCAAGGTAAATGCCACTTCGATGGAAGGGACCCCCCAAGACTCTTACTGGTTGTTTGATTCTCCCTCGCGTGTCTCGGTATGGAGATATCGGATCAAGACTGAACAAAACCTCGCCATGACTAAACTACCATCTTTTCATTTTTCCCCTTTTTTTACTCTTCAGAGAGGCTCCCGTGCCCCTCCTATCAAAACGCCCCTACCCTCTGGCCCGTTGATCGTGGGCGAGGTTTAAGTACGACCCTTCGCTTACCCTCAAACTACTTTCCCAATGAACAAGGCGTTTTTCGCACGCATGACCTTGAATCGTTATCACAGATATACCACGGCCCCTACTCCGTGCCCTCCTCCCGTCCTGAAAGATCTGGTGTTTGCATGTTGGGTGTCCGCAGCTCGCATCCCCCCCTATTTAGGGAGACTCGGTTCATCGCGAGGTGAACCTCTTCTGCCCGCTATACCGGTGGGGAGTTTCTAAGCGTGCAGCGGGTCCCGGGTCCCCCTTTCTTCCTTTTACGTTTCTTAATCCCTTTCAGCCCCGTGGCCCTTGGACTCGTTCTCGAACGGTGAAACTTGTATTGCTGCCTGCGATTTGCCCGTTCCCCCCCCCTCCTGACTCTCCTGACTTGCCCTAGATCGTTACCATTAATTCATCGTCTCTCTAGATCCAGATTGTTAGTTCCGCGTGTGGGGTTCGACTGAAGTTAGGAATTGCTTCCCTTGTTCTTGGCCCCACGCGTTCTGCGTGCCCCAGCACAGTTCTAGACTCCGAACGCTTGCTGTTTGCTCGGATAGCGCCGCCTTTAGAACTTAAATCCCTTTAGTTCCTTCACAGTCCTGTTCTAATCCAGAGTTCATCGGTATTTTTTTATCGTCCCTCCCCCCCCGGCTACACGTCTACTCTAATACGAAGATTTACGCTCCGATCATTTTTCGATCATGCATCATACCTTGTCCCACCGGTTACGCCCTTGCTGTCCACCCTGCTACTGACTATACAACCTTGATTGAAACATTCACGTACAAGTCTTATATTAGTTTCGCGGTTAATCGGTAGGTGGGCCTTGGGCCTTCTTGAGAGTTCCTTTCCATTTTCATTCGAATATGATGACCCTCCCCGTACCCCGTCCCTCTTTCAGTATCGTTTTATTTTCCTTCCACTCCAGGTCTTTTCTTCTTTCAGAATTAAGTGGCAGATGTTCCCCCCTGTACTGGTCGGCCATGCCAAACAAGGGTCATTCTCGTCCGAGATTTTACGATTTCCTGACCTCGATTTCTCGGAAATCACTTTTGCTCTCCTCTCTGATTTTCAACCAGGGTCCCCGCAAGTTTCCGTGGAAGCCTTCCAAAGGAAGGTTGTTCGGCGGTTACCTATTTCTCCCACCTATCTATTATCCCCCCCCCTTTCCTCTGCCCCCCTCCCCCCCTTACAGCGGTTTCATTTCGGACTGCCGAATCAGATTGCATTTGCACAATCTCGGTTCCTATAGTGGCGGCCACGACTGACAACACCCTCACTGTCTCCTCATTCCTTTTTTCCATTCTGGTGCCCTTTCTGAAGCAGTCTCTCCCCACACCTACATAATAAGAGAGGGTTTTTCCAGATTGGAAAGATGTGGATGCACTCCTCCTTCTTTCAAGATACGACGCGAAGGGCGTTTACGTCCGGGTCTTCCTCTTCTACCTTATGTTCTCCGACAATCCATTTCCATCCCCAACCCAGTTAAGGATCTTCCACAGTTTTTGTAGTTTACCTACACTTTTATCCGTACATAGGATATGTCCTTCCCTGATTCAGTCGTCCCAGTCGTAAGAGACGCGCTAGAGATCAAGAGTTATCTTTAGCATCTTATGAAACGCTTCTGCGCTTGAATTTTGTTCTGATCACCCGGCAGGTTTCTCAGTTCGTCCCCACCAGGTTTCACCTGGTCCAATTACAAGGATTTAAGCCCTTGCCCGGCTTTCCTTTTCCCGCGTATTTCTTCTCCTGCCGTCCCCTAGAGAGGAACCCCACCCATCCACGCTTCCCATGAACTGGCCCCTCCTCTCAAGGGGCCCCCACGTGCTTGTCTCGTCCGTCAACCCGGGTGAGTTTTACCTTCCCCCTTGCGCTAGATTCCAGGAAACTGCCCGATAGCTTTGAATTAGAAAAGGTCCCGATCTTCAACGAGCGGATGTTTTTACTGTATCCACACGTGGTAAACCATTTAAGACTTATCCAGTCACCACTGTCTTACTTTGTGATGTTTGTGCGCATTTTCATCGTACTAATTTTGGTGCAGACGACTTCCAGTTTCTGAGAAGCGGCCCTCTCGAACGCACTTTTTTTGAACTTATTCTACGCATGGACCCTCGTTGCGTAGGGGATATCATCCATTGACCTGGGTATATCGGCGGGTTGGCTGCCACCCCCCAGTCCCAATTTTCCACATCCATTCCCCTTGTGGAGTCCCCACATTTCCCGCCCCCCCCCGATTTGGCGCGAAATCTTGCAGAGGCGCGCTTGCGAGCCTACAAGACCCTTCCGTAGGTCGGCCTAAAACTTTTCTAACTCCTTCACCCACCATCCTCTCGATTTTTGTTCTTTTACGGGTGATACTTCAGTTCAGTTCCCCCGGTGATACTTGTCTTATTTGACTGGGCCCTATCCTCCGGAAGTCTTTGCTCCGATTCCCCCTTATTACCTACTTGCTCTCTGTTTGGGTGAACTGCCCATGGTTCACTATGCCGGGCCTTTTCTCCTGGTACCTAAGCCCCCTATCCACACTGTTCCTTAGTGCGACTTGGACAATCTAGATCTGGCCCAAGACCTTGAAACTTATTCTCTTTTTGGAGAATACGACATTTTGTTCTTGTGATATTGAGCAGACTCAACGTTTCCTTTCCATTGGTCGATCTTGCCCACGCACACCAGATGGTTCCCCAACTCATCCCTCTTTCCACTTTACCCACTCAACCTTACTAATCATCTCCCCTAGTATTTTTAGGATCTGTGGTCCCCCCCTCGCCCCCTTCCCCCTAACTTGTCTCGAAGACCTGATTGAATTCTGCCCCCACCCACGATGTTTCTCAAGAGAATTAATGACGTACCTAGCTACAAATGGTCAAACTCGCCCCCCGTATCACCTTGGGACCAGGATCTTTCATCAACCTACTGTTTTCCCACTTAGACTGCATCAAATCGAATGATTTCTTTTTGCCAGTCTGATAAGGAGCAACCTCCCTCCGTATGGCTTGTTCGGCGTTTTTAGAGAGCTCGTAAGAATCCTTTCTTTTAATCCCTGATTTGACCCACCCTCGTTAGAGAGAACGTTGACAACCCCGGGTCATTTTGCTTCTTCGGCCTGAAACCTCCCTATATACACTCATCTTTCTGTCCTTAGCCACTCCGCACGCCCGATCAACTTCTGGCTCCCCCCTTCTTTAGGATCTGAGAGAACGTCCTTTTCATGTTCGGTCTGCAGGCATCCTTAGTCCGCTTCACTGCCGCCATCTCAATATAGGCCTTGGGGTGACGGTAGTCTTTTCCGGGCCATTTGTTACCCTTTTTAAAACTTTGCTGCATTAGTTAGCAGACCTCCTGGTCGACGTCAGGATCTCTCGACTTTCCGCAGAGCTTCCATTTTTTAGTTTTACCGTCTTCCTACCAGTTTTGTGACTTCATCCCTCTTTACTTGTCCCCCTCTTGGTAGGACATGGTCTATTTGCATCTCCTTTGATCCCCTCCCTGTAGGACGCTTCCCCCTCCCACTAATCCATTCACGACATCTTTTGAAGTCAGGTTAGTCCTTCAAGTTTCCGGTCTTTTCAATGTTGCCCGACCTGGTCAACGATATATTCAAAGGTAGGGGGACACAGCCTTTCAGAATTCCTCCGAGGGGGCCTAGCCCTTCCTCTCTAAAGATGTATCTGAATCGTGGGATTTTTGGCGCGCCTTGACGCTTAGTTCAGAAAGGGAGCCCTCTTTTATGATCAGCGTGGATTTTACTGCTCGTTTAAAGCCTTCCCTTTTTTTGGCGTTCCGAGGACTTCCCTCGTTTCTTTTCCTTCCTTAGTAAGAACCCTTGCACGGACACCCCCCCCTCCCGTCTTAGGACTACAGCCATGAGTTTAAGCGCGCCCTACTCTCTAAACGAATACCTTCCTTGTTAGATTCTCTGTTTTATTCGCGCACGTTGATAATGACTTACTCCCTAATTGCCATTATTCCCTTCCATCCTGACCCCTTGCCATCTTGGTTTTTTTGAAATGGTGTAACTAAAGATTTGCGCGAGCAGCACTATTAGTGTGCTCTTGAGACCTGTCCGCAAGACCTAGGGCCAATCAGACATTGGTCCAGTCGCCATGTAATCTTAAGGGTTGAGTAACCCTTGCTGCGGGGAGAAGGACGGACAAGGGAAATCGTAAACGACCTTTCATCCCAGTTCCAATGGTGTCGAAGTCCACTTTTAACATCTTATTATCCCCCCGGACCTCCCTGAGCTTCTCAAGGTAGGCCGAAGGGAGTTCCTACTTTACCTTCCAAATCTTCTTTCTCGTTGATTTCAAACTCGTAGCGTGATCTCCCCCAGTTTGCTTGGGTCCTCCCACCCCCCCAGGCGGGGAACCAAGCTCATCTTTCATTCCTTTGAATCATCCACACCTTAGGTGGACGAACTCCACGAAACAAGGCGTGAGGCACGAGTACAGAGCCTTTCTTCGCTGAGGGCAGTCCTTAAAGGCACTCATACGTACCAAAAGAGGCTGAACCTAACCCTCACCTTTCCCCTGCGAGGGCTTTATTGAGTGAATGTGCCAAGGTTGAGACTTCTCGCACAGCTGCAATCACTTTCGGCCCGTTTGCTGCCTGTTTTAAGTATGATCCCTGCCCCCTGTCGCGCGAGGATCTCGATTTGAGTCGTGAGCCCTGCCTGCCCGCTAAATACTGCAACGATGATCCCTAATGTAGGAGCGAGCTGGTATCTGAGGAGTGGATATGTACCCATGTTTTATTAGCTGCTCAGTCACGCAGGAGAGACGTTCGGTAAAGCACTGGGCCAGTGTGTCCGAAGTTCCACCCCTATCTTCCCCAGGGGAAGATGAATCCCCTTCAGTCTTTCCAAAAACAGAGTCATTGCCTTGACCGAGTTTGATGCAGATAGATTAATCTTGTAAGCGTCCGTCCGTTCGTCTGAGCTTCGAAGTGACTAGCCCGGGCGTCAGTCCATTTATTCAGTTTAAACGGTTTTTTCCCCCATGACAAAGTACACACCTTTCTTTTCTGGTTTAGGCCCGTGCAAGACACGAGGTAACCTGTTGCAGCCATCGAATTCTCATATTTAGTTCCTTAAGCCCGAGGTACAATGTCCGTATGACCGAGTTCAAAACGCCTTTGAGTGAGTCATCGTCCACCAAGACCTGCCACAGGCTTTTGCAGGCCCGTTTTAGCTTCCCCCCCTTCCTGAGTAGGTAAGTTAGCATGTCCTTAAGAATGAGACGTGATTCAACCGCGGGTCCGGTCCCGTCCGTTGCAAGTACGAGGTACGCGCGTTAATGACCTACAGCAACGCGCTTTCTGTCCTCCAAGGAATCGTTTGGTGCATGTGTAATTACGGACGAAGAAGATTCTGAAGACATGTAAGAGGGTAACCCTTAGCGTAGGGGGAGTTACCCCCTCTCAGGTCTGATGACTTGTTATCCCAAGTCCTTAGTTAAGTCAGGCTATACTTCCCATTCTATGGCGCCAACTTACGAAACCAGTTATCGACTTGCAAATGATGATTATTTTTCAAGGTTTCTACAATCTTTGAGCTCTATACTGTATCTCCCGTCGCTTTTTGGTACCTTTCCTTTCCAATCTCGATAAAACCTCAGGTAAACGAAA
>Ga0179591_1375258_pt1 | contig 19708 bp, 23 predicted proteins | sample CZOMad2_1_08_16f_FD_182891 | JGI IMG/M metagenome (GOLD analysis project Ga0179591, IMG submission 182891) | Vadose zone soil fungal communities from Angelo Coast Range Reserve, California, USA - CZOMad2_1_08_16fungal (PacBio error correction) | ecosystem: Environmental > Terrestrial > Soil >... | reverse complement strand
TGTCTTTTAAATTGTTGGTAGAGTATAGGGCTGCGAGTTTATCTCTTTTCCCTTTTCTCGCATGCTGTCCCCCCTTTTTTTCACGATCCTTCACCCCATTTTTTTTTTTAGGCATGCTTTAATTTTTTGTGTTCTCTGTTAAGCCCATCAAGCATGGAGAGTAAAAATTTCTTTCAGACCCCCCCCCCCAAGTTTCCCATGAGGAACCCCTGCTAGTTTCCCGGAAGTTTACACTTTGTTTTTCCAACCTTTCGGGAGGTGAGGACCGAGTGTCCTTCTTTACTGTTTCCCTCTTTCTCGCCGATCCTTTTTCGTATGCCTTTGGTGTATTGCGAATATGTTTCTAACCCTCTCGGTTCTTCTCGCTTAGCCCTTTGTCAACTATTGGCCAAGAGCGCTCTCTTTTCGTATCCTCTCTCTTTTCCTCCTCTCTTTTGGTTTTCTCTTCCCCCCCTGGTCCAAATAGATGCTCGCTATTTTTACCCTGCTGTAACTAACCAGGGCACTGGCTCTTCGTTTTACCCTTCGATTTTTCTGACTTAGGGAAGATCCCCCTTACTTCATCCTCCCCCAGATAAGAGCGGTTAAATTTATCTTGTAGATAAGAACTTTCCAAGTTGTCCCTTACTTTTTTCCCCTGCGGCCCTTACGGTTGAAAGTCTTTCTTCCCTCTCGGGGTCCGAGAGTTTTTTCCTTGCAAAGTCAGTTTTAATGTGCGGGCCATTGTTTTTGAGCTTTCCAGCTAAACAACCAACCCTCCTACGCTTCCTGGCCCATTGTAGGGACTTAGGTCCTAGAAGATCCCCCCCACTCTTCCAGATTGAAAAAAGTTTTTTCCTCCATCCTAGGACGCGAAAACTTTCCCAACTTGTTTGAAAAAGTGTACATGACTCCATCCCCTTAAAATGCAACGTGATCCACGCCCATTTCTTTTGGTACTTGCGGTCGTCGTGTACCACCCCCTTACCCCCCTTTTTTTTACAAAAGGTCATCACTAAATCCGTCCAACACAGAAGGAATAGCTTGGTTCCTGTGGTACTTTGCCCCTTTTGACCCCCTTCTCCCTTGAGCTGAGCGAGCCCTTTTCTCATCCCAAACAACTTCTCTCCATTTCCTTTAGGACAGTTCACTTACCTCGAGTCACAATGCCCGAAACGCGACCATCGAACTTTCACCCTTCCGACGGTTTCATTTCACACTAATCCTCTCCATTCTCTTTTTAATTTTTTTTCCCCCCTTTCCCATCCGCTTACAGTCAGGGAATTATAGACTTTTCTTTCTAAACCATTAGATAAGGCCTGGCCCCAGAGTCCCCTCTCAGCTATTCATCTTCAGCCATTTTTTTTATGGTCCCTTTTCCGGCGCATTTCATTATAAGGAGTCAGAATAAAAACTCGGCCAGTCAACTTCTTGTTTCTTCACGACCCCTTTCCTCCACTCCCCATAACAAGGGATAGCTACAGATGAGTCTTTTTCTCCTTCTTTGGAGCCAGAGTTTTGTGTCCTTCCCCCCGCGGCCCTCTTATCCCAACTATCCCGCTTCATCCCTCACCCCTTTTCAAACGCCTCCCTCTATTCTTCTCCCGGTCCAACTGGAGAAATCCCCCCAGCCCCTCGTTACGAAACTTTCCTTTTCGTTCGTTTCAATTTTTCTGAGACCACTGAGAAAGTTGTCCAGCTTTCAATCTTCCCCCTTACAACCCCCAATTTAGCTACACCTACGCGATGTTTTCCCGACTCTTCTTTAATGTCACAAGTTGAGCCCCCCGGGGATCGGTTTTTTGCTTTTTCCCCCAGCTGGAAATTGTGATCTGTTATCCTCTTTCTTCGCCGTTCCGTCTGTCCCTATTCCGTGCTTCAGTATTAAATTCCCCCCCTCCGCGATAGGCTTTCTCATAGGACCCCGTCTCTTTCTCAGATTTTCCGAACCTCCTCCCCTTTTTTTTTTCAGAAAACAAAATTACTTCACTTTCCTTTTCTTCGAAGAGACCTTTCAAGTAATTGCTTCACCTTCGGACTGTTTTCTGCTGACCCTTCCCTAGCCATCTCTTCCCTTCCTTTAAAAAAAGTCTAACAAATCCCCAAATTTTTCCCCCCCTCGAGTCTGGGCGAGCGACCCCCCCCAACCCCTTCTCTCTCTACCCCCCTCGCAAGACCTTTTTTTCCCCTTCCCCCAAACTCTTTGAATCCGGTTTTCCTCTCTTTTTTTCCAGGAGGAGCTACATGTTTTGTTGCAGAAACCAACTCTTAACGGCCGCAATCGAAACTATCTCCCAAATCATCCCTTCTTCTTTTTCCCCTTAAGATGTAATAACGACTTCTTCCAACTTTCTGCTTATCTTCTTTCCCCCCTCCCCTTTTTGAGGAGTCACTTAGCCCCTGCGTCCGGACAGTTGATCTAGGTTATTTCCTCCGTCTTCTAGTTGGCTATAAGTTTATTATTTGGCCTCCTTTTTCCTAATGAGGTCGCCCACCCCGCCCCCTGCTGGACGGCAGAATATGAAACCGCCACCCCCAAGAAAAAGATGTTTCCCTGAGGATTATGGTTTCTTTGACCGATTCCTCTATATATTCAATGTAGTTGTGTCTTTTGAGTTTCCTGAATTACCGCTTTGGGTAGACCTTTTGTCCTTTTTCCTCTTCAGGTGTCCGTTCCCATCAACCTTTTACGATAGTTTTTCAGGGTTCGATGTCCTGTAACAATTCCTGGACATTTAACTCTCCCGACGATTTCAGAAATTCCTCGCCACGGTCGGATTTTTTTTTCTCTCGACCTTCCCTGTTCAACTGACAGAAGACGAGCTCCTCTTTCTTTAATTTTTTATGACCTACCGGTGGAAAAACGGCTGGTCCCGTCCTCGCCCTTTGAACCCCTTAATCCCACATGTCAGGCAGTGCAGAAGGACCTACCCTCTTGGATCCTTGTTCGAGTTCCGCGAAGTCCTTTAACCAGTAAGATGCAGGATCCGACTTTGTTAAAGATGTAGCTTTTAAACTCTTTTTTTTTTCTGACTTCGTTCCAGGTCGTCTAGTTTCCTTCCCCCCTTTCCTTTCTCGGCCTCACCGGAACTTTCATTTTTCCAGCCCCTTTCAGTGTCAAGAGTTCCTTTTGCGTTTCTCCAAGCGGTGTAAACCCCTTTTTTCGGTCGGTATGTAGCGTTGGTCCCTTCTCCATTCCCCTATTTGATCAGATGCAGGCCCTGTTAACCCTCCCCCTTTCGTTGGTCTACCCAACTTAACTAAAAAAAACTCGTCAACCGGTCCTCTATTGTACCCTCCTTCTTTTCTCCTTGTTATGTGACAAGGTCGTTCCCACTGTCCCTGCACTCTGTTTCTGAGCTCTTTACCCCCTCCTTCCCGCCATCCCGGCCTGTTCCCCTTTCGATCCTTGTTACAGAGGTATCAATGCTGATAATCGGCGAATGGTGCCATCTCCCTTTGATCTATCGGGCTAAACTTACCCTTTTCTTATTCAGTTGCCGGTTGATACCTGTTCCCCCCTATTCTTTTGAATGACACCTTTTTTTACTTTCAATGTCTGTACTTTTTCGCGTTTATCGGGATGGCCCCAGACCTCTATTTTCCTGCGTTAGTCCTTATCTCTCTTTTTTGTGTTCGGCGTCTCCTCTCCTTATGTATTTTCCTCAGTTTCCAAAAGTACCCCCCCAATTTTAAAGACCCCTTAGTACTTCTGTTTGGTTTCTAGGTTTCTGTTTTTTTGGGAAATGTTCCCTTTACTCCTCCTTCCCTTTTGACTCAAGGTCTGTTTGGTTTCAGAACGTTGTCCTTTTTGGCGTATCATTAAGATTTTCTTCTTCACAGTGTTCGGCGGCGTCTCGTTTTTTCGTTTTCTCCTCTCCTTTTTTCACGCAGTGCTGGTTCCCTTCCCGGTGAGAATCCCTTAACATCCCTTTAGGGTGAATTTTTTTATTATGGTGGGTGTTATTTTTTTGTTTAATTTTTCCTTTCAGACTCCCCATTGCAAATCCACAACGACTTTGCCCCTTCCTTTCACCTTCCTCGGATGCAACGATTGGCTGGCCAGGGCATTCAACCGAGATTTGCATTTCGGACCTCCCTTTTCGTCGCCTCCCCTGTCTCTTTTCTCCAGCGGTAGCCATTCTCGCCGATCTGAGCTGGTCTGCTTGCTTTATGGATTACCACGGTGCCTAACTCTCTGGTATTTTTATTCTACTCCCCTTTTCCGTGAAACGACTGTCTATTCCCAGATGATTTCGGAATTTCCATTTTACCTCTTTTCCTCTCCGTTGTTGTGTTGAGCCTTTCCTGAAAAATGTACATCATCACATCGCATGCTCGCTAGGCAATGCTTTTACAATGCCAATTGCTATGTCCCGAAGTAACATCTAGTCGCCCTTCGGACTTTCCCTTTAAACGACCGCTAAGGTCTCTTATCTAACTTTCATCCGTACTAAAGAGTTTCTAACCTTATTGTCCCATGCATCCCCCCCAACCGGTCCCGCCCCCCATTCCCTCCTTGAACTCAGTTTCCCCTCAGGTTGAAGGTTTGAGTACCTAAGAGGATTTCTCTTGCCCCTCCGGTTTTCTTTTTTTAGAATGTGCCTTCTATTCTTCCCCTCCCATCCGAACCCCCAACATCCCCCCGAATTCCAGCCTGCACAGTCGGAAGGCTTCCAAAGAGAAACCAGTAATCTTCCCTTTGAAAACAGTTTGGCCTCTTATCAAGTGATCCCCCCCCCCCCCCCAGACCCTATTGCGACACACTTGACCCCTCCCCCCTTTTTTATGAGATTGAACAAGTCTACCTGCTGCGCTCCCCTTCCCATACGTATACCCCGACCCCTTTTCCAGGACAGGCGTTTCGTTTTGTACCATTTCCACAACAAAAGTTCATGCGTCACTAACCCCCCCTTTTACGGCTAGAGCGTTCCCCCCCTCCTTTTGGTACCTGCCCGGCCGCACATCTTAAGAGTATCCCTTTAAAGCGATCGCCGCGTTTTCACCCCCGAAATTTAGATCGAGACGTTCCACCCTTTACTTGTCACAATGATTTCCCAATCACTCTCTCCTCGAACCCGTTCCCTGGTACGACGGTTTCATCCCCGATCTACTCCTTATATCTCCCGGCATTAACGCCTTTCCTCACTCCTCAGTGGCTCCGCCTCTCTCTCCCTCGCGATTTCAACCCCAGCCTGCCGATATCAGTATAGCATCTTTGGACATTTCCCTCGAGTCCCTCGTCTTTCCGTAGTAAGATGAGTCCATTTCACCCCCCCCCCAACCTTCTTCAAACATCTACGCCCCCTTTCTGTCACGACCCTTCTCGCAAATACCCCACCAGCCAATAACACAGCCCCATAGTCTCTTTAGCTTGTGAGTCCCTGTTGTTACAGGCATTGGCCCCTTCCATTTTTTTTTTTTGAGCCTGCATCTGATCATGACCCCCAACCTTACTCTCACCCCTAAAGACATCGGACCTCCACTTTCCCTATAGAGTCTTCCCGTTACCCTTGTGAGAAAACAGAAAAACCCCTCCCTAAAGTCCTCTTTTTTTTTTTCCTCCAAAGGTTCCGGGGCAAGGCACGTTTTCCCCCCCCTCCCTTTTTTTTTATCCTCCAGCCGACTCTGTGGAACGCTAACCCCCTCCCTTATTTTTTCGGGTCCCCTCACACATCCTTTTATTTAGCAGAATTCGTAACCTGTTAGGCGAGTTCCCCTACACCCACCTGGATCGGCGGTTCCTTTCCACTCCTTTTCTTTGTTAGCCTGTTTTCCCCCTCTCTCTCCTCCCCTTTCAGCGAATGTCCGTTTCCCTCTTTTAGTTGATTGCTACCATAACCACAGCGGCGTGATTTTCCCCCCTTCTATCAGATCCTAAACCCCGAACTTTCTCCTGTTTAAACAACTGCCCCTCTGGGCCCAAGGAATCGTCCTTTCCAAACTTTATCGATGTTTAAATCGTTTCCCTTCCACCCCGAGGAGGAAGTTTTTTGCCCTGCCTCACACTGCAGAACCAACTTAGGTTCTTCCTGCACCGCTTTTTTGCCTTCACCCAAATCCAAATTGAGCTCTCTTACCTTTAGCCTAATTATTACCACATCGTTACCTTCCCATTTTTTTTCCCTACCAGCGGTGCGGAGCTACTTTTTTCACTTCACCCTGAGCCCTGGCCGGGAAACTTTTTTCCCCAACCCCCCCCTACCTACGGCTTCCCTCCTTGTTTCCTCTGCTCCCACCTGAAAGGACGCCCCCCGGCGCTATCTTTTCTTTTCCCCCCCTCCCTTTTTGTTTCACCCCTTGCTTCCGTTTGATCAGATCGTTATCCCTCTGAAAGCCGCGTTTTCTTTTTCGTTGGTTTTCTTTACGGCCTTTTCGCTATGTCGAATTGAGGTAGCAACACCCCCTCGATCTTTTCCTGGCCTAATCTGAGAACCGAAACCCCTTACCCCTTCTATTCCGAGGATTGTGCTGTCTGACCGCTTTAATAGCGTCTATGATCAATTGGAGTTGGGTCGCTACTCGCCCGTTCCTTTCCGTTCCTTCCCGCCGGTCTCCCTGTTGTTCTCCTTTCGTATTTTCGTTACTTAAACGCTCCGTTAGTGCCCGACTCCCCCCCCCTTTTCCTGGAAAGGTCTGACACCTTTTCATTCCCTATTCCCCGCGTCACGTAATTTTGTTTAACTTAAGACCCCTTTCACGGCTCACTCCCACCTTGCGTCACTGGAGAAGTTTTATTTTTTCCTCCTGACTGCAACTCGGCGGAACGCCTCTCACGGCCCGATACTCCTATTTTCCAACCTTGCAAATAACAGCCACAATGTCCTTTTCCTCCTTCAAATTCTCGATCCCACGATGGTTTTCTCCTCTTTTCACCTCGCAGACAGGTATTTCGATTCTAAGCATAGTGTCTCCCCTTTTACCCCCCCTAAGGTTTGAGGGGTAACTTTCAGTTACAGCGTAGTCTAGGATGTTTTTTTCACCCCCCCCTCTTGGTTCGGCCTGCACCGGTTCCAATGAGTCTCCCCCCGTTTCAGAGTCCCCCGCGTTTGCTGTTTATCCCGTTCCCCCCAACTCTTTCCCTCTCTTTTTCTTCTCTTTATTACGGTCGAGGTCTTCCGTTCCTCCCTGTAAAAGGGAAAGGTTTTATGATTTAATGGGCTCCCCAGAAACCTCAGTTGGCTTACACCTGCCGTAAGCACAAATCTTCTTAATCTCCTAGCTTTTCTCGGCCGGTGTTTCTACTTCTTAAAGTGTCTGTCTTCCGAAATTCGGGCATATGTTTTTTTCGTATTTTTTCTTTTCTCCTCATGATTACTTATCCGACGGCATTCGCTATTCTCTCTTTCCTTCCCCTGGCTATCAATTTGAAACTCTCTTTTTCCCTGACCCTCTTGCTTATATAGGGCTCACTCTTTTACTACGTTTACTGATATCGCGGTAATCGGTGATACGCTCCTTTCAGTCGTTGAATGAACCCTTTATACTTTGTCTTCTCTGTTAGCGTATCGGGATGGCCCTTCTCTGCTTCATCTGTGCGTTAGTCCTTTATTCTCTTGATTTTTCTGCCGGCCCCGATTTTCGTCTTCTCTCTTCTTGCTCGGACAAGTAACAACCTAAGGCCCTTCACTTCTGTTGGGAGCGGCGGTTGTATGACTTTACAATTGGGCCATGTTCTAAGTCAGAAATGCCATGTTATAGAAAAGGTAGGTTGTTTTTGTGAGGGCCTTGGGGCGCTTGTTTCACTCTCAGCGTCAAGTGTTGGGTTTTTTATCTTTTCCTCTTTTTACAAACTTTTTTTATTGCTGTACATTTTTTCAGGTGACCTTTCTTCCCTCCCTTACAGGCATGCTTTATATGGTGTTTTGTCATTTCCTCCGCCATTTCGTAAGCCCCACCCCATATCCTTCTGTCAACCCGATTGGTGATCCGAACGGAGGCTCACCTTTTTCTCCTCTTCCCCTTAGTGGGGGGTGGAGGACCCTTCTTTCCTCATGGGCTTTTGAGACAGCTTTCTCCCCTGATCAGTTATTAGGCAGCTCCTGTCTTTCGTCTTCCCTGACTATGGCTCGTCCGATTTTATCCTTCTGGTTCTTCTTAGCATGACTTGCCATCCACTATTGGGCCCCTCTCTTTCAGAATTTTTCAGTCCGTTATTCTATCTCTTGAACAGTTTTTTTGTTTCTGAGAAACTGTTGCCCCATTCACTTCCCCATCTCTTCCTTCTCCGTGCGTTCACTGAACTTATTTCCTCTAAGAAGACCAGAGAGTATTGACCGCACACTAGTTTTCAAAGCATTTAACCAGCTCTCTAGTACTAACGGAATTCCTTCCCTTATCAAGCATTTCCTCCTGCGCAGAAATTTCCCCCTCGGCCCCCATGTGCAACTAAGGTTGGGGCGGCCTCCATTCCTCGTGGATTTACCAGCGGGTTCAGTCCCACCCTTCACGGTTTCTACGACCCGCGCAGCGGACAGGCGTGATGGGAAACCTCCAATCCTCCACTCCTAACGCCTGCCCCGAGAAAATGGTATTTTTTCCCGTCTTCTTCCCCGAGAAAAACGTAAGCCTCCCTTCCTTTTTCCACAGTTTGGAATAGTTCAATAAATCCCTATCCTTCTGCCCCAACTTGAACGCTGAAGATGCCAAAAGGTCCCCTTACTATACTCAAAGCAAAATCTCACCACTTTTTGGTCAGGAAAGTGCGGTTCTTTTTCCCAAGTCCCCCTGTACACGGAATGGTCACTACCCAAACACCTCCGTAAGAGCTTCCCCTTGGTTTGTTCCATTCCCTTGAAAGTATCCCCCTTTCGAGAGAAAGCGATAGCATTGAATCGCCCCCTTTCTCGATCGAGTCCGGTTCCCCTCCCCCCCCCCCCCCCTCGCGTCCAATCTTTACTCCTCACCTTCCCCCCATACGAAACCTACCCCCACCCCGGTGCCAAGGTTGTTGATTTTAGGACTTTAATTCAACCCCGCTTTCCTCCAGGCCTCTTTCATCCGCGATAATCCCCCCCCCCACTTCCCTTCGAATTTGACGTTTCTCTTCTATCTATTTCATGCGAGTGGAACCCCTTCCTGATGTTCATTGATAGCCATTCCCTTTGTCCTGGCTCTGGAACATGCGCGGATTAACGTTTGACCTTAGCCGATGAGTCCAGCATCCCCCCTAAGCCCCCCTTGGTCCCAAGGATTCCATTTATGTCTGTCACGTTTTTTCCTCCCCAGCTCCCCCCCATAACCAGTCATAGTACTCAGATTCTGGCTTTACGGCAGTTGGTACTAAATTTTCTTTTGGAGCCGCGCCCCTCTGAATCCTCCACTTACAGATTGTCAGTTCCGACCCCGCTCACCTCCTGACCTCATCCTCGTTTTATCCGTTTACCCCTTGTCGCACCCCTCTGCTCATCTTTTCCACTTTTCCCCCCTTCCTTTTGTTCCCGGTTAAGGCCCCTAGACAACGGAGCCCTTTTTCTAATCCACTAGACGAATCTGGAACGATGTCCGAACCTTATTGGGAAAAAGCTATAACCCCCCATTTCTCCTCCTGAGCCTGTGGCTGCGTTACTCTCCCGACCAATCTTCCCCTTTTTTTTCCGGATTGCTCCTTTTTAAAACCTGTCTTTTTCTTCAATTTGATTTTCCCTGCTATCCTGTTTCACAATAGGCTATTTCTGATGTCCGTTCCATCTTTTTCCATACCCACAGCGGCCCTCTTCTTTCCTTCCGTGTCCAATTCTTTCTAATTCTTCGAAACCTTCTCCTGCGCATTTGAAGTTAAACACCCCTCCCTCCTATATTCGAAGGTGTCAGTTCCCGGTTTTCTCAATCCCCGTCTCCCCCGGAAGCCTGTTTTTATCTCCCATAATAACACTTCAGGAAAACAGTTTCTTCCCCTCGTAGTCATGCAAACCTTGGACTTTTTTCCCCAACTCCCCCCCCGAGCTTTCCTTCCCTCGAGACAGCACCCTAACCTCCTCCTTTTCTCTTCCCGGTTTCGGTTTTCTCATCTTTTCTCGATTTCGGGCCCCGTTTCCCCCACCTCAATTCTCCCCCCTCTTCCATAGAAACGATAGCCAACCCTACCTGATACTTGACTCCCCTCTTTCTTCTCCCCTGTCCGGAACGCCGTCTTCCATCTCTTCCCTTTGTTGGAGAGAGATAATAGGGTTTCTTCTCCAGTGATGAGTACCAGCTTTAGGAGCCGTAGGTCTTATTTCTATAAGTTTTAGCCTGCGTTCGAATTGAGGTTCCCCCCACTGCCCTCTTTCATAGCATTGAGACCTTTACCCAACTCTCAAAGAGGGGACGAGGATTCTTTTTTTTTGTAGAACGATGTATCTCGATGATCAATTTTGAGTGGTTCTTCCCCTGTTGACTATTACCGCTTTGGGCTACTTCCTCTTAGCGGCGGCGGTTCCTGTCCCCCAATCTTTTACTCCCTTTACAATTCCTGGGGCCTTCTACACCTTCGAATTTAGGCCGGCTTTTCAGTAATTTTGTTTAACAGCACGGCGACTTTTCTTTTTTTCCTATCTGAAAATAGACTTGAAGTTCCCCTTGTCGCGAGCCGCCGCTGTTGGCCCGGACTCCTTCTCCCCTCTTTTGGAACCCTTCAATTCTTTTCCTTCTGCATCATTTTGAAACATTTTTTCTCCCCTTTCAAGGAAGGGGCAGACGTCCTCAATCGATCCCCCTTTGTCAATCCCCTTCCACCGACAGGGTATTGAATTATGCCGTATTCTTATTCTTGTGTAGCTTTACTTTCCAAATCTCCCCGTTCGCAGAGTTCGCTATTCTTCCCCCTTTAAACCTCCTTTTGTGTTTCTTTTGCAAGGAACTGAGAACTTTCCCAGTTCCCCCGCTGTTTCGTTTCTCCAGTTTTCCCCCCCAGGATAAGCGAGTAGATTTATTCTTTCCCTTAGTCTTTCTTACTCAGACCCCTCAAAGAGGGACCTCAGTTTTTTCTTCTACCTTCGCTCCAAAAGAAACTCGCCTTTACACTGCCCCCTCCTCCCCCACATCGCTAACCAGGATCGCTTCTGATTGGTATTGGAGGCAGGTTGTTTATTTATCCCCCCCCTCTTGAAGATGAAATGTCTCCTTGTTTCCCATATTTCTCTTTTTATGAAGGGTCATTCTTACTTCCGTTAATAAGCGTAGGTTTTCTCCCCAGGTAAACCCCCAGATTGCTTGCCTATGATAAGAGGTCCCTTGTCCCCTTTTTCTTTTTTTTTTTTCTTTTTTGTTTTCTTCAGCTTTTACTCTCCCTTCTATCTATATGGCTAAACATCACACTCAGGACGATTATAGTCCCGTCGACTGTGACAACGTATTTCGAGCTTTCATGGTTCAACCTCCGCGTTTAAACTTTCCCCTTTGTGGTTTCCCTCTTATTTTATAGGGTTTCCCCTAATCGACGCGAGGAGATTTCGTCTTCCTTTTTTCTATCAGTCGCGATCTTTGGTTGCTTCCCTTTCATCTCCTGTTTTAGTGCGACGGGACAAATTCCCCCCTTAAGATTTTAGTCCTTCTGTGGGATTTTTTTTTTCTTTGTTGACCATCCTTTTGATTTGGGAACTGTTAAACGTCTCCCACTCTTCCCTCACATTCTTTTCCTTCCTTAAGTTCTTTTGGTTATGTACCAACCCCAATACTGTCCCACTTCCCAGTGTTTTTGGCGGTCTGTAGTCTGTCGTGTGTCCACATTTTGTTTCCCGTGTGGTTGGTTTTCTTGTCTTTCTTTTCCTCATCCTCCCTTACCATTTGCTCCGGTTTTTTCTTCCTGTTTTTGTCTTGGTCATGTTAAGCACTCTGTTTTCAGCACTTGTAAGCCCACCCAGACTTGCCATGAATGAACTCTGAGGGCCTTCCCGAGGAGGCGACACAGGATCCCATTAGTTTCCCGCAGTTCGTTGCCTGCTTTTCAAATTCTTTTCTCCCTAGGTCGACAGAGTCAGTTTATCGAAGATATGCCTGGTTGATTCGGAACTGTCGTAAGATCCAGTCTTTTTTTCTTTAGCCATCTACCTTTCCCTTTGACACGCATTGGCCACTTCATTCCCCCCTTCTTGAGGCAGTTATCTCTTTTTTATCCGTTTTTTTTTTTCCGGCGATAAACGGCCCCTCTGCCTCCTCTTGGCCAATGCTTACCCGGGAAAACCAAATTAGGATCCCCTGAGTGCAATTCGCCCTCCTTTTCCTGGACCTCATACCAGCTTTCCCTTCTCTCCACGGAATCTTCGAGCCCGCCTTTCCAACCTCTCTGAGACTGCGGTCCGCCACGGTTATGCTCCGTTTCCCCCCCTCCCTTTTGCAGGTAAGATACCCTCCTATGGTTAAGTCAGGTTCCCCCCTAACTTAGCGGCAAGATTGAGGCACATTCCCCCCCCCATATTAAGAATGCCCCCTCCCTTTTCTAGGAGGGAGTTTCACCCTTCCTTTCAAAGCCCCTGTAAGCACCACCCGATGAAAACAGTTTGGCCACATAGTCAGTCCTCCCTGACGCGACCCCACCCCTGACCTTGCCAAGTAGTAATAGATCCCTCAACAGATAAACGACCAAGACATTTCGTACAGGAATGCGGTCGTCGGTTCCCCCTTCCCCCCCTTTACAACGGCTCTTTCACTAACCCTCAGTCACGAGGATTTTTCAAGAGCGGTAACTCCCGGGTACCTTTAACTGTCCCCGTCGAGAGCTCCCTCCCCTTACTCCCCAAAATCTCGCCTCCTTTTTAGCTCCCCTCTCCGGCTAATAACCGTCTCTCCTGCGTACGCCATGATGTATGACCCCATCGAACAGCACCCCCCCCAATTTCGTTGGTCCCTCCCGTCCCTTTAATTCAAAAAATCCTGAAGTATCATCGTGATCAACTGCATTAAACTCCGTCCTTGCATTAATAGCCTTGTTTTTCTGCCCTCGCGATAGCCTGGGCGATGTGGTTCAAACCAACCCTCTCTTTAAGTGAGCAATCTTTTTGACCCCTTTTCTAATAGACGTTCCAACGGAGGTTGATTAACGGATAAAGATTCAGAACCCCTCCAGCCCACAGAGCCCAATTCCTGACTTATGTCGCCTTCCCAGACCCTCCATCCAAACCGAAGACCACACCTCTCTTTGCTTAGCCGGTGGAGCATGTTCCGTGGGTAGCCAACTGAGTTTCCTTATCCCATCCAGGAAAACCTTTTCCTTTCTTTAATTCACCCCCGCCAACTCGGACAATACTTGACACTCGATGTATCGTTTAAACCCTAACCCCCTCAGCCTCTGTAAATATATTTCCACTGTGAAGCGAGAACCCCCCTTTAGTTTTCTTCCCTAATACCTTCACCCTCCTCAACCCCGCTGTGAGGTCAAAAGCTACAGGTAGTTACTCGTTTCTATGTATTTTTTTCTGTCTTTTTTTGCGTTTACCCCAACTGTTTTCCTGGGGTAGTGTCTTCCTTTCTTCTACCTCCTTTCCTTTCTCTTTTTCTTTTTTCAAAATAGGCTTCGCCGTTACAGACTGCTGACATTTTTCTCTTCCCGCCTTTCCCCCCTGTCTTCTAAAGTGTTGAACCATCTCCCCCCCCGACCTCTCCGTTATGCCCTCACAAAATTATTTCCAGGGCCCTCTGAATTATAGGCCTCCCGTTTTCAATTGTTACAGGCATCGTCCCCAAGACGTTCTTTTCTAAACGGACCCGCCGCCCCTCTCTCCGGCACCCCCATGGTCTACCCAACTCCGGTAATTCATTCAAATGCTCGTCTTTTCTAATCCCCCCAACAAAGCTCCTCGGCATCCAGCACCCTAATCCCCCCCTCCTTCCCATTGTTTTCCTTTCCATTTTTTTTCTCAGATCTGTCTTCCTGGTGAGAGAATTTTGTTCACTTTTCTTCCAAACAAGGGGAGGGGCCTTCCTCCAATCGAAACTATAAGCCAACTAAGTCTTTTCATTTATAACCGATTGATCAAACTGTTTTTCCGCCAGGAGATTACCCCTTCATGTTCATACCCATAGTGTGTGTTGAGAGCTCACCGGGTTTTCCCCTATCTCTCCCCTCCTTTCGGGATCTCTTTAGTTCTTATTTTCCTGATTGGCCAGGGCGCGCTTGGTTCCCGGTAGCCCCCCCCCCAAATTTCTGCTCATCGCGATTCAGCATTTAAAACCGTACCGACCCTTTCCACTACTGGGAAGAGGATTAGGGTGCCTGTTTTCTCTTCTTTTCCTTGGAGTTGGGGTCTCTCTTCCTCTTTTTCATGAATTTACACGATTTTTAGACTTTGTTTTCCTCCTGTGTAGATGGGCGGCGGTCCGTTCCACATAAAATAGTTTTCGTCCGCTGGCGTCTACTGGTAAGATGCTACTTTCAGCTTCGCGAGGGCCGATCCACCCCCTAGAGATTTTTCTCATCTTCTCCCCGAATGGTTACCCTCTTGAGGCCTCTCGCCGTGGTTAATGGGTCATAATGAAACTCTTTCCAAGGAACATTAAGCGCTCGCTCCTCGTTTTACGCATAATAACAGATTCCCCTCCTTCTTTTTTAAGGAACGGGCAATCCCCCCCTCCCCGATCTTGGATGTTTTGTGAAAAAGCAGTCAGGTTCCCCTGGTTATCTTACTTTCTTAGCCTCCCGCGTAGTGTCTTTTACACCTCCGGGCGTTTAGGGGAACTTCGTTCTCCCCCTCCCCCATACCTTTCAGTGGTTCTCGGCCTGCCCGGTTCCCCAATGCCATTTGAAGCAGTGTAAGTTCAAGTCGACGCGTTTGCTGTTTCTCCAGTGTGGAAAAGCTCCTAGCCTTGCAGTTTATACGGTCCCGGTTTTTTCTCTTTTCTTCTTTAAATGAAAATCGGTTATCTCAGACTTGCTGCTCCCCCCCCTCCCCTACCGTGGGCCCACTTCCGTAAGAAACAGATCAGCCCCCCCGTCGTTTCCCTTTCGGGGTGTTTATAATTTCTCAAATTCTTTTACTCCCTCAATGTTCCTGGGCACTAGGTTCCTTTTTTTTTCTTTTTTATTTCTGGCTTAAATTATCCGTTACCTTCACCTCCTTCGCCCTTCTCAGACCTGGTCCCATCACAACCCTTTTTGCCATCTTCGGTGTTTTCCACAGCTAGGACTTTTTCTCGGGATAAAAAACCAAACTTTCTCCCATGATTACTTTATAGCCTTTAATGCGGGATAACCCTTTCTATTCTTCATTTGAATACCGTCGGTCTGCCCCCAATCTTTCATGGTCGGTTATCTCTCATGCTTTTTTTTTTCTTTTTTTTTCCTTTTTCTTTTTTTTTTTTTTTTTTTTTTTTTTTTTTTTTTTGTTTTTTCTTTTTTCTTTTTTTTTCGCCTCATGTGAATCTTCGGAATAGTTAGTACGTATCGCATTTTACCTTTTGTGGCTGGCGGCCATTTATTACTCTCTCCCTCTCCCGGGCAAAGTACCACCCTACCTCCTCTGTACTTAGGTTTGTTCGGTTTTGTAGGAACATTATTTTTACATTTGGTAAACTGTTACATCCCCCCTGACATCTAACGAAAAATTTCGGGGATCTTTGTGCAGTGGCGCCTTCCACCCCCTCATGCGTTAAGGGTTTTGGGTCTTTCTTTTTTTCGTTATTCCCAGCTATAAAAATGTTTGACTTTCGCCACCTGGGGTTTCGGTGAAAGCCGCCTTCCCCCCTTGGTTCTTCACTTGATTATGGTGGGTGTTCTTTTTTAATTATAACTTCAGCGCACATTCGTAAGCCCCCATTCCCTTGCACCCTTCATTTCCCCCGATTTAAGAGACCTTCCCCCCCTATTCTTACCAACATTCACCTTCTCTGCTCTGCGGTCCTGCCATTTAGTCTATCCACAGATTGACTTAATACTTAACTTTAGTAGCCGCCTCCGTGTTTTTCTCCTCCTATGTTTGTCTCTTCAAATCTTGGGTCTTTTCTCCCTTCCCATTGATTTTTCCCTTAACTCATTTTCAACGAGCGAGACGATTTAGGAATTTCTTCTTGAATCCCCTACTACCTTTTTGTTGAACTTCCATTCAGAAATTAAGCCTTTTCCTCTCTTTTTCCAATTCACGGACCCCTTCACACTTTCATTTAAGAAGTCCCACCAGAGATTCTGCCAGGACTCTGCTTAAAATCCGACCCTTCTGTGATTTCCTCCCTACGGAATCTTTTTTTGTTTTTTTCCAGCCCAGTGTCACGCCTTCGCAGAACTTCCGGTAATCCCCACAACCCGGCCCCCCATCAGTCTACTGTCCTCCTTTTCGGTCCAGTGCGTCCATCCTCATGGGCAAAGCGGTGATATCCCCGACTTTTGCGCCTGACATTTTACTTCATCAACCACACATAATCAAAGCATTTCCTTTTTTAGGTTGGAAGGAGAGTTCCCCAGTCCAGCCAGTCCCACTTTTTTGTTTTTTCGGTTTTTAAATAGAGAAAGGATCACTCCCCGAGCCCCCCCCTTTTTCCTTGACGCTGAGATTGCAAATTCTCTTTTTTCAACTCTCAAGGCCCCAGCCCACATGTCTCTCAACGCCCAAATCCTTTGCTCGGCCCTTGCCCGGTCGTCTTTAGAAAGTTCCCCCCTGTAAAACTTTCCTATGTCACTACAACCGCATACGTCCCCCTCTACTAACAAAGGCAGTTTCCTTTTGCCCCTGAACCATGTGCGAACTCTCCACCTCTCCTCCCCCAAAAAATCTCGCCGCCAGTTTTCTGCTTCCTTCCAGAAACCAGATATCCTTTGCCCACAATGGAAATCCCCCTTCCACTTTCTACAATCTCCCCGAAAATTGCAGGTACGACGGTTTACTCCCACAGCAGCGCCTACTCCACTGCATAACCCCTTGCATTCTCGCCCGTTTCCTTCGTTTAGCCGATTAGACCGGTGGCGATGTGGAAACCAACGCTCATGAGTCCCCTCCTTTGTCTGACATTCTAATCTTTCCCCTCTTCTGTATTTTCCCACGGAAGAATCAAGATTCTTTAAGCAATCACTAGTCAGCAGAAACAGTATGTCCCAAAGTTTAGCGTCACGATTGTTTCCCCCCCGTACCCGCCAATAACCCCAGTTATGCTATCCCTTTTTTCGCCTGTGCTCCCTTCAGTTTTATCTGTTTCTTTTGGACTCCGCATGATCGGATCAGTTCAAACTCTTTTCCTCTTTCCCAGTTCACCCAGATAAATAACTTGGGAATCCCTTCTTCCCTTGCTGTATCCGTTTCCCCCCTGCTTCCACAGCCAACCCCTCCTTCCTTTGAAACCCCGGCACAATCCTGTTCCCGGTGCCAGTTACCGTCTTCTCAATTATTTTTTTCCATTCACTCCTCCTTCTCTTCGCCCAAATCACACCCGCCCCCTTATTTTTTCTTGTACCCTACTCGATCTCAGCGCTTCCTATCCCCCCCCATGTAGGGCTCCTCGAACCCGGCTAAAGTCGTCATCTCCCTTAGACCACCAACTTTTTCACCTTTCCCCGTCAAAATTATGATATCGTTTGTCCCTGAAGTCCCCCCTCAGCTTGACTCAGTATGACCCATCAACCACGCGGAGTTTTCTCAATCACTTTTCCCACATTGTATCCTTCCTTTTCCAACAATCCGATTTTTTCCCCCCCCCCCCTCTGTTGGGCCCTCTGTCCTTTTAAGACATTGTCTGAATTTTAATCATAGAAACTTCACGAGCGGAAGCTTTCTTTTTACGTCCTTTCCCCTCTGAACCAACAGGTTGACAAATCTCCCTTTTTTCAACCGACCTGGCTTCTCTCTCCAAATTGTAAGACGCTATAACTCCCTGCCTTAAGTACATAATATTCCCCCGTTTTGAATTCTCCTTTTCGGTTATCCGATTAATCTAAGAGTCTTTAGTTTTTCTCACCTCAATTCCCCCAATCCTTTCTCCCATGAACTTATAGCAAACCCCTATGTTTCCCAGATCTGCAACTGTCCGGAAGCCGGCCCCTTTTATCATATATCTCTACCTTTGGTTGTTCGAGAGATCCCGAGAGCCTAGTCTTAGTATTCCCTCTTTCTGGAAGCCGCGTTCCTTCAGACGGCAGGGCCGCGCTTGTTCGGTGCAAAAAACCCTCTTCCTCCCTCTTGCGTTTAATCTGAGAACGAACCTCTAATTCCTTCTATTTTCTGTCCTTCCTCGTTCCCCATTCGAGGTGGGTTGGACTTTTAGTAGCTTTTTTTCTGACCTTTTTTGCCTTTAGGGATGGAGTCGGGTCCGTTCCCAGAAAACCGACGTCTTTTCCTTTTCCTCCTCCCACCTGGGAAAGGTTGCCCCAGAATTAACTTTCCCTCATTGTTTTTATCAGAACAGCTTTCTTTTTATCCTTTCCTTTGGTCTGATGAGAAGCCGCTATCTTGTTAATGCTAGAAGCAACCTCCCATTTTACTCGAGACGGCGATAGCGCCCCCTTTACCTTCCATATAACAATTTCCAGGCAGTTTTTCCCTGCTTCCCACCGACCCCCCGATTGACTCTTCGAGGACCTTTTCTATACCTTCCAAGTGCGCAGATCCGGTAGGTGCCTTTACCCTAAACCCTTTCCCGGGGTTAGGGGGAACTTCTTCCAGCTTTATTCACCCTCACTTTCAGTGGTCCTGGCCCTTTTGCTCCTGAAAGTTTTTCAAGAGGACCCGCTTTTCCAGGGTTTTCAAAAACTTATCCCTCCCTCTCTTTGCGACCATTATCTCGGGTTGATCGTCACTGTTAAAAATCTTGCCCATCTTTTCTTCCCCTCGCTCTTCCCCAAAGGCCTCAGTTCCTCCAGTAAAAACAGCTCCTCCCCCCCTTATCTTGGGTTTTGACGTGTTCCTATTGATGCCATGTTTTTTCCTCCTCATGTCGAATTTGGCCCCTGTATCTTTTGGACTCATCTTACTTCCGTTCCCCCCTTCCCTCTTTCCTCCAGGTCCCAACGATGCCCCTCCCTTAATAGGAGGACTGTTTCACATAGACTTCCCCCCCTATCTTTATGGAAAACCCCTTTTTAATGACGGACTGATTAGTTCCTTTTCCCCCGATGTCCTGGAGCGCTTCCCGTCTTTCTCCCCGTTCTTTCCTTACATTTGTCGTTAGATGGGTCTAGTTCCTTAGAGAACAATTGTGCAGTCTAGTTCTCGACAGTTAATCTAAATTGTACTTTTAGTATGTGGTCTGCCGAGTTGCTTTCTCTTTCTATTGCGCGGCAAAGTACCCCCCTTTGGTTACGTATCTTCTTTGGGAGAGGTCCGGTGTAGTGTCAACTTCCCATGTCTTGAACTGTTAACCGCACTCTAACTTTTCCCTCCAAAGTCTTGGGAGTGATCTCCTTGTTCCTTCATCATGACCTCCTCCCTACTAGAGTTAAAGGTTGTGGAGTCTTTATGTTACTTCTTTATCTTTTCCCCCATTTTCTCGCAGTGATGGCTCTTTTCCCGGCTTCCCTATTGCTCGGGACATGCTTCTTCTGGTTCTTTCTTTTCCTGTTACTCAGCATGGCCCTATCTTCTTTAAGCCCCAAACCGCACGCACATTGACGGCCCTTCGGCCTCCCTTGACCGCCATTTTGTCCAAGGAGCTTTCCCCCTTTTAGTGTTTGCGCACAGAAGTTTTTTCCTTTTACACTCTCTTGAGCAATTCCTCTTCTCCTCTAGTACCGCTCCTGGAGATGTTCTTCTTTTTGTTCCGGGAACTCTCTTGCCCAGTCTTTTTTTCGAAAGCATTGGCCAGTCTTTAGCCGACCTATCGGACTGGGCCAGTT